>ENA-UERN01001542-UERN01001542.1-human-gut-metagenome-genome-assembly--contig:-NODE-1542-length-21092-cov-5.207471_pt1 | contig 21092 bp, 23 predicted proteins | sample MGYA00242950_ERZ507950 | MGnify/ENA primary metagenome ERZ507950 (study PRJEB26167, sample SAMN06115515) | human gut metagenome | host: Homo sapiens | place: China:Ningxia | collected 2014-11-26...
AAAAGAATATGCCGAGTAACCTTGAAAACGGTCATTGGGTATCCTTCGTTTTCAGTTCATAGCCGCGTTCCTCAAGGTTCTTGAGGAGAACGTCAGTGATGATGTCCTTGTTTTGTGTAAAGAGAAGCTGTCTCATATTTTCTTTGGAAAGAAGCAGCATTCCAATATGATTATTAGGGTACGTTGCAAAAGTCGTTATCTGTGTATAAAGATACGCGAAATACCCAAAAATCAACCCTTGGACGATGAGCATGAACGTAAGCCATCTATTGCTGCTGCGGAGTTTTCTGACTTCGGCTTCCAGATCCATCGGGCCTTCCGGGGAGTTGAACCAGTTTTTGATGTTCATTGGACATCCTCCATTTTAGTTTCACAGGGGCGTTTCGCGTTATTTCTGCCGCTTTTCACCCATCGGGCATAGGCGCTTCCCACGCCGTCACGCCAGGCGGCTCCGCTGCCCTCATATGGGTATTCGCCGTTCCAACTTTCACAGGAAGCCAAGAATCCCGCCAAAAAAGCTGTCTTTTGACGGCGTTCCAGTGTCTTCTGAATTTTTTCGTTAAGAGCTTCCATGTCTATTGGCCCTTCTGGTGGGGTGAGCCAGCTTTTGATGTTCATACAATGAGTCCTTTGTTCAGCTTAAGCATCCATAGGATTGTGATTGGAGGAACCGCCGAGCCACATAAGGGCATCAATAATGCCCTGTTATTGTGTTTCCTTTGGGGTTGCGGTGTTGGCGTGGTGGATGCGCTGGATCATCCTGTGTATATAGTCCAGAAAACCTCCCTCAGCCTGCACAGGCATCTTGTCGGTGTCGAACTGTATCAGGTACTCTGTAAGATCATCTCCTACCCATCCATAGGTTGGCAAAGCTGCATCACCTGAAACTTTTTTAAAAATGTCTTGAAGAGCATGGCGTAGATCATCAAAGAACAGCTCATGATCTTCCAGCCAGCTTGCGATGAAGCCCAGCCTTTCTGAAAAGGCGGGATTGTTTTTCAGCAAGTAGACAATCTCACGATTTTCGGTCTGGAGTTTTGCGAGTTTCTCGCCACTGGTTCCGCAAACTGCTATGAGTCCATCCAGACATTTCATGACAGGTTCGGTTTCTTCGGGCAGGGAACCATTTGATTTGTTATGGACATCCCACCGGAATTGACCGACATCCGGGAATGTTTCCTTGAGAGCGTCCACAATGGCGTCGAAAAATCTTCTGGAAGATTCAGCCACTTTTATAAAAAGGATAAAACTCTGGCCTAGTGCCATGTGTTGTTCATACAGGCAGCGAAACAGTTCCCTGTTTTCGTAAATCCTTTTGGGAATGCCCAGCTTTCTGATCCCGGATTCCCGGCAGACACGCAGGACGCGGCTTAGAGCGTCTCTGGCCTCTTCTCTGGTCAGAACGTGGGCGCAGGTTTTGGGAGTGGTTGCTGGAAACATCTTTGTTCCTTTATCGGCGGATGTTACTCGTCCATCGGGTTGTGATCGGAGGAACCATCGAGCCACATGAGGGCATCAAGAATGCCCTGTTCGTAGCTCATACCGGGGTATCGGGTTCCCTGATCAACACCTTCCTGAGCCCAGTTCATGAGGTCATAGATTTCTTCTGATTGGCGTTCTACTTCAAACATTGTGTTTCCTTCTTATCGGCGGACATGGCGTGAAAAAGGAAAAAAACACGCCATGTTCCGCCTTGCCCTGAGGGGCGTTTTCGCGGACTGTCAGAGTTTGGAAAGCGATATGCCATAAGTGTAATCCACCAAACCTTTAACATAAGGAGGCCCCTATGGCTCTCTATCTCTTGTGGCATTATCATCCTTCTTTCTTCTGACGTTCCGCGAAAAGGTTATTGGACCCGCTCCATCGAAATGATGTAGTGGGCGTTTTCATATTTGATGGTGCAGGGCCGACCGTCGATTTTGTCGATGAATCGGTCGTGAAGATTTTTTGAGGCAAAGAGATCCACATCGTAGATGATGCCGGCATTCACGTTGGGAATGATGAGGGGCATGTCTTCGGGGGAAGAGATGCCTGCCCGCTGTTTTCTGCCTTTGGAAGCTACGTAGAGGTAGCGGGCAAGTTTGCCGTCCCGGAACCACGCATGTTCATTGGGGGAGAGGATCAGCATGAGCTTTCCCAAAGGCGAGTGGATTTTCTTTTCCTTGAGGTTGGCAAGAGGAAGGCCCATAGCCTCGTCCGGAGTGAGGAAGAGGGTATCCACCGGAGGCGTCGCGGTAGACTTGTAGTCGGCGGTAGCGTCGGGGAACTGCTCGAAGGGCAGGATCATTCCGGAGCTGACCTGAGCGCCGAGGCCTATGATGCAGAAGCTCGCCGCGAGTATGGGGAAAAAGCGTTTCATGGGTATCTCCGTATCAGTCTTCAAAAAAGAATCGCAAACAGAACCCAAGGAGAATGAGCATAGGAAGCCAAAGAATACAAAGAATAAAGATGGGGTCCTGTTCCGTTTTGGGGAGGACTATATTCTCCTGAGACGGACGCTCATAAAGGGGACGCCATCTCACCTCGGAAAGAGGCAGATAGTGGCAGGCTAATCCACGGCGGCAAAGCATCCCGAGGAAGGCGTACTGGTTCATAAGGTATGAATAGATGTCTGCTGCGGGCATAGGCAGAAATTCGGGCAATAAGGGGATGTTTCCGGTAGAGGGAATGAACGTAGCGATTCTTTCCCTAGTTCCAAACAGGGAAAGATCCTCGTAGCTGGTTTTCCTGTTGAGAGCGTTCGAGACGTACAGAAGTACCTCTCCGGTGGGCCTGATGATGTAGCGCACTTCGAGCGGGAGGTAGGGCTTCCGGGGCGTTCTAGAGAACCGGGCCAGCGGCGGATAGGCGTGCAGACGGAGGAAGAAAGAGAGGTCACGCATGAGGGAACCTCCTTATCCACCAGTTGGCGAATCCCATGTAGAAGGAGCGAAAGGGACTCGTATATGTCAGACCGAAGATGATGCAGGACTGAGGTATGATTGAGATCAGAGCCCAGAGGGGATCGTCTATGAGCTTACTGGCAAGAAATGAGAACGGGGGGATGAGGGCAAGGCCAGACAGAAGTTGGGCAATGTCCATGATGATGCGCCGTCTCAGGTTTCGGCGCATGTCGGCGCAGTAGCGCATTGCTCCGGGGAAGCGGAGGGACGAGCGAATGACCAGAGGCCGTGCTGGGACGTGAGGCACGTGCCTGTAGGGAGGCGCGTACATCAGGCGGATTCCGAGCAGCCTGGCGGCTTGGGGATGGAGATTCGGGCGTGGTCTACGCATTGCGGGCCTCCCGATGTGGGTGGCGACGCAGGGCGAGGGCTTTACAGCCGATCCTTTTCGGTACAAAAAAAGGCGACAGAAAAGACCCCGGTGTGTGCGGGATATTCTCTGTCGCCTTAAAAAGGAAGGGTACTCTTGGCATGCCGCCTTTCCTACCTAGTAGTAGAAAAAACGACAGCCTTTGATGTCTGTTGGCGTCCCCAAGCGGATTTGAACCGCTGTTGACGGCGTGAAAGGCCGCTGTCCTGGGCCGGCTAGACGATGGGGACGTCTGGGTGCGTGTTGGCTGGGCTACGTGGACTTGAACCACGATTAACGGGACCAGAATCCGTCGTCCTGCCAATTGAACGATAGCCCAACGCGCAGAAAGCTGTTTAGTAAAAACACCCCTCACTGTCAACAAAAAAAGAGGCACTTCAGAAGAAAAAGTTTTCTGATAATATTTTTACGTGTTATTTTATATAATTAGATACTGGACTAAAAAATTGTGTCTATGAGGGTATAGGGAGGCAGTGCGCAGGGGGGCTTACGGAGCCACGTCCGGTATACTGATTTGGCAGGTCACTTGACATCAGCGGGCATGGCATTGCAGTATTACCCGGTGGACATTCCCATACGAACACGCCTCGTTTTGCTCCTCGCCATCGTCATGGCTGGGGGCTTTCTCTTTTTTCCGTCGCAGGGAACTTCTCTTTCCTCCGATTCGTTTTATTCCGCCGCGGTGTTTCCGTGTACGGAAAACACCCCAGAGCCTTGCCCGGTTCCTCTCGTCTTGTCGCCTGAGGAGGCTTCCTTCGGGGGGGAAGCGTTTTGGAGCCTTCCGGAGCAGGGGAGGGCGGCATATACTCCTTATGAACGTTCCACCCCCGGTACGTCCCGTTTGGAACGGGGGCACGCCTTCAGCTCATTCGTGGCGTTGTCGGGCAACAGTTTCTGCCCGGGAATACTCCTGCGGCGAGGCAACGTTTTATCAGCCGTTTCCATACTCCCCCGTGGATGGGTTTCTTGTCACGCTTGTCCCCGTTCGCCTCCGGCGGTTTGAACGTCCAGACTGGTCTAGTCCTTTTTGTTCAATCGCAACGGCGTTCTCCATATTCTGGGGAAGGAGCGTATATGTTTCTCGATTTTTCGTGGGTGGCAGAACCCACGGCTTGGGGCGGGTTGGGCACCCTTATCCTGCTTGAAGTAGTGCTCGGCATCGATAACCTTGTTTTTATTTCCATTTTATCCTCGCGGTTACCGGAAGATAAGCGCAGGCACGCGTTTACCATTGGCCTTTCCCTTGCCCTGATCATGCGTCTGGGATTGCTTTCCACGGTTGCATGGCTGATCGGGCTCACGAAACCGTGGTTTTCCCTTTTTGGCTATTCGTTTACGGCCCGGGACATTATCCTGCTTATCGGCGGCCTGTTTCTTTTGTTGAAAGGGACTATGGAACTCCACGAGCGGCTGGAAGGGTTTCAGCCCACGGAAGAGAAAGCCGTTCACCAAGCCGTGTTTTGGCAGGTCATCACCCAGATCGTGGTGCTCGACGCCATATTCTCTTTGGATTCAATCATCACGTCCGTAGGCATGGTGAAGGAGCTCTCCATCATGATGCTGGCCGTCATCATCGCCGTTCTGGCGATGCTGTTGGCTTCGCGCCCGTTGACGGAGTTTGTGGACAGGCATCCCACGGTCATCATTTTGTGCCTCGGCTTCTTGCTGATGATCGGCCTGAGCCTTATTCTGGAAGGGCTGGGCTATCATATTCCCAAGGGATACCTCTACGCGGCCATCGGTTTTTCGATTGTTGTGGAAGCCTTCAACCAGCTGGCGCTACGGAACCGAAGGAACAGGATCACAACGCGCGGATTGCGTGAGTCCGCCGCCAGAGCGGTTTTGGAGCTGCTGGGCGGAACCACGATCCCCGGCGGCGAAACGGAAATGGAAATGGCCGCGCTGGGCTACTCCGATTGCCGGGACAAGGTGTTCAGGCCGGAAGAGCGGGCCATTGTCGCGCGGGTCATCCGTTTTGGCGGGCGGACCGTGCGGTACATTATGACGCCCCGCCATAAGGTGCAGTGGCTCGACAGCAACGAGTCGCCGGAAGCCCTCCTCAAGCTCGTCGGCGCATCGAAACACGCATTCCTTCCGGTCATGTGCGGGGATACCGACGAAGTGCTCGGCGTCGTGGATCTGCGCGAGCTGCTGTGGCGCTACCAGAAGACCGGTCGTTTTTCGCTTGAGGCCTCCGTGGTCCCCGTCCCCATGGTTTTCGAGCATACCGGGCTTCCCGATGTGCTGGACGCCTTCAGGCAGCACCCGGCTCCGATGGGCATCGTTCTGGACGAATACGGGAGCGCCGTGGGCGTTGTGACGCCTATGGACATCTTGTCCGCCATCGCCGGGCATATGGGGGATGTGGCCCCCGAGCCTGATTCCTTCCGTCAGCCTGACGGCTCATGGCTGCTTCCCGGACGTATGGCCGTGGACGAGGGGCTGCATACGCTGGGCATCCAGCCGGAAGAGGAGCTGAGCTGCGCCACTATGGCCGGGTTGCTGCTTGAGCGTCTGGGGCATATCCCCGCTGCGGGGGAGAGCCTGTTTTTCTGGGGGCACTTGTGGACGGTCGCGTCCATGGACGGCCTGCGTATTGATCAAATCCGCATTCATCCACAGCGTTCAGGGGACATTACGGAAAAAAGTGAATAAAAATGCGTGGATTGATTTTGCCATGAGACGACTATGGATTTCTTTGCGAGAACAGTTTAGGTTAGGGCGATTCTAAAAAGGAAAACCCTTCCCAAGCGCTTCGGATTGCTTTTTAAGCGCGGAATCCTGTTTTTTGAGAGAAAATACCTCTTTGGAGGATTGTGCGGCGTGGCGTTTCTTTTCAAACGAGTCTGGCGACTGTGTCGTCCGGCGCTGCCGTGAAGAGGAACGCTACACCAACACAGAGGAATCGGAATGAAACGGAATCTCTTACAATGCATGGCCCGGGTGCTGCTGTTGCCCGTGGCTCTGATGTTCATATGTGGGGCGCTGGTTTCCGCTCATGCGGAATATTCCGGCCCCAAAGTGCGCTTTCGGCTGGCGCATCCGTGTCCGCCGGGGCATCACACCAGCTTGGCCTTCGAAAAGTTCGCGGAATTGGTCGCCCAAAAATCAAAAAACAAGATCAAGGTGCATGTTTTCCCCAATGCCGTTCTGGGGAGCGATGTCGTCATGCTCAAAGGCGCGCTGACCGGCGGGCTCGAAATGGCGGTCAGCTCCAGCCCGAACCTGACTTGGGTGGTGCCGTCGCTCATGGTTTTCGATCTGCCGTACATCACAAGCGTCAAGTATCAGAAAAAATTGTATGAGGCGTTGGATAACGGTGAGCTTGGCCGGTATTTCAAGGGAAAATTCAATGAAGTCGGCCTAGAACCGATCATGTACTGCGAATACGGCTACCGGGATTTCTTCAGCGTTAAAAAGCCGATCCGTTCCGTCGGGGATCTGGCGGGCATTCAGGTCCGCACGACGGCTTCCGTCGTCGAGGTCGAAGTGGCGAAAGCCCTTGGCATGAAGCCGAAACCGTTGGCGTGGGGTGAAACCTATACCGCGCTCAAGGAAGGCATCGTAGAGGGTGAAGGCAACACGTTTTCTTTCCTGCTCGACGCGGAGCATGAGGATATCCTCAAGTACGCCTTCGCATCACAACACAATTACAGTATGCAGATCCTGAGCGCCAACAAGAAATGGTGGGAAGAACTTGATCCGCAGGTCCGGAGCATCATCCGTGAAGCGGCCGCCGAGGCATTGAAGTACCAGCGGGAAGTCTTGGCCCCGCAGTCGGAAGAGGAGGCTGTCAAGCGGTTTATGGCTGATGGCCTTGAGGTTTCCAAACCTTCGGAGGCCGAGCTTGAGGAGCTGAAACGGAAAACGCGTCCCGTTTGGAACCTTTTTTCGGACACGTTGTCACAGGAACTCATTGACCTTGTGGTAGCCACTCAGCAGTAAGCTGGTTTTGCTTACAGGAGAGAGTATGAAAGAGGACTTGTCCTTTTTGCGCTCTTGTACTTAAGCCATAAGGCTATTACTCTAAAGAGAGGCGGGGGGCCGGGGAGCCCCGTTGTTTGCTGCTATGCCCCGGAACTGCCCCGGCGGGTGATGAATCGCCAGGGCGTTTGCTGCAGAGTATGACAAAGAAGCCGAAATTCTTTTTTACCTTACATCTGTTTTTTTGAGTTTTTGGTTGAAATCGTTGTCTTCCGTGAAAATGGATGGCAAAAATCTGCTTGGCAGATCAGTGTCCTTTTTATGGTCGGTTCAGGCCGGAAGGTGACGCCTGAGTATGCCATGGTATTGGAGTCCATGTGAGAAAAGGCATATTTGACCCATCAGTGGGAAGCTCCGCGGAAGAAGGTTTTTGGCCTTCGGATGCCCGTACCGTGCAGGCGCTGCTCTGTACGGCATTGTTGTCCGCGTTGTTCTTTTCATGGCTTTGGCAGGCGTTTCGCCTGTATAGCTATCCGGGGCTCGTGCCTTACAACGATGAAGCCGGGGAACTGTTTCACCTGCCGCTGTTCACGGGGCTCACATTGCTTGCTTACGGCCTCCGGTTGCGGTTCCGTTTTACGGAACAAGAGTCGTGCCAAGGATACGTCATCCCCGTTCTTGGGAGCACGCGCCTACGGCGCAGGCTTGTGACGCTGCTGCTGATGTGGACGCCGGTTGTGTTGATGGTTACGCCGGTTTCCAACGAATTTTCCGGATGGGTACGCTCCGGCAGCTGGGCCGTCAGCGCTCTTGCCGGGATAGGGGCCGGCATCGCAGGCTGCCGCATTGGTCTGGCGCTTTGCCGGTTTTCCGGAGGCCAGCTCGTCCTGAGCCTTGGCCTGGCGAGCATCGTTGCGCCGATATGCAATTATCTTGTCCTGTTGTGCCCAGAGCCGTATTGGGTGATCCCCGCGTTGCTTTTCCCCGCCCTGTTCGCCTTGCTGCCCTCTGTGTATCCCACTGCCTCTGGTGAGGAGGGGGAGCACACCTATCCCTTTTCCCGTATCCCGTTGTTCCTGTGGTGTGGATGCCTGCTCACGGCGTTTAGCGAAAGCGCTTACTACAATCTGTATGGGGCGCTTGAACCGGTCATGCCCGGGCCAAGCCTGAGCGTGCTTGTTCTCGTCGTGCTGGGAGGTCTGTCGGCGTTACTGGTGCTGGGGCAAGCCCACCGTTCGCCGATCTGGTATGCCTTTTTGCTCGTCATCCCGGTATTGGTCGTGGGCTATACCGCGTGGCCTTTGCTGCACAGGGAATCGCCCGGCCTGTCGCTTGGCGGTTTGCTGTTCGGGTATACCTTGCTGAACATCTATATGATGACGGCATTTCTGCACACGGTTTCGTATCGCAAGGGTACGCGCAGGCTACAGCTGCTGGCTTGCGGGATAGGGGGCATCGCGCTGGCGTCATGGATGGGAAGCCATAACAGCGGCTGGATTACGGAGAGCATTGCCAGGGGCGACTCGCTCAATTCACTGTTTGCGTTTCAGGCCTTCGCCATTTTGGCGGGGAGTTTCATCTTCGTCGTCTACCTGGAAAAAGTGGGCTTTTTCCGTCTGGCGAAGGGGGAGACGACCGCTCCGGAACGGGTGGCCGGGCAGGCCCCGAGCACGCCGATGTCCTTGATGGACTGGCCGATCGAGGAACTGGAGACGCACTTCCGCGAGCTGGGGCTGACCAGGCAGCAGGCGATGATCGCCGCATTGCTGGCCCGCAAGACGCCGGATACGACCATTTGCGACAACCTCAACATTTCGCCGAGCACATTGAAGACCCATATACGGAATATTCACCGCCGCCTTGGGATCAGCAGCCGCCACGAGCTGGCGTGGCTGGTGACGGCAAATCCGGCGGGCATTTCCGAAACGCAGGGAGGCGGCCGTTAGCCGTATTGCGTTCAGGCTGGCGGATGGCGGGAAGTGCCGTTGCCGCTCGGGAAGGGGCAGTTGAAGCTGAGGAGGCGTTCTTTCGGGAGCGCCTTTTTTGCGTGCCATGAGGTCCTCCGTGAGGCGGGTATCCCCAAGAGGATAGAGGCGCCGTATTGTCCTTACGAGGGAGCTGCATTGGGTCAGGGAAGCGTTTGCTTTCTGGGCTGGCAGCTTGGTGGCAGCTTGAAGGCGGCCCGCACCTCGCGTAAGGGAAGGCTAAACGAAGGGGGGATACATGCGATTTGAAGAAGCTCTTTTGCTTGCCGGGAAGGGCCAACTGATCACCCGGCCCGGATACGGCGTTTCTTTTGCGGCGATTCGGGAAGGGCAGGCCGTGTATGGGCATTTTATCGGAGAAACCGGCTTTACCGATGTGCGCGCGTATGTTTTTACGGACGAAGACAAGAGCGCTACGGATTGGGAGCTCTTCACCCGTGTCCTCCCCGATGCATGGGAAGGCTGCGATGTGCCGAATAGGTAAAACCGTGAGGGCTGGTGTACCACGCTGTCCCCGTTTTCCGCTCGCCAATCGGGAATCTGGATGCGCTCTCTTTTCTGAACGGCGCCACAGTGGGTTATGATGAAAGCCGTGTGCCTGCGGGGACGTCCGGCGGACGGGAAAGCGCAGGAAGATGCACGGTGGGCAAGACGCATGTAAAAGGCCCGGAGGGTATTTCTCCGGGCCTTTTACATGCACCAGGCTGTGGGGGAGGCTGGATGTTGAGTTGTGCGCTATGGCTGTTTTTGAAACAGCCTACAATTGCCCATATACGAGCAAATGCCGCGCGGCCCTTCGCTTCCTGCCTCTTGTCCACGCCTGCCGGATTTCCGAGGCACCGTCATAGTCCTTGGCGGCCCCATCCAGAAAAAGGGGTGGGGTTGTACCTGCCGAGCCAGCGGATTGCCCCCGGAAGGAGGAAGCCTTTTTTTACCGCGATTCGCTGTAGGCTTTTCTGCCCAAGGTGGCTCCCCGTGGTTTTTTGCCGAACTTGCCGGGGCGCTGGCGGCGCTGGCCGGGCGCAAAGGGTTTGCGTGGATGCGGGCTGTCCGTCTCATCGGCGGCCTTCGCCGACACCTTGACCCCGCTTATGAATACACCCTTGTTGAGCGTGGCCAGCACATGCGCGGCCAGCTCGGCGGATATCTCCACGATACTGAAGTTGTCCTGGATATCGATAGCGCCGACGCTCCGCCCCGGGATGCCGCTCTCGCCGGTTATGGCGCCCACCAATGCGCGGGGGGTGACGTCATGCGCCTGCCCCACATCAATGTGGAGCCTGGACATGGGGCCGGACTCCTGCCTGCGGGGAAGCGGCTGCATCCTGCCCTTTGATTTCGCCTCGGCATTTTTGGCGGGGCGTTGCGGAGCCATCGTCAGTTCATCCACTTCGCCGACATTGTCCTGATTCCCAAAATCCCGCTGCATCAACAGTTTGAGCAAGGCCGCGGAGATATCCCGGCTGGAAGCGTCGCCATCCGGGAAGTGTTCGGTCTGGAAATCCTCCACCAGTATCCGCCAGCGATCCAGAGAGCTTTCGGCCAGGGTCTGGCGGACTTCATCCAACAGCTTGGACGTGCGGATGTTGCTGACGTCGCGCAGGGTCGGCAGCTGGCCCGGCTGGATGCGGGCTTTGGTGTAGCGGATGATTTCGCGGATCTTGTACTGTTCGCGCACCGTGACGAAGGTAAAGGCCTTGCCTTCGCGGCCCGCGCGGCCAGTACGCCCGATCCGGTGCACATAGCCTTCCACATCGTGGGGGATGTCATAGTTGATCACCGCATCCACATCATCCACGTCAATCCCGCGTGCGGCCACATCCGTCGCCACCAGAATCTCAATGCCGTCGGTACGGAAACGGCTCATCACCCGATCCCGCTGGGTCTGGTTCATGTCGCCATGCAGCCCGTCGGCCTGATAGCCGCGCTGCTGCAAGTGTACGGTTATCTCGTCCACGCTGCGTTTGGTGGCACAGAACACCAGAGCCTTGCGGAACCCCTGCGAGTCCAGCACGCGGCACAGGGCATCCATCTTTTGGTATGGACGGACCTCGTAGTACACCTGCTCGATGGCGGGGACCGTGAGCATCTTGTGGGCGATGGTCAGCATCTCCGGTTCGCGCAGGAAACGCTTGCTCAGTTCGCGGATAGGCTGGGGCATGGTGGCGGAGAACAGGACCCGTTGGCAGTCCGCCGGGCTTTGTTCCAGAATGAGCTCGATATCCTCGCGGAAGCCCATGTCCAGCATTTCATCGGCCTCGTCCAGCACGACAATCCGCGCCTCGCTCAGGCGCAGCGTGCCGCGCTGCAAATGATCGATAACCCGGCCCGGCGTGCCCACGACCACCTGTGCGCCCTTGGCAAGCGCCCGAAGCTGCCGCTCGATGGGCTGCCCGCCGTAAATCGGCAAAACCGAAACGCCCCGTTTGTGTACGGCCAGTTTGCTCAGTTCTTCGGATACCTGAATGGCCAGCTCGCGCGTAGGGCAAAGCACCAGCGCCTGCACGCTCTTGCCGGAAGCGATCTTTTCCAGAATGGGCAGGCCGAACGCCGCCGTTTTGCCGGTTCCGGTCTGCGCCTGGCCCACGGCATCCTTTCCCGTCAGCAGTGCCGGGATAGCCAAAACCTGAATGGGGGAGGGTTCTTCAAACCCTAAATCTTCAACAGCTTTCAAGAGTTCCTGGGACAATCCCAGTTCTGTAAACGATGCGGTCATGATGTTCCTGTAGGTAAAAATATCAAAAAGGGGGTAAACACAGTCTCATTGCGTTTGATGCACAATAACCATGATTTCCAATACATACTCGGAGAGCGGGGAGCGCCCCGTACGGGCCGGGGTGCGGCAAAAAATACCGTGTGCGGAAACGTGATGCACAAGTCCGTTTTTCGGCGGAGCCTATGGTGATGTTGGCCTTTTTGGCCAGCATTTCCGCGTATGGAAGCCTCCGCCATAAACTGGAAAGGGGTTTCCTGTTTCACCCTGCAACGCCCGCTGTACAAGGGAGAGCCGAGGCCTGACGCCATGGAGATGTTCCGGTTTGGGGATTTCGCCGGGTGGCTGATCGAGGTTCGGAAAAGGACCATTGGTGGCACAGCGGCAACGCCGCATAAGAAAAGGGGTTACATCGTACGATGTAACCCCTTGAGATTCCTGGAGCGGGAAACGGGATTTGAACCCGCGACCTTCAGCTTGGGAAGCTGACACTCTACCGCTGAGTTACTCCCGCAATGCGGTGTAAAGAAAAATGGAGCGGGAGACGGGATTTGAACCCGCGACTTCAACCTTGGCAAGGTTGCACTCTACCACTGAGTTACTCCCGCTCAAATGGAGGCGACGTCCGGATTTGAACCGGAGGATGGAGGTTTTGCAGACCTCTGCCTTACCACTTGGCTACGTCGCCTTGAGCGTGTTTGTTGGAGCGGGAGACGGGATTTGAACCCGCGACTTCAACCTTGGCAAGGTTGCACTCTACCACTGAGTTACTCCCGCTCAACGAAGAGAAGGTTTACCGTCGAACCCCGCTTCTGTCAAGCGTTGTTTCTCAAAAAACACATATTTCTTTTCCATCTTTTCCGTATGCCGCTTAACATGTCGAGGATGTTATTCCTTTGCCGGGAACCCTCAGGAGGGGGCCTTTTTCCGCATTCGGCATCAGAAGCGGGGGAGCGGCCGTCCGTTGCAATGCCCGTCTTGGAGGCGGCAGATCAGGCTTCCGTGGGTAATCATTGAGGAGGAGAGGGCCGCGCCGTATTTTGAAGGGAAAAAAGGATTGCCACATGCAACAGATACGTACCGTTTCCATAGGCGAGGTGCAAGCGTTCCTCCAAAACCATCCGGGAGGTTTCCTCATCGATGTGCTGCCCCCCGAATTCCACGTCCAGCAACATATTCCCGGCTCATCCGGCGTCTGCGTCTTCGAAACGGCTTTTCAGGAGAAGATGCGGGCTCTGGTGCCGGATATGGCCGCGCCGCTCTTGGTATACGGAGCTGGAGGCTCTTTGGATAGTGCCGTTGCCGCTGAAAAATTGCAGCGCGAAGGCTATACGGATATCAGCCTGTTTGCCGGAGGGCTTGAGGCCTGGAGGAAAGCCGGGCTTCCGCTCGAAGGCGAGGGAGTGGATTTCCCCGTGCGGGATGAGTCCCCTCTGCCGATGTTTAAGGAGTACATGCTGATCCCCGAAAAAAGCTTTATCCAGTGGGCGTGCCATAACACTGTCCACAGCCATGACGGGACGCTTTCCGTGAGCGGCGGGGAACTCCGCTTCCCGCACGGCCCGCAAGGGGAGGGGAACGGGTTCTTGACGATGGACATGAACGGCATCGCCTGCCGGGATCTCGCACAGGACGAGATGTTGCCCGTCCTGATTGCCCATTTGAAATCCATCGATTTTTTCGACGTCATGGCCTACCCCACGGCGCAACTGGATATCCTGTCGCTGATGCCCCTCACGGGGGCCACGGTGACGGGGCGTACGCACCGCTTGCGGGGGCAGCTCAGCGTGCTGCGGACTGAGCGGGCCATCGAATGCGATGCGGAGCTGCGGAACCTGCCGGATGGGGAGCTCAGCATGTTCTGCCAGTTGGTCTGGGACAGGACGCTCTGGGGCGTGCGCTATGGTTCGGCGCGTTTTTATCGTTTTCTGGGAATGCACAGCGTCGACGACAACATCAGTCTCAGCGCGATGCTGTTTTTCCGTTCCCAGAGGCCATAAGCTCAGATCTGCGCAATGAAAACAGGAACAGGATCGTCACACGGCGATCCTGTTCCTGTTTTCAGCGGCCCGGATGATACTGGCCGTCGTCAAAGCCGCGGCGCTTCAATTCTTCGGGGCGGTACTGCCCGTCATCATGGCGGGGCTGGGGATGGCGGTTATACTGGTGGTCTTTCCGCCGCTCACGTTCCAGCCGATCCTTATCGTGCTTTCTTCCCGGATGATCGCGATCCCGGTCGTTCCACTTGCTATCCTTGCGATCCCTGTTGTCCCAATGCTGGCCGTTGCGACGGGCCTGTTCCCTCTCCGTGCGGCGCTGCTCGCGGATCATGCGTTCCTGTTCCTGGCGCATTTTCCCTTGTTGGTAGCGATCCTCGGCGCGGTGCATCCTTTCGCGCCGCTCAAGCTGGCGCTGTTGCCGCATCTGTTCCCGGTGGTCGTCCCTGTCGGCCACAAGAGGGTTCTCCGATCCGGCGGAGTGGGCCGGGACAGAAACGTCCGCCGTGTACGGCAGAAAATGACGGGGAGTGGATGCATAGGCGTTGCTCAGGGCCAGGCAGGCCAGCAGCGTTCCGGCACAAAGGCATGTAGTGTGTTTCATGATTTTTTCCTCAAACCTCTCATCAGTGCTGTAAGAAAGGCCGTTCTTCCGGGCTGTGCGCAACGCGCAACCGGAAGGCGCTCCTTCCCCGGCAGGGTGGAATGCGCGTCTTCTATACGCCTCTTTCCCGGCGTTGCAAGCGTACGGAAAGTTTCTGTGAATACAAATGATTAAGCTGGATAGGAAGAAGAAAGGGGAAGGCGGGGAGGGGAAATCCGCAGCAAGGCGGGAGGAGGGGAAAACGCAAGGCTGACAGGAAAGAACGGAAACGGATTCCGGCCTTTTCTGTCAGCCCTTGTTCCTCTACTTATAGGAAGGAAGAGGCGTCTTGATGAGTTTCAGGAACTTGTCGGTGACATAGGAGCTGTTTTCAACCTTTTTCAGCTCGTCCTGCGAGATCCTGCCGATGGCCGCGAAGAACTGGGCCAGATCGCCCTGCCAGCTCTGGGCCTGGCTGGGGCCTTCAGAGGCGTCGAACATCTGGAGCTGTTCTTCCAGGTTGAACACCGGATGGTTCTTAAGATCCATCTCAGCGAGATCCTTGCTGTAGTCGGTACCGGCCCAGTCAACGTAGAAACGCAGGTATTCCGGCAGCAGCTTGTCCATCGGTTCATTCTTCATCATGTCGATGGCGCGCATGTAGATGCTCAGGAACTTCGCGGTGACTTCGGGGTTCTTGTCGGCGAATTCGCGGTCGGCGACGATGACGATGGGAAGGCCGCGATAGCAGTCATGCGGCGTGCTGGCCACTTTCCAGCCGCGCTTTTCGCCCACGTAGGTGAGGGGCGCCCACAGGGTCACGATGTCGCCGATGCCGTATTCGAATGCGGCGAGCGCGGACGCCTGGTCCATATTCTTGATGGTCACGTCCTTTTCGGTCAGGCCAAGGGCCTTGAGCCACGAGCTCAGGGCGAAGTGGGCCGAGGAAACGGTCGTGCAGAGGACGGTTTTGCCCTTCACGCTTTCGGGGGTGCCGTATACGTTCGGGTAGCTCTTGTTATAGCCCTTGGTCTGCATGATCGGGCTGTCGGGGCGGACCATGACGGCGTTGACCATCGCCTCGTCGTTGCAGTTGGCAATGACGTAGGTGTCGTGGCGCAAGGCGCCCATGAGGGCGGGAATCGCTCCCATGCCGCCGAAGACCCATGTCTTGGCGGGCAGGGTGCTGAGGGCGTCCATGCCGGAGCTGAAGTAGAGCAGCTCGACATCGAGGCCCACTTCCTTGTCCCATCCCTTCTGCTTGGCATACCAGATGGGGAAGGTTTCCTGAGCGCCCATCCACGCGGTGGGGACTTTCTGGAGTTCGGCGGCGCCTGCCGTGCCCACATAGGCCACGCAGAGGACGGCAGCGCAGAGGCCGCGAAGCCATTTTTTGACGTTCATATGCACTATTCTCCTGTACTTTGGGAAGAGGGGGAGGCAGAAAGCGGGGTAGAAAGCTCTGGAGAGTCTTCTACCCCGCAACATTAAGCTACAGATTTCTCAACTTACTTGTAGCTTGGGATGGGGGTCTTGACGAGCTTCAGGTACTTGTCGGTAGCGTAAGCGCCGTTTTCGACCTTCTTGAGTTCGTCCTTGTTGATGCTGCCCACGCTGGCGAAGAACTTCGCGATGTCGCTCTGCCACTTCTGAGCGGTGCTCATGCCCTTGGAAGTATCAAACAGGGCGAGCTGTTCTTCCAGGTTGTAGACGGGGTGCGTCTTGAGGTCGGTGAGGGACAGTTCGGGGGAATAGTTCTTACCGGCCCATTCCAGGAAGAAGCGCTGGTATTCGGGAACGAGGGATTCCAGGGGTTCCTTCTGCAGCATGTTGACGGCGCGCAGGTAGATGCTGAGGAATTTCGCGGTGATTTCAGGGTTCTTTTCGGCATACGCGGTGTCGGCAATCAGGACGATCGGGTTACCGACCTTACACATATGCAGGTCGCCGGCGATCTTCCAGCCCTTTTCCTGACCGGCGTACATATGGGGAGCCCACAGGGCCACGCCGTCGCCGATGCCGTTGTCAAACGCGGCCAGAGCCTGGGCCTGGTCCATATTCTTGATGGTGATGTCCTTGTCCGTCAAGCCCAGGACCTTGAGCCAGGAGCTCAGGCCGTAGTGGGCGGAGGAAACGGTCGTGGTCAGGAAGGTCTTGCCCTTCACGGTGTCGGGGCTGCCGAGCACTTCGGGGAAATCCTTGTTGTAGCCCTTTACCTTGGCGATTGGGCTGTCGGGACGGACGAGCACGGAGTTGGTCATGGATTCGTCGTTGCCGATGGCGATGACGGAAGTGCCATAGCGCAGGTTGCCCATCATGGCCGGGACGCCGCCCATGCCAGCGAAAACCCAGGAACCGGACGGAAGGGCGTTCAGAATATCCATGCCGGAGCCAAAGTACTGGATGTCGATGTCGAGACCAGCTTCTTTGTCCCAGCCCTTTTCTTTCGCATACCAGATCAGGAAGGTTTCGTGTTCGTCCATCCAAGCGGTGGGTACTTTGGTGAGCTTTTCAGCGAAAGCCATACCAGCGAGCGAAACGCAAAATGCGGCAGCGAGAAAAGCACTGATGAGTTTCTTGAAACGCATACCTGTTCCTCCAAGTTGAAATGTACTGAGGAAAATCCCTCTACCCTTATCATAATACATGTCGGGGCATGCACGATGATCGTATTCCGGACGTCAGCGTGACGTCCCTGCGGCGGCCTTTTCGGCATCTTCAACCGTCGCCTTGCGGACGGCCTGAACATGCCGGGTGCGGATGCGGAAAGCGCAGAACTGCAGCCCGCAGCCGATCCCCGCCAACCCTACCGCAAGCGCCGTTCCCAGATGGAAATACAAGGCTGCCGCGGCGAGGATGCACAATGCGAAACTGGCGAGCCTGAGGTACAGGAGCTTCCTGTATACCTCCCCGGTGCGTTCCCAGGGAGCGTCGTCGCATTGGCGTTGCGCATCGTTGTTTTTTGGCTGGGCCTTGCCCGAACAGCGCCGGACAAAGCCCTGTACCGACCACCAGACCAGCCCCGCGCACAGGGATCCGATGATGAGGCTGACGGTGGTCGTTTCCATATTACAGTACCAGGGCCGTGTTGTCGGTGATGATGGAGCGGAGCTTCAACAGCTCCATGCTGGTGTGCTCGCGGGGGCGGGGAAGATCGATCATGTATTCGGTCTTGATGCTCCCGGGGAGCTTGCCTTCCATCAGGATGATGCGGTCGCCGAGGAACAGGGCCTCGTCGATGTTGTTGGTGACGAAGATAACGGTGCGCTTTTCCTGTTCCCAGATGCGCGCGGTTTCCTTCTGCATGAACATACGGGTCTGGGCGTCCAACTGTCCGAAGGGCTCGTCAAGGAGCATGATGTTCGGGGAGTTCGCATAGGCGCGGGCGATGCCCACGCGCTGCTTCATGCCGCCGGACAACTGGTGCGGGTAGTGCTTCTCAAAGCCGGTCAGCCCCACCATGTCGATGTAGTGCTGCGCAATCTCATGCCGCTCGTTGGCGGGGATATTGCGGAGCTTGAGACCTAATTCCACATTATCACGAACGTTCTTCCATGCAAAGAGCATGTAGCCCTGGAAGACGATGCCGCGGTCGGGGCCGGGGCCGGTGATGGGCTGGCCGTCAAGCGTCACGAATCCGGTGTCGGGCGTTTCCAGCCCGGCGAAGATCTTCAACAGCGTGGACTTGCCGCACTGACCGGGGCCGAGGATGACCAGAAACTCGTTTTCATACACATCAAGAGTGACGTCGCGGATGACGGGGACTTCCTGATTGCCCTTCTGGATGAAGGTCTTGCTGACGTTTTCACAGCGGAGTTTGAGTTTCGGTTCGCAGTTGCAGGTGGTCATATGCTTTCCTTTCTCAGCTGTGCTTAGAGGTTTTCAATGGTGCGCTTCCAAGGGCAGAGCTTGCCTTCAAAGAGCGTGACCAACAGTGAGGTTCCGTAAGCCGCTGCCGCGATGAGGACCATGCCGCCGAGCACGAGGGTGGGCTGGTGGGTGTCCATGCCGCGCTTGATGAGGAAGCCCATGCCGTCGCGGGAGTTCATCAGTTCGGCGGCCAGAACGCAGGTCCAAGCGGAGCTGAGGGAGATCTGGAGGCCGGCGAAGACTGCGGGGAACGACGCGGGGAAGCATACGTGGAAGATTTCATCCCGGCGCTTGCCGCCGAGGACGCGGATAACGTCATACAGGTCGGGGTCAACGAGGCGCACGCCGTTGTATGCATTGAGCAGACAGGGGACGAACGTACCGATGATGATGATGAACACCTTGGACATTTCGCCGATGCCGAACCACAGGATGGCGATGGACACCCAGGCGATGGGCGGCATGGGCTTGAACAGGTCGAACAGAGGCTTCACAATCGCGTTGACGTACTTGTTCAGGGCCATGAACAGGCCGAGGGGCACGGCGACGACGCTGGCGGCGATGAAGCCGATGAGCACGCGCTGGGTGCTGGCCCAGATGTGGCCGATAAGGTTCGTTCCGGCGAACTTCATGTACGTCAGGCGGTACAGCTGATCCACCACTTCCAGCGGACGGGCCAGGGAGTCGCGGAAGATCTTCTCTTTCGCCACGTAGTCCCACAAGGCGAGGAACAGGACGATGGAAACCACGTTGAGGAAGTACTTGTTGGTAATGAACTTGTAAAAGCTGAACGGTTCGCGGTTTTTGGAGTGGTCGACGGTTTCGTTGGCGATAGAACTGGTCATGCCGTTTACCTCCTGATGCCAGCCAGCAGTTTCTTTTCAATCTGGTCGATGATGAAGCCGATGACTGCACCAGACAGACCCACGCAAATCATGCCGAGGACGATGATGTCGGGACGGCCGAGGCGGCCACCCATAGTGATGAGGAAGCCAAGGCCGGAGTCGGCGGCCAGCAGTTCCGCGGCCACGAGGTTGGTCCAGCAGTAAGCCAAGGCAAGCTGCAGGGCGCCGAACACCATGGGAAGGGCGGACGGGATGCAGAGCTGCGTGAAAATCTGCCAGTTGTTGGCGCCATATGTGCGGGCCATCTGGATAAGGGTCGGGTTGGTCATGCGCACGCCGACGTAGGAGTTGATGACGCAGGGCACGATACCCGCGATCCAGATGATGAATACCTTACCGGCGAGGCCGATGCCGAACCAGAAAACGGTAAGCGGAATCCACGCGATGGGGGGGATGGGACGGATAAGTTCGAAGATCGGGCGGAACAGACCTTCAACCACGTTGAACCAGCCCATGGCCAAACCGAGCGGGATACCCACGACGAGCGAGAGCACATACCCGATGAAGGCTTCCTGAATGGACGTCCACGCGTGCGTCGCCATGATGGCGCCGTCGGGGTTGGGGTTGCTGAGTTTGTCGATGAACGCGGCGAACACCTGGGAGGGCGATGCCAGCAACGTATTTGGAATGATTCCCGAGCGCACCACGCCTTCCCAGAAGGCGAAAAAGATGATGATGCTTACGTAGGGAAGGATGGTCAGAAGCAATGGCTGTTTGACGCTTACTTCTTTGTAGGCCATGAGTCACATCCTCGTGTCTGTGCTGCGTTAGAGAGGCGAGCCTCGTCCAACCTGGGTTACCACCAACGGATCAGTTCGGTGACTTGCTTGCGCAGCTCCACGAACTTGGGATCGATCAGGTTGCGGGGGCGGGGGAGATCCACGGGGATTTCCGCCTTGATCTTGGTGGGCTTGTTGGTCAGCACCAGGATACGTTCAGCAACGTAAACCGCCTCTTCGATGTTGTGCGTCACGAACAGAACGGTACTGTTGAGCTTTTTCCAGATATTGACCAGCTCGTCCTCAAGGTAGAAACGCAGCTTGACGTCGAGCTGTCCATACGGTTCGTCCATCAGCAGCAGGTCGGGATTCACGGCGAACGCCCTCGAAACGGCGATACGCTGCATCATACTGGCTGAAACCTGGTTGGGGTACAGGTCGGCGCAGGAGGACAGGCCGACGAGATCCATGATTTGGGTCGCGCGCGCTTCACGTTCTTCTTTGCCGACGCCCTTGACTTCCATGCCGTAAGCCACGTTTTCGCGGACGGTACGCCAAGGCAGACAGGTCGGTTCCTGAAACACATACGAGATGTTGTGCTTCTTGGGGTTCGCTTCTTCCCCGTCGATGAGGATCTCGCCTTCGGTGGCGGGCATCAGCTTGGACAGGGTGTTCAAGAAGGTGGTTTTGCCGCAGCCCGTGGGGCCGACGATGGCAAGGAGCTCGCCTTCTTTGATGTTGAAGTTGATCCCATCGAGGACGGTCAGATCCCCAAACCGTTTTGTGAGGTTATTCACCTGAATCTTGATGCGTGATTCTGGGGTGGTGGGCACTGGTGGCTCCTTTGTCTTTTTTCAGGGCGAACACGCTGGTGCCGCCTCCTAGGGAGGAACGCGCTTTGGCCAATTCATGGACCTCGTACGCTGGTCCATACATTGGCTGAAGCGCTGCCTCTGGACCCTGTGTGGAGGCGGACACGTAGGCAAGGGATTGCTCCCTCACAAGTTGTGCTTTCGGCTCCAATCTTGTTCTCTAATGAGCAAAGATGGTGCCAGAGGTAGGGCCCTAGCCTCAAAAAAACGCT
>ENA-UERN01001551-UERN01001551.1-human-gut-metagenome-genome-assembly--contig:-NODE-1551-length-21012-cov-11.451015_pt1 | contig 21012 bp, 21 predicted proteins | sample MGYA00242950_ERZ507950 | MGnify/ENA primary metagenome ERZ507950 (study PRJEB26167, sample SAMN06115515) | human gut metagenome | host: Homo sapiens | place: China:Ningxia | collected 2014-11-26...
AATCGAGAAATTTGCATGCCGCAGATGGCGGAAAAGACATCGCCAGACGCGCCGCCGAATTGTGCGGTGGTGCCTTAGCAATGAGCGATGAGGAACGGAAAGCCGCCCCAATTTTTTCTGCTCTCACGACCCCGTCGAGCAGTACCGCTTGACCCCGACCTTCCGCCACACCAGTGCCATCGGCAGAAAGAACATCGCTCCTGCCAGCGGCGCAAGGTACGCCGTCCACGCAGGCCAATCCACCATCGGGTGATGCAGCAGCGCACTCACCGGAACGTGCATACACAGCCCAAACGGCGCGACATACATGAACAGCAGCCGAATCGGGCGCGGGTAAATATCCACCGGATACTCGCACGCCGTTCGCCCGCCGTAGGTCAGGATATTCACCGCCTCGATGGACTGCACGGACAGAAAGCACAGCGTCGCTTCCACCAGAAACAGCCCAAGCAGCATCAGCACCGTCCCCGCGACGGAAATCAGCAGCAGCACCGTGCTCCCCAGCGTCCACGGAATGCCCAGCTGCGTGACCGAAAGCCACATCAACACAATCCCCAGCACCGCCGTGCTCAGCCGCCGCGGGTCAGTGCTGCTGCACAGCACCTGAAGAAGCAGATTTCGCGGGCGAAGGAGAATCTGGTCGAACTCACCGCCCTGCACGACCCGCGAAAACGCTGTTAGCCCGCGCCCGACACACTCCGTGATGGCGAACGTCATCTGCATCATGCCGAAGAAGAACATGATTTCGCTCCCCGACCACTGCCCAACCGACGTGAACCGCCCCAGCAGCACCAGCACCGCCATCAATTCACTGCCGGACATCACCAGCTGCGCCAGCGTCTGCATCCAGAACGACGCGCGGTACTGCGTCGCGCACCGCCACTGCATCCGCAGGGCATGAAACACATACTTCATCTTGCTTCACCCTCCCTGAATCGTGAGCCGGTTCATCTGCCGCCGCCACATTCTGCGCCCAAGGGCGACCAGCAGCATCAGCCAAAGCAGCTGCACGCCGATGTTCAGTGCCCACTCCCCCGCCGCCTGCGCGTGCAGATACATGCGAATCGGCGCGTCCAGCGACTGCGCGAACGGCTGATAGCGGATGAGCGCCTGCACGCTGTCCGGGAAGAGCGTCAGGGGGATGATGTTGCCCGCGAAGGCATTGCTGATGAGCGTAATCATGGCGGTAATCCCGCGATTATCCATCGTCTGCATCAGGATAGCGCCTGAAATGCCCGCAATCGCGCACAGGTTCATCACGCCGATGAGCAGCGATACGAATGCCTGCATCAGTGCGAGCAGGCTTTCCGGCGGCTGCATCCGCCACGCGGTCGGCAGCAGGAATTGCAGCGCAATCATCGGCACAAGCCGCATCAGCGCATTCACATGCCGCTGCGCCATGTTCCGCACGAACGCGAACCGATACTGATCGACCGGGCGAAGCACCGCATACGCCAGCCCACCCGTCATCACCTGCTGTATCAGCTCCGTGTCGTTCATCAGCAATACGCGGAAAAACATCTGCTGAAGCCACACATAGGTGATGGTTTCCGCCAGTTCCGCTTGATTTTCCCCCCGGAACAACGCCGTGTACAGGAACACATACAGCAGCCCGAAGAACGCCTGTGTCACCAGCCCGCCCAGCGCCGCCGCGCGGTACTGCGTCTCCTGCATAGCTTTGAGCCGGTAGAGGGAGAAATACGGCTTCCACGATGCAATCCTCGTCTTCATAGCGCCATCTCCCGGTACATCCGCGCAATCAGCTCATCGACATTCTGCTCTTCAATCGCCATTTCGTGCATTTTCCCTGCCGCCATCACCTGCCGCATGGTTTCGGACAAGTCGCCGTCTTTTTGCAGGGTAATTCGCCATGTATCGCCGTCTTTCACTGCGCCCTGCGGCAGCTTCGACGCATCCGCCGCGCCGTCGTAGGTGACGGTCAGCGTGTGCGCGGTGTCGTAGAGGTGCAGCAGATTCGTCAGCGTGCCATCATAGAGCAGCTGGCCGTGTCCCAGCACCATCACCCGGCTGCATAGCGCGCGCATGTCCTCCATGTCGTGCGTCGTCAGCAAAATCGTCGTCCGGCGTGTCTCGTTCTCCACCCGCAGGAACTCCCGCAGCTTCAATTTGCTCACTGCGTCCAGCCCGATGGTCGGCTCATCGAGGAACAGCAGCTCCGGCTCATGCAGCAGCGACCCGCACAGTTCCGCGCGCATCCGCTGCCCCAGCGACAATTGCCGCAGCGGCGACTGCATGATGTCCCCCAAGTCCAGCGCCGCCGTCAGCTCGTCCAGCCGCCGCCGATAGCGCCCCTCGTCAATGCTGTAAATGTCGCGCAGGAGGTCGAACGAATCGCGAATCGGCACGTCCCACCAGAGCTGCATCCGCTGCCCGAACACCGCGCCGAGGCTGCGCACATGTGCCTTCCGCTCCGCCCACGGCGTGCGCCCATCCACCGTGCAGCTGCCGCTTGTCGGCGTCAGGATGCCCGTCATCAGCTTGACGAGCGTGCTCTTGCCCGCGCCGTTCGGCCCAATCAGCCCGACGAGTTCTCCGCGCCCAATGCGGAAGGATACGTCCCTGAGTGCCTGCACCTCGCGCATCTCCCGCCGCCACAGGCGCGTGATGCCGCCATTCTCCGGTTTCTCCCGCCGGATGTATGTCTTTGTCAGCCCATCTGTCACGATGAAAGGCGGATTTATCCCCTGCTGTTCCATACCTTGCCTCCTTTGGATGCGCGCACGTCAATTTTTTTGCCGACACCAAAAAAGCAGCGCCATCCTGCCGCGTTTTTCTTCGCGGGAATCGGACAGCGCTGCTCACTATTTTGGCAGATGTCGTGCTTTTTCGCACATCGGGAGTGTCATTATATCATCGGGTCGTTGTTCTGTCAATATCCAATCTGGGAAAAATCACCGCATCAGTTCATACATCATGATGGCGGCGGCAATCGCGGCATTCAGGCTCTCCGCGCCGCCGCGCATGGGCAGGCGAACCCGGTGCGTCGCGGTCTGCTGCACTTGTTCGCTCACGCCGTTGCCCTCGTTGCCGATGATGAGGGCAAAGCGTTCCGCTACGCCCTGCCGCTCATAGAACGGCGTGCCGTCCAGCTGCGAGGACAGGATGCTGTACCTCTTTTCGCGCAGCTTCGTCAGTTCGCCGGGCAAATCGTCCGTCGTGCGCAGGTTCATGCGGAAGATGCTGCCCATCGTCGCGCGCAGCACCTTCGGGCTGAACACGTCCGCGCACTGATTCGAGAGCAGCACGCCATCCAGCCCCGCCGCGTCCGCCGTGCGGATAATTGTGCCGACGTTGCCGGGGTCCTGCACGCCGTCGAGGACGACGATGTGCTTCCCCAGCGCGCTTTGCTCCTTCATCCGCACGACGGCGGCGATGCCCTGCGGCGTTTTGGTGTCGCAGACCGCCGTAAGCACATGCTCCGGAAGCTCGTAAACCGGCATGGTCAGCCCGTCGGGGAAAGAGACTCCCTCCTGCACCAGCACTGTTTCCACGTCAAACGCGGAAGCAAGCGCTTCTTCCACCATCTTGCGCCCCTCCACCAGAAAGCAGCCGCTTTCCCGGCGCCCCTTGCGGTCTTTGAGCGCCTTCCACGCGGCGACTTTCGGGTTTTTCAGGCTCGTAATGTGTTCCATGATGTTTCTCCCTTAGTTCGTGCCGCGGAAGCCCTTGCCGATGATTTCGCCCGTGTTCATAATCAGCACGAACGCGTGGGGGTCAACCGTCTTGACGTACTTGCGCAGCATAATCGCCTCGTGGCGCTTCATCACCGTCATCAGCACCGTGCGGCCCTCGTGCGTGTACGCGCCTTCGCCGTGCAGTTCGGTCGCGCCGCGCTTGAGCACGTTCGTAATATACTGCTCGATTTCGCGCGGTTTGGTGGTAATGATGTGGAAGTATTTATGCGTGTTGATGTTTTCCAGCACCATGTCCACCAGCAGGCTCTTCATCACCAGACCGAGGATGCAGAACAACCCGGTTTCCATGCCGAACGCGACGCACGCCATCAGGGTGATGATGAGGTCGCTGCACATCAGCGCGCGCCCGATGTTGAGGCTGGTGTACTTGCGCAGAATCATGGCGACAATGTCCGTGCCGCCGGAGGACGCGTCGAGGTTGAAGAGAATCGCCGAGCCGACCGCGGGCAGGCTGACAGCGAAAATCAGCTCCATGAGGGGCTGGGAGGTCATCGGTGCGTTCATCGGAATGATGCGCTCCAGCCCCCACGTCAGACCCGACATCAGCAGGCTGACATACGTCGTGCGTCCGCCGAAGCCCTTTCCGAGCACAATGTAGCCGACGATGAGCAGCAGAACGTTGATCAGCATGACGAAATCGCCATTGGTGAAGTTCGGAATATAATGGCTCAAAACGACCGCCATACCGCTGACGCCGCCAGTGGAAAAATGGTTCGGAAACTTAAAGAAGTAGATGCCGATTGTCATGATGACCGTGCCGAGCGTCAGCAATGCGTATTCCTTCACATTTTCCCACACTTTTGCCTTCTGCATGAATTGCAACTTCCTTTCGTGGGGAGGCGCCAGAGGCGCTGCCTCTGGACTCCGGCAGGGACGCTGTCCCTGCACCCTGCAAGGGTCTTCGACCCTTGACCCATTTTCGCGATTGCGTTGGTGACACTTTCAGACTGTGTCCGCGTGTTTATTGGGGAACGGACTTATGTTTTCAGGATTTCCTTCCCATACTTGCTCACCAAGCGGTCGCGGTCGGCATTCGCCAGCACCACCGTCAGTTCAAGCCCCGTATCCGTGTATTCCTCATTGACCACCCTGCCCAGCGGGCGAATCTGCCCCACCAAGCCGAAGCGGTCAAACGGCAGCACAAACGTCACAGGCGCATAGGTCTTTTGCAGCTGCTCCGCAATGCGCGCGTGCAGCTCCGCGATGCCCTCGCCCGTTTTTGCGCTCAACCGTACCGCGCCCGGAATCAGCATCGGCGCGCCCGCCTCATCGGTGTACAGGTCGCACTTGTTGATGACCTCAATGCGCGGCTGCTCCGTCGCGCCGAGGTCAGACAGCACCTGCACCACCGTGTCGTGCTGCTGCGTGATTTCCTCCGATGCGCCGTCGTTGACGATGACCAGCACATCCGCCAGCACAGCTTCTTCCAGCGTCGAGCGGAAGGCGCTGACCAGCGCGTGGGGCAGCTTGCGGATGAACCCAACTGTGTCCACCAGCAGGAACGGCGTGTGCTCCGCCGTCTCGATGCGGCGGCTGACCGCGTCCAGCGTCGCGAACAGCTGGTCTTGCACATACACATCGCTGCCCGTCATCTGGTTCAGCAAGGTCGATTTGCCCGCGTTGGTGTAGCCGACCAGCGCGACGACAGGAATTTCGTTCTTTTCGCGGCTCTTGCGGCGCAGTTCACGCTGTTTTTCCACCGCGTCCAAGCGGCGGCGGAGTTCCGTCATGCGCTCGCGGATGTGGCGGCGGTTCATTTCCAGCTTCGATTCGCCCGGCCCGCGCGTGCCGATGCCGCCTGCCAGCCGCGACAGCACCAAGCCCTGCCCAATCAGGCGGCTGGACTGGTATTGCAACTGCGCCAGTTCGACTTGCAGCTTGCCCTCGGCGGATGATGCGCGCTGGGCGAAGATGTCCAGGATCAGCGTCGTGCGGTCAACCACCTTCACGCGCAGAATCTCCTCCAGATTGCGCGCCTGAATGCCTGTCAATTCCTCGTCGAAGATGCACAAATCAGCTTCCAGCGCCTGACACTGCCGGCACAATTCATCCGCGCGCCCGCGCCCGATGAACAGCGCCGTATCCGGCTTATCCTTCTTTTGCAGGAATTGCCCCACGACGTCCGCCCCGGCGGTGTCCGCCAGGCGCGCCAGCTCATCCAGCGATTCCAGGCTCTCAATGCCCATCAGCACGGCGCGCTCTTTGACGTGTGTGCCCTTCTCGTCCGCCTCCCAGCCGACAATGCGGTCACTCTCGGTGATTTGCCGCATCCAGTCGTTATCGGGCGTCTTGTACCAGCGGACGGGCTCGTCCATCAGCAGATTCTGCTTCTCCACCAAAAACGCGCTCTGCACAAACGTCGGCTCGCCCTTCAAGCAGCCGATGGCGACCATTGCGTCGTAGCGGAACGACCGCAGCGCCGACAAATCCACGTCGGAAAGGCGACCGTCGCCATTGGGGTGGGTGTGGATGCAGCGGACGCAGCTCAGGCGCTGGGTGTTGCGGCGCAGGCGGTAGTCGCGCAGCTCCACGTCCCGATCAGTGCCGATGGAAACATCCACCACTTCGCCGTCGCGCGTGATGTAAACCGCGATTTCCCGGTTCAGCACGCCCGTAAAACGCGCCAGCACCTGCATCAGCTCGCGCGGGAGGAACGTGTCCTCATCCACCTCATAATCGTATAATTGACCAAGCGCTTCTATCAGCGTATCGCGCACGCCGGTCACATTGCCATGCACCTGCTGTTTCATGATTGCTCCTTTGTCTGTCCCTTTTTCTCATGCCGAATCGGCTTCACGCGCTTGCGCAGGCTGGTGAAGATAGAGTCCGCGCAGCCCACAAGCAGGCACAAATAATAGGTAATAAACCGCCACACCAGCAGCGCGACGGACACCGTGCCGCCGGTAAAAACGCTGCCGAAGTAAACGAGAAATCCGCCCTCCTGCGCGCCGGACGCACCCGGCAGCGGCGTATAGCTGGCGGACACGAACAGCAGGAACGAAACCGTCAGCACATGATACCACGGCGTGCCGGTCAAGCCCATGGCATGGTAGACCAGCAGCGGTACGACCATCAGGCACGACATTTCCACTACCGAAATCACAAGCTGCGCCAGCAGGTGCATCGGGTGATGCACCAAATCCATCAGCGAACCGTGGAAATGCTCAATCGTCGTTTCGGCGGATGCCTGCCATTGCTCCGGCTTCTTGCAGATGTGGATTTTCGTCAGGAAGCGGATGCCCCACTGCACAATTTTCTCCACCCACGAGCGGTGGAACGTCACCAGCAGAATCGACGGCACACAGAAGGAATTCACCACGCAGCCCAGGATAATCAGCGGGATGACATTGCCCAAGTGCTCCGCCACATACACGCGGTTGCTCAGCCACAGCAGCAGCGTCATCACCACCAATGTCAGCTGATTGAAGAAATACCGCGCCGTCAGCGCCGATGTGGCCACACCCGCGGGAATCGAGCGCTGGCTCATCAGGTAAATCTGCATCGGCTGACCACCGGACGAGCCGGGCGTGACGTTCGCATAATAAATGCCCGCGAAGGAGAAATGCGTCGCCGTATTCAGGCTGACTTTGTACCCCTCCATCCGCAGGAAGGTGCACAGCCCCGCGCCTTCGGCATACACATAGCCGACCATCGCCAGCAGGCACAGCAGCAGCCACCGCTTGTCCAGCGTGAAAAGCACGTCCCATGCGTTCATCAGCTCCGGGTTGTTGAACGCAATCAGCACCACAACCAGCATCGACAGGAGGATAAAGCCAATGCTGAGAATCCTGCCCCATTTCTTTTTCTTCAAGGAAGGAGCCCCTTTCGTCGTAATCCCCGCCTATTGTACCACAAACCCGCGCCTTTCGTAAAGGGCAGGAAATGTCATTTTCGGCGGAGCAGGTGGGCATTTTCATGAGAATTTCATGAGAATGTTATAACCTCCGGCGGATAGATTGCGGGTCATGCGCCAGCCGAATCGCCGCGCGCTGCAATTTTCGCATCCACTTGGGCAAGGGATGACGCGCCTGCTCCGCGTCCGTCTGCATCAAGCGCCACTGCACCCGCGTCGTGTCGCCGCCCGCCTGACCATCCAGAAAAGCGTTTTCCACCTCCGCACCCGCCCGAAGCGCCCCCGTGTGCAGGAAGTGCTCAAACGCCGCGCAGCCATCCTGCGGACGGAAGTGCATATCCATCAGCCGCACCCCAAACGTATCCGCCATATCCGCAACGAACCGCATCGCGTCCGCCTGCATTTGCTGCACCGTGCTGCTCGGCACGTCCGCCTGCCCCAGCACCGCGCCGTGCGCGTCGTAGCCAATCGTCGCCGCGCCTCTTTCCAGCAGAAACTGCTCCCGCGCCACCCATGATACATACGGCGACGTGCCATACAGCGTCCGGAACGGCACGCCCCGGCGCATTGGCAAATCGCTGTCAATGTGGGTGATGTACGCCGTCATGTCCGCCCCCGTCAGCCGCTGAATCACCGCTTCCGACCGCAGGTTGTACCCCACGTCGAACGTCGCGCATTTGCCCGCAAACATCGGCAGCAAATACGCCTTCGCATTCTTTTCGTACTGCTGATATTTTTCCGCGTCATACCCTTTTTCGCGGAAGATGCGCACGAAGTTCCACTGCGTTCGCGCATCCATCCGCTGATTCATCGGCATTTCCGCCGCCAGCGCCGCCCGCGCGTTTTCCGTCGCAATGGGACGCAGAAGCGTCAGCAGCGAATCCGGCGTGTGGGCGGTCATGTCGATGAGCAGCGGCAGGGACAGCAGGTCAATTGTTTTGGGAAATTGCAGGGGAAGCGCCGCCTGACGCGAAATGCGCACATAGCCAGTCTCCACCGGCAGATGCAGGACGCTGTTCAGGCGCTCGAAAGCCACCTTGACGAAATACCCGTCCCGCGCCAGAAAATTCACCCGCGCATAGCCGTTTTGCCGCGTCTCCCACGCCAGCCACATCGCCTGACTGAACAGGTACGCCCCCAGCGCGGCATACCCCGGCGACGTGTTCCGCAGCTGCATCGCCTGAATCGCGCGCAGTCCCAGAAAGCGCTCGGCTTCATACGCGCCCGTGAAGGTCGTCAGGTGCGCGTAATTTTCCCGCAAAAACCGTTTTTGCTGATGGTTCAGCGGCTGTTCGCCGTCCGCCGGAATCCGCATTTTCTGCCGCAATTGCCGTTCCGTCTCACACAGCGGCATGAGGTCAGCGCCCGCGATTTCGGATAATCGCCGATAGATTTCCGGCAGATTCTCCCCGCGAAACTGTCCCCGCAGCGCCGGAAAATCCACCTCGTCGGAGAGCGCCAGCCGTTTCCGCACGTCCGGCTGCATCAGCGCATAGAGGTCGCTTTCGCAGAAAAGTACGCTATTTTGATGGGATTTTTTCATCTTATATGCCTTTCAATCGCCGCTGTGTTCGTCCATCATGCCGACAAATTCGCCCGCCGCCGTCCAGCGTGTCAGGGGCATTCCCGTGCCGGAGCGGAGCGGTTCGGGGTTCGGCAGTGCCGTCACGGGCAGCGCGCCGCGGCGTTCCGGGCGGTTCTGCACGCGCAGGAGCGCATCCGCCGGGCAATCAGCCACGAAATACCGCACGCCCTCGCGGTAGAGCCTCCGGCACAGCAGCCGAAGCGCCTTTTCGTCCGCCGCAGGGACGGGCGTTTCCAGCATCCGCCCCGGCATCAGCACGTCGCCGCGCAGGTCGGTTTCGGATTCGTACAGCCCCTTCACAAGCGCCGCGCCCATCTCCCACACGCAGCCGTTCATCACGCGCACGTCCATGCAGGCGCACTCCGTCGCGCTCATTTGCAGCGTCGCATTGCGAATCAGCATGATTTTGCCCCTCCACGCTTTTCTTGCACCGTACAATTCGCCGCGCAGACGGTGTTTTCCTGCATAAAAACTCCGCCGGATGTTGAATCCAGCGGAGTGCAAGTATTATTTCCCCCACAGCACAAACGCGCTGTTTTCGGGCCAAATCTGGGCGGTTTGGTTCGGGTTGTGGGACTGCGCCATCACTTTTGCGTAGACGTACGCTTCGTAAAGCGTCACCTTGCTGTCCTTGTTCAGGTCGGCGTTCAGGGACGAAATCGCCGAATTTCGGGCGAGGTTCCAGCCGTTGCCGTAGCACAGGCCGTAGGTGAACAAGCCGAAGTAGCGGTCGATTTTGCCGTCACCGTTGCTGTCGTAGCCGGTGCTGACGCTCTTTTCCTCGGAGCGGCACGCGGTAATGACGTAGTAGCCGCTCTTGGCGAAATTCGTGTCACCCGCACGGTCGATGAAGGCGGGCGCTTCCTCGCTGAGCAGTTCGCTGCCGTCCGCCGCCAGCACGACCGCTGTGCGGCTGACATCGCCGGAAAGCTGGTCATCATTGGCGAAGAGGTTCACGACCTGACTGTTGAACGCGGAGGAGGATACCTGCGTCACCGCGCCGTCGCGCGCAATGAACTGCCCGGAGTGGCACGCGTCGATGATGATGACCTTCTTGCCTGGAATCTTGTCCAGCTCGGTTTTGAGGCGCGCAATCGAGACATACGTCTGGAACGTGCCGACCAGCGCGGCGTGGTAGCTCGTCGGATTGCCGTCCGCGCCGACGCTGTTCGCGCCGTGGCCGGAGTAGTAGAAGAGCGACACGTCGTTGTAGCTGGCATTCCCGAACGTCGAGGAAATGCTGGAGAGAATCTCCTCGGCGCGGATGTTCTTCTTCACCGTCACGCTGTACGGCGTCGCGGTCATGCGGCCGAGCATGGTGCGCATCCCGTCCACGTCGTTATCGCAGCCGGGCAGTTCGTTCGATTCGCCGGTGTAGGTGTTGCCAATCAGCAGCGCGCGGTATGTGCCGGCGGCTTCCTGATGCGTGTACGCCAGCTCGTCCGACCAGTCGCCCACGCTCACGTCGCCGTTGGAGAAAATGCGAACCGGGCGCACACGGTAATAGTACGTTCTGCCCAGCACAGCGCTGTTGTGGTAACCGTAGGCGTTGCTGACGCGCCCGTTCGCCTTGGGCGTGCCGCCGGGCGTGGTGGAAATGTACACATCATACTTGTTCGCGCCCTCAGTCGCCGCCCACGAAATGCGGACGCTGTTTTCCTGCGCGGACACTGCCGCCAGCCCGGTCGTCTTGGGCAGCCACACGCCCATGCCAATGTCGCCCTTGAGCGAGAAGCAGCGCCATCCCTGCGGCTGGGCGAGGCGGAAGGAGTAAACGAAGTAGTAGTACACTTCGCCGGGCTTCATCGTGGTGTCGATGTAGGTGGTCGCGGTGTTCTCAGAGACCATCAGCTTGTGGTAGCCCGTTTCGTGGAAGCCGCGGCGGTAGATGACGTAGCCCATCGCGCCGGGGATCGCGTCCCACGTCAGCTTCAGCCCCGTTTCCGTCCACTCGTAGCCTGTAAACGATGGCGTTTCCATCGGGCTGCCGACCATGCGGTTGCTCGACGGCAGACCCGTAATCACGTCGCCGCTGTTGAGCTTGCGCTTGGGGATAACGAGGAAGTCATACGTCTCGTTGAAGGAAATATCGCGGATGTCGCACAGGCTGCCCGTGAGGTCGGTGCGGACAATCTTGTAATCGTCCGCGTCGTGCAGGGACATGGCAACATCGTAGTGCGTCGCGCCCGCAACGGGCGTCCAGTTCAGGCGGATGGTGGAGGTATCCTTGCCGCGCGGGTCAGCAATCACGACGTCGCCCAGCGCAATATACGGGAAAGACATCGACTGCGCGCCCTGACTGACCTGCTGTCCGCCCACGACATACAGCGCCTGAATGCGGTAGTAGTAGACCGTGCCCATGCGCGGGGTGGTGGTGGAATAGGTTGTGCCGCTGCTCTGCCCAAGGAGCGAATATTCGCTGCCCCACGCGGGCTTGTAGTAGATGGCATAGGCATTCGCGCCCTCCACCGCCGTCCACTTGAGGGTAATGCGGCCGCTGCGCTCGTAGGAGGCGGAAATGCCCGTCGGCTGCTCCAATGCACGCCCAATGATGAGGTCATCGAGTTCGTCCGGCGCGATGGAAATCGTCGGTTCGGGGATTTCGGTGGCATTCGCATCGGTCGGGGCGGGGGTAGCGGTCGGCGCGTCCGTCGCGGGGACGGGGGTGTAGTCCGAAATGATTTCGTCCTTCGGCGCTTCGGTCGGATTTTCGGTGATTTCCGGCACTTCGGTCGGTGCGTCCGTCACTTCCGGCGGATTCGTCGGGGCATCCGTCACTTCTGGGGCATCCGTCGGCACTTCGGTCGGAACGTCCGTCGGCGCGTCCGTCACTTCCGGCGGATTCGTCGGGGCATCCGTCACTTCGGGAACATCGGTCGGGGCTTCGGTCGGAACGTCCGTCGGCTGTTCCGTCGGCTCAGCAGTCACTTCCGGCGGATTGGTGACTTCCGGCGTGGCGGTCGGTTCTTCCGTCGGCTGTTCCGTCGGCGCGGGCGTTTCCTTCTGCTCCGGATGCACTGGAATCGGCGCAAGCAAATGCCCGTGCGCCGCCATCAGGTCGTCCTCCGGCTTGCGGGGAATCGCGTCATATGCAGTGGTCTGCTCGTCCGTCAGCATTTCGGTGCTGCTGGTCTTGACCCACGCCGTGCGCACAATCGCACCGTCATAGAAGGCAATCCGCACTGCGCGCTTGCTGTCCGCACGCGCCTCGGCGTAAACCGTGCCGGACACTTCGGTCACATCCGCGTCGCCCGTCAGCTGCTGATTCGCGTAGAGCTTCGCGCCGCTGCGGAGGGTCGCCAGTCCCGGCACAAACACATCCTCGTCCGGCGTGGCGGTCGGAACTTCGGTGGGAGCGTCGGTCGAAATCGGCGTTTCCGTCGGCGCTTCGGTGGGGACTTCCGTCGGAATTGCCGTATTCGTCGGTTCTTCCGTGGGGATCTCCGTCGGAATCGGCGTATTCGTCGGCGCTTCCGTGGGGATCTCCGTCGGAATCTCCGTCGGGGCTTCCGTCACAGCCGGCTCTTCCCCGATAATCTCCTCTATCTGCGTGCCGTCTGCCGCACTCGGCGCATCCTCCGCCAAGGCGGGGGCAGCCGTCATCAGCATCAGCAGCGCCAGCATCAGCGCCCCTGCGCGGCGAAATTGCTTTTTCATCAGCAAACCTCCTCGTTCAAAGTCGTGGTCTATTCCCTTTCATTATATAGCAGCCGCTTCCAAAGGTCAAGCAATGCAGCATGAATGTTACAATTCGCAGAAAAATCGTGAAAAAGTCCGCAGAAAAATTCGCCCTGTCAGGCAAAACCCCTTGACAGGCGCGGCAAAATCGTGTATCATATATCGGTGTCAACGGAAAATGCTTGACAGCAAGGAGCGCTGACATGGCACAGGACGAAATCAGCAAGAAAGTCGAGCTGAATTGGCTTTCCGCGTTCTATGGCGGATTGCTGACCGACAAGCAGCGTCAGGTGCTCACCCTGCACTGCGAGGAGGACCTGTCGCTGACGGAAATCGCGCAGGAGGTCGGCATCAGCCGTCAGGGCGTGCATGAACTGCTCACCCGCGCGGCGCGGAAGATGTTCGAGATGGAGGAAAAGCTCCATGTTGCCGCCCGGTTTCAGCGCGTGGAGAACGGGCTGGAAAAATGCCGGACAATGATGCGCGAGGGCCGCTACGACGACGCGGAACGCATGATTGACGCGCTGATTCGCTTTGATCAGGAGGAAAACAATGGCCTTTGAGGGCTTGACAGAGAAATTGCAGGGCGCGCTGCGCAAATTGAGCAGCAAAGGCAAGCTGACGGAGGAGAACGTCAAGGAGGGTATGCGCGAGGTGCGCATGGCGCTGCTTGAAGCGGACGTCAACTACGCCGTCGCCAAGGACTTCATCAAGAAGGTCACGGCGCGCTGCGTCGGCACGGAAATCACCGGCACGCTGAGCGCCTCCCAGCAGGTCATCAAAATCGTCAACGAGGAAATGACCCAGCTGATGGGCGGCGAAAACGCCCGCCTGACATGGTCGTCCGGCCCGCTGACGGTCTACATGCTCTGCGGCCTGCAGGGTGCGGGCAAAACCACCATGGCAGCCAAGCTAGCCAACTATCTGGCAAAGCAAGGCAAGAAGCCGATGCTCGCCGCGTGCGACATCTACCGCCCCGCCGCTATCAACCAGCTGCAGGTCGTCGGCAAGCAGGTCAATGTGCCGGTGTATGAACACGGCACGCAGGACCCGGTCAAGACTGCGCTGGAAGCCGTTGAACGCGCCCGGTATCTGGGCCGCGACGTGCTGATTATCGACACTGCCGGCCGCCTGCACATCGACCAGGAGCTGATGGACGAGCTCGTCCGCATCAAGGAAAATGTGCATCCGCAGGAAATCCTGCTGGTGGTCGACGCCATGACGGGTCAGGACGCGGTCAACGTCGCCCAGACCTTTAACGAGAAGCTGGACATCGACGGCGTGATTCTGACCAAGCTGGACGGCGACACCCGCGGCGGCGCGGCGCTGTCCGTCCGCGCGGTGACAGGCAAGCCCATCAAGTTCAGCGGCACGGGCGAGAAGCTCTCGGAAATCGAGCCTTTCCACCCCGACCGCATGGCAAGCCGAATTCTGGGCATGGGCGACGTGCTGACGCTGATTGACAAAGCCTCCGAAGCCTTCGATCAGGAGGACGCGGAGAAGCTCGCCAAGAAAGCCCGCACCGCTGATTTGACGCTGGATGACTTTCTCGACCAGATGCAGTCCATGAAGAAGATGGGCGGCATCAAGTCGATGCTGGAAATGCTGCCGGGCATGTCCGGCAAGGACATCGACGTGGACGAAAACGCCATGAAAAAGCCCGAAGCCATCATCCGCTCCATGACGCCGAAAGAGCGCCGCAATCCCGGTGTCCTGAATGCCAGCCGCCGCAAGCGCATTGCCGCCGGCTCCGGCACGACCGTGCAGGACGTCAATCAGCTGATTCGTCAGTTTGATCAGGCGAAGCAGATGATGAAGCAGGTAACGCAAATGAAGGGCAAAGGCCGCATGAGAATGCGCTTCCCCGGAATGCGGTAAAACCTGCGCACTCCCCTACTGCGTGGTATCATATAAATTGCTTATATGATTTCCATATAAATAACTTTCCTGAACATATTGAGGAGGAACAAACCAATGTCCGTGAAGATTCGTCTGAAGAGAATGGGTATGAAGAAGAAGCCCTTCTACCGTGTCGTCGTTGCCGACATTCACTCTCCCCGTGATGGCCGTTTCATCGAAGAAATCGGCTACTACAATCCCATGGTGCACCCCGCTGAGGTGAAGGTGGACGGCGAGCGCGCGAAGTACTGGCTTACCTGCGGCGCTCAGCCCACGGATACCGTGCGCGTGCTGCTGAAGAAGACCGGCGTCATCGAGAAGTAAGGGACTCCCTCTGCAAGATGGATCGGTGCGGTTTTGCCGCATCTGACAGCCGACAGGCAGAAAGGACGCCCTATGCGCGAATTGCTCACCTTTGTGGCGCAGTCTCTGGTCGATCATCCCGATCAGGTCGTCGTCCGCGAAACGGAAGGCCCGGAAGCCGTCATTCTTGAGCTGAGCGTGGCTGAAGAGGACATGGGCAAGGTCATCGGCAAGCAGGGACGCATCGCGAAGGCCATCCGCACGGTGGTCTCCGCTGCGACTGCCAAGAACAGCAAGCCTGTTTTTGTCGAAATTCACAAGCCGGAAGACGACGAAGCTCAGAACTGAACGTAGGCGTGGGAGCAGTGATGTTTCCACGCCTCTTTTAGATTTCGCCGCTGCGGTGCCCCCTGCATAAACACGCGAGAACTGTATGCAATCGCGCACAACTCAATCGCGCGAAAGGGTCAAGGGGCAAAGCCCCTTGCGGAGTCCAGAGGCAGCGCCTCTGGTGGAAAGGTTATTATAGATGAACGAATACCTGATGATTGGGGAAGTCCTGAAGCCGCAGGGCGTTCGCGGCGAAGTCAAAATCAAGCCCTACGCCGCCGATTTGGAGGCGTTCCATGACTGGAAAACCCTCTACCTCCACGACGGCGCTTCTTATCAGCCCATCAAGGCTTCCTGCTCCCGCGTCCACGACGGCTTCGCGTATGTCACCCTTGGCGAGTGCAAAACCATGGACGACGCGGAGAAACTGCGCGGGCAGAAGCTCTACATCGACCGCGCCCATGCTCTCTCCCTCGCGGGGGACGAGGTGTACATCAGCGACCTGATTGGCTGCGCGGCGGTGGATGAAACCGGCGCCTCCCTCGGCAAGCTGACGGACGTGCTCCAGCACGGCGCGGTAGACGTGTACGTCTTCCAGTCCGACAAGGGCGAATGGATGGCGCCCGCGCTCAAGGCGGTTTTCCCGGCGGTGGACGTGCAGAACCGCATCATCCGCGTTGTGCGCGAAAAACTGGACGAGGTGGCCGTCTACAATGAGTGAAGCGCCCGCGATGAAAATCACCATTCTGACCATCTTCCCGGAGATGTTTGAGAGCGTGCTGAATTCCAGCATTCTGGGGCGGGCGCGCGCGCAGGGCATCCTTGATATCCGCTGCGTGGATATCCGCCCCTTCTCCGACCGCAAGCACAAGAACACCGATGATTACCCCTTCGGCGGCGGCGCGGGCATGGTGATGCTGGCACAGCCGATTCTGGATGCCATGCACAGCGTGACGGGCGATGATTTCCAAGGTCTCCGCATTTATCTCGGCCCGCGTGGACGGACGCTGTCAACCGCCGTCGCCCGCGAGCTGGCGCAGGAAAAGGAACTCGTGCTGCTCTGCGGCCACTATGAGGGCGTTGACCAGCGCGCGCTGGACACTTGCATTGACGAGGAAATCAGCATCGGCGACTACATCCTCACCGGCGGCGAACTGGCAGCGATGGTGCTGACAGACTGCGTGGCGCGGTTCATTCCGGGGGTGCTGGGGTCTGCCGAATCGCCGGAGGAGGAATCGTTCTCCGACGGGCTGCTGGAATATCCGCAGTACACGCGCCCGCGCGAACTCAACGGCATGGAAGTGCCGGATGTGCTGCTGTCCGGCGACCACGCGAAAATCAAGGCATGGCGGCGCATTGAGTCCCTCCGCGCGACGAAGCAGCACCGCCCGGATTTGCTGGCATCCGCCGAACTGACCGACAAGGAAAAGCGTCTGCTGGAGGAATTGTGATGTTTTTGCGGAAACTCTTGGTCATCGTTGTGCCGCTGGTGCTGTGCGGGCTTTGCGTGTTCTTCCTGCCGCTGCTGGGCGGGTTTGGGCTGTGGTCGGACTTGCTGCAGGGGCTGATTCTCGGCGCGCTGCTGGCGCTGCTGCTGCCGCTTTCCGGCGCGTCACGGCGCAAGGAGCCGTTCGCGACGCTGCTCGTTGTGCCGATGATTGCGCTGATTGTCCTGCTGGCGCTGCAGCTCATGCGCGCGCTCGGCGTGGCGCTGCCGTTCCAGCCCGTGAGCGGCTGCACGATGATGATTGAATGCACGTTTCTCTCCTTCATGACTGTGCAGGCGATTCGGACGAAAACCTGATAGACGGGGCATCCCAAGCGGAAGAGAAAGCAATTCGCTTTTTCTCCCGCTTTTTTTCATACCCTCTTGACAAATCTGCACGACAAGTGTATAATTCAAATTGACAATGATGTTTGTCATCAAGGCAAGCAATTTTGTCAGACGGAGGTGCTGTATGATACTGCGAAATCGCTTGAAGGTGTACCGGGCAATGCTGAATGTCAATCAGCAGGAAATGGGGCGCTTGTGCGGCGTATCACGGCAGACAATCAGTCTGATTGAGCGGGGCGACTATTCGCCGTCCGTCACCCTCGCCCTGACGATTGCGAAAGTCTGCGGCGCATCGGTGGAGGAAATTTTCTACTTGCAGGAGGAAGCTGAACATGAAGAATGACGAAATCAGGGCTGCGAATCGTAAGGCGCTGCCGAAATTTCTGCTTTTGACCCTCGTCGGTGCCGTGATTGGCGGCGTCACGGGCTACTGCGCCGCCCGATACGGGCTTGACCAGCTGTCCGGCGTTTTGGCGGACGCGGGCGCATTCTTCGGCACGCACATCGCCCCATGGCTGATGGTGGCGTTGGCAGTCGTCACGCCGGCGGTCTGCATTCCGATGTACCGGCACGCCAAGGCGCTGTTGGCATCATGGGACGGCGAAGATGAGGACACATCAAGCGTCATTGACGGCAAGCTGTCCGCCGCCCTCTGGCTATCCAGCGCCAGCCTCGTGCTTGCGTTTTTCCTGATTGCGGCGACGTATTCCGTCGGCTTTGCGTCGTTCGACAGCTGGGAAAGCACAGTTCTCATCTTCATTGGCATTGCGGCGTTCCTTGCCATTCTGGTGGAATCCATCCTGATTCAGCAAAAGTGCGTGGATGCCGCCAAGCAGATGAGTCCCGAAAAGAAAGCGTCCATCTACGATTCGCAGTTCCAGAAAAAGTGGATGGACGACTGCGACGAAGCCGAGAAAATCATGATTGGCAAGTGCGCCTTCAAAGCGTATTCCGCCGTCAATCGCGTCTGCGCGATTGCAGCGATTGTGCTTGCCATCTGTGCGCTTGTGTTCGGCATCGGCTTTCTTCCTTCGCTGGCGGTGTGCATCATCTGGATGGTCAATCTCTCTGTTTACTGCAAGGAAGCCATGCGTTACGCCAAGGCGGGCAATAAAATTCTCTGATGGACGCCGGGAGGACATACAATGGAAACTTTTCTTCCCCTTCTCATCATCCTGTTTTTCGTCATTCTCCCGCTGCTCGCACGGCGACGGAGGGCGGCGGCAATCAAGGAGTTTCTGAAACGGAAAAAGCAAAATAAGGAGAACAACGAAATGAAAGAACTGGCAAAGCGCCTGATTGGCGAAGATTGCATCATCTACACCATTACCTCGGAGAGCGGCAGCATACAGGGCGTGCTGAAAGAGGTTGAAGATGGCGGACTGGTCATCGAGAAGACGACGGGCGAGACGGAAATCGTCAATCTGGATTTCGTCACCCGCATCCGGGAATATCCGCGCAAGAAAAACGGCAAAAAGAAGAGCATCGTGGTGGATTAAAATATTCCGCAAGCGGGAACATTTCGCGTTTTTCATTCGTTGGATGAGTGGAAACCCTAAAATATCCCGCAAAAGGAGTTGATTTCCCATGATGAAGTTTATGAAACGTGTCCTGTCCCTGCTGATTTCGGCAATGCTGCTGGGCTGTTTCGCCCTTGCGGAGGAAGCGCCGCTGCTGCCGATCGCCATCGTGTCCTACGACCTGACGGATGAGGCGACGACGGCGGCGCTGTCCGCCCTCATCGAGCCGAAAGAGAACGCCTTGACCCGCTGGGAGCGCGTTGTGCTGTCCGACGGACGCGAAGCGTGGGTCATCTGCCAGTTTGACCAGACGACCATGTCCAACGCATGGAGCCGCGTCATCGACGCCGAAACGCAGGAAGTCCTGCAAGAGGACACGACCGACACCGGTTTCTTCGCTACCGCGCAGGCCCGCTGGGAGAGTGCAAAGGGCATCTATGCGCTGTGGAGCATTCAGGACAAGATGCTGTTTGACCGCCTGTACGCCATGGCGCCCTGCTACGGCGAACCCGTCGAGGGCGATTTGACGCAGGAGGAAGCCCTTGCCGCCGCGCTGAACGTGACCGGCCTGACCGCCGCGGATTACGACGCGGTCGGCTACGGCTACATCATGGGCAGCAGCGAGCAGAACGGCACTTGGCAGGTGTTCTTCGTGAAAGGCAACGAAGTTGTCTCCACGGTGAACCTTGACGCGCGCGACGCGACGATTCTGCTGGTTGAGCCGGACGAAGAGGGGAACGGGTAATTGAAATTGAGCCGCCGAGCCTTGCGGAAAGTGCAGGGCTGGGCGGCTTTTTGCTCACATGGAGGATGCGTATGCGAAAGGTGCTTGCGAGTTTTCTTGCCCTGCTGATACTCTGCGCGGGTGCGTCTGCGGAATCTTTGCCGCCGAAGCTGCTGCCGGAATCATATTTTCTGGCGGATATCCAGCGCAATTATCCGGATTGGTCTGTCCGCATCTCGACGCGCTACGGTTCAGGGCGCTATGAGGGCGAAATGGCGCAGTACGCGGAGGTTTCGCTCTATCGCATCACCGATGAAGCGATTGAACTGCTGGAGCTGACCGCCCTCGTCAACCCGATTCGCGAGGGCGACGACGTGCCGTGGTCTGTCCACGCGCTGATTCCGGTAGAAATCGTCCCCGGCGCATCGGACACTCTACGCGCCATGACCGCAAAGGAAATCTTCGATTACGGCGTTGGGGCGGCATTCACCGACGCGGCGCGGAATCTGCTTGTCCCCAGCCTGCGCGCGGCGGATGAAACCGTCACCCAGCTGATGTCCTGTTCGCGGTTTCTCTTCTGCATCACGGAAAACAGCGCCGAAAAATATATTCTGCGCATCGCTCAGTGGGACGGCGTCGGCTACACCAACGTCACCGCCACCCTGCCGCAGCCGCACCTGTCCTTCAACACGTCGCACTCCTACAATGACCTCATGGAGCTTTGGGTGAACCGGGACGATTGGGTCTATCCACGCTATGACGCGGAGGTCGGGTGGCATATCAATCACTTCTTCATCAATGACACAAATCTCGTCGTTTTCCAGAATCGCATTATCGAAGGGGAGATTGAGGAATGGTATCAGGACAACAATTCGGAGCATTACGGTCGCTTCACCCTTCCCCATTCTCTGACTGAGGTGGATTTTGCCACCTTCCCGCAAACGCTTGACGAAGTTCTCTCCCACATGGACTACACAGGTGTCGCCTGCACCGCGCACGACGTCACGCCCCTCTACGCCACCCCTGATGGCGACGTGCTGGCGTGCTGCTACACGCGCGTGCCGATGACGGTCATCAGCGAAAGCGGCGACTGGCGCGAAGTGCAGCTTGGCAGTGACGTGGACGGGCTGCGCTGTTGGGTGCGCGCGGCGGATTTGGCGTTCGGCGCGGACACGGAGAACGTGGTCTGCACCTTCCCCACGCATGAGGAAGTTGATAGGGCGCAGGAGGCGGTGTCCTTCAGCGGCAAGGCGCTTCCCTTGGCGAAAGGCTGCGCATGGTGGATGATTGGCACCATGGCAGATGGCGATTATCTGATGATGTTCGCGGATAACGAGGAGATATTCGTGGGCACAGCCCCGGCATCGGCGTTCAGCGGGATTGGGCAAACGGAGGATGACGGCGATTGGGATGATGAGGGCTGGGATGACGATTGGGACGACGAAGAAGCTGCGGAATGGGATGACACGTTGGATGCGGGCATTGGGTGATTGAAACGGGTAGGAGGGGGTGACTAGCCCCCGTCCTCCCACACCACCGCTCATGCGGTTCCGCAAGCGGCGGTTCAGTT
>ENA-UERN01001569-UERN01001569.1-human-gut-metagenome-genome-assembly--contig:-NODE-1569-length-20835-cov-3.185808_pt1 | contig 20835 bp, 15 predicted proteins | sample MGYA00242950_ERZ507950 | MGnify/ENA primary metagenome ERZ507950 (study PRJEB26167, sample SAMN06115515) | human gut metagenome | host: Homo sapiens | place: China:Ningxia | collected 2014-11-26...
GTTCTTTCCGGTGCGCTTTTTTCTCCGGCGTTTCCAGCTTTGTTTCTTCTTCCATTGTGCACTTCCTTTCTTCTCTGCGTATATTTTCTGTCCTTCCCGCATATCGTGAACTGTAGCGCAGTATCTTTTTCTACTCTTTTTACTTCTATGCAGGAGGTTTTTATGTCTGATTACCGGCGTTTCATTGCCTATCTATACGAATACCCGAACAACCGCAAGGGCGGATGCTGCGGCTTTGTCCGCGTGGAGTCGCAGAACGGCTTCTGCCGCATGGACTTCCAGATCAAATCGCCGTCTCTTCCGCCGGAGACCTCGGTCACGGTCTACGGTTTTATCCGCCGGTCAGGGCGGATGTACGGCATTCCGCTCGGAAATCTCCTTGCGGGGCGCTCTTCTACGAGTGGAAAACTCTTCACGCACTCCGATGCCATTGGGCAGACGGATGTCACGCTCGACGAGCTTGGCGGTCTGATCCTGCTCTGCCGCCAGACCGGCGTCATCGCCACCCAGTGGGACGATCTTCCGATTCAGCCGGAGTTTTTCGCTCCCACGCTCCCGCAGGAGCCCAAAACATCCGCAGACAATGGTGCCAGACCGACCGAAGAGAAAACTGCCGAAACACCCGAACCTCTGGATCCCGCCGTACCTGCGCAGTCCCTGCCATCATCAGACGCTTCAAAAGCACAGTTCGATGAACTTTCCACAAAATTCAGCAGCAATTCCGAACTTTATCCACAAAATTCCAACCCGGAATCCACCGTCTCCACAGAATCCATATCAACTGACACGGTAAACACCGTTCCTGCAGACAGGATCACGCAATCATCCGCCAACACACTCCATCCCGCATCCGCGGAATCTGTGAAAACCGCAGAAAGCTATCCCTCTGCCAACCCGGAACCGCCGCAGCCCATCCCGGATTCTGCCGCCCAGCCGCTACATATGACTTCCGCTGATTTTCCAGCCGCAGCAGCCGTGCCGCCGTCCCGCGCTGCTCTCTATCTCCAGCTTCAGGACCAGTTCCCGGAGTTCCACCCGTTCCCAGATGATGATCTGACCGACTGCCTGCGCCTCTCACTCGACGATCTTCCACAGCTCCGCGCCGCCGGTCTTTCGGTGGATGCGAACCGCTTCGTCCTCCATGGCTCCTCGTCCTATCGCCATCTGCTCCTCGCCCGGAACCGCGACCAGCAGGAACTCTGGTATTTCGGTGTCCCCGGCGTCTACACGCCGAATGAGCAGTTCATGGCAAGCCTCTTTGGCTTTTTCCACTTCAAGCAGGCGATGCGCCCCTCCGAGCTCGCGCCCGATGCCCGCTTCGGCTACTGGTACCGCACGCTTTAAAGCGTTTTTTAATCCACGCCGCGGATCTCCACCGTCTCAATCTTTCCGCGCAGGATCTCGCAGAACCGCTCGAGCTGCTCCCTCGCATACCCCGAGAACCTCGGATCAATCACATAATCCGATTCCCGGTAATTCTGCAGGAAGTACCGTTTTGCCCCGGAAAGCCACTTTCCGATCGCTTCGATCTCTTCCCTTCCATGCAGCTCTTGGCAGAGCGTTGTCCGGAACTCATAGTCCACCACGCCGCTCTTTAAAAACTCGACCGACTCATTGATCCGCATCACATCGATCTTTTTCACGCCCGCCGTCTCGCCGTACCGGGACGGCGCGTTTTTGATGTCCATGGCGACGTAGTCGATTTTCTTCTCTTCCACCAGCTTTTTCAAAATCTCCGGCCGGTATCCATTCGTATCGAGCTTCACAAGATATCCCAGTTCCTTAATTTTCGTCACGAACCGCTCCAGATCCGGATCCAGCGTCGGCTCACCGCCCGTCACGCAGACGCCGTCCAGCACGCCGCGCCGCTTTTCGAGCACTGCAAAAATCTCCTCCTCCGGAATCACCGGCTCCCATTCGGGATGCTGCACGAGATTTCCGTTCTGGCAGAACGGGCAGCGGAAATTACATCCGCCCGAAAACAATGTGCACGCCACCTTGCCCGGGTAATCCAGCAGCGTCAGCTTTTGAAATCCATGTATGACCATATGCTATCCTCTCTGACCGCAGGACTCCGAACTTTCGTCCGCCCTGCAACAGAAAAAGCGGAACCATAATGTCCGCTTTTTCCATTTATCTTCTATTGGTAATTATTTGCCGTAACGCTCTGCCTGGGAACGGATCAGGTCCAGATCATCAAAATAGTTGATTTTCATGGCTGCTTTGACATCCGCCAGTGTCTGAGCGGCAACTTTTTCTGCCTCTTCGCTGCCTTTTTTCAGCATCTCGTAGATCGCCGGAATGTCTTTTTCCAGCTCTTTTCTGCGCTCCTCCCAGCGGGCCTGCTGTTCCTTGAGCAGTTGCCGGTGCTGTTCAAGCTCCTTTTTCAGCGTCGCCTTGTCCGCGTCGGAGAGGTCTTTTTCGGTCAGGATGCAGCCGCCGTCCCGGTGGAGCACCTCAATGCCGCGCCAGGTCACATTGACCACCTCGACATCGCGGTAGTCGCCGATCTTCGCATAGGCGGCCCACAGCGGACTTCCGCCGGCCAGCAGCAGAGTACAGAATATCGGAAAAATCTTTTTCATAATCACGATTCCTTGCATGAAACGTTTTCAATCTATTACAATATACTACATAATCAACGTTTTACAAGGCCCATTCCCGCTGCGGCGCCGATTCCGCGCCATACTCCCGCAGCCAAATGCCGTAATGAGGGAGGAGAGCGGCCTTCGCCTTGCATGTGCCAGTCGCCGCATGCCTCCGGAGCGGCATTGGCGTGCCCCCCGGCTGCGGCTCCCTGCCGGCAATTTTTTTTAAAATTTCAATGTATCGAGACTTGATTTAAGTGTATCGACACATTATACTATACCAGACGGAACTGAATCAGCCAAACGGGAAAGCCTTTTCAAATGGTCAGAAAAAACGCCGCCGTGTCCTCCGGCCACAAGTACGAGCAGTTGTACCGGGAGTTGAAGGAACAGCTCTTCGCCATGTCTCCCGGCAGCAGTTTTCCTTCCGTGCGCGAACTGATGAAGTCGCACGGCGTCAGCCAGGCGACGGTCTGCAAGGCCCTCGCCGACCTTGAGGAGGAAAAGCTGCTTTCGCGCAATGTCGGCAGCGGCACTTTCGTGACCGAGGAAGTGCTCAAGTACAGCCCCGGCGCCCGTCCGGTCATCGGGTTGTCCATCCCGAACTGGCCGGGCAAGTCCAACGCGCTCAAGCAGTATCACTTTTACAAGCTGAAGGACGAATATGGGTTCGAGCTGCTTTTCCTGCCGTTCGACTATCAGAAATACCGGGTGATTCCGGTGCTTCCGCGCACCCGCATTGACCTGCTGATCGTGTCGCCCTCCGCGGACAACCTGCGGAACGAAGACGCGGCGCTGCTCGAATCGTTCGGGATTCCCTTCATCGTTTTCGGCAGGGACTGCAACCGCCTCCGGCTGAATTGCGTCTGGCGGGACGAGGAGTTCATCGGCATGAAAGTCGCCCGGGAACTGCTGGAACTCGGCCACCGTAAACTGGCGCTGGTCATCACCGAACCGCGCATATCCGCCGTGGAGAGCCGCTGCAAGGGCTTTCTGCAATATTGCGAACTCAACGGCGTCACTCCGCAGGTCATCGACTGCGGCATCGCCCCCGGAGAAAACTCCCTGCCGAAAGTGTACCGGACCATCACCAACCTGCTGCGCGACGGCAGGCCGGAGGCGACCGGCTTTTTCTTCATCAGCGAAGAACCGGTGCTGGGCGCCTACAAAGCCTTTTATGAAGCCGGGGTGAAAATCCCGGAGGAAGTCAGCATCATCGGCTGCGGCAACACCGGCGACAGCGAATTTTTCCATCCGGGGCTGACCACGGTGGACGACGATATGCAGCAGATGGTCCGCTGCACCTACGAAGCGGCGCAGAAACTGTTGCGCAATTCGGAATTGATCAATACCGGAATCCGGTTTGAACTGGTCGAACGCGGTTCGACGGCGCCGGCTCCGGGATCTTCTTTCCTCATGTCCAACAACAAAGGAAACTCCAAATGCTGACCGAAAACTTCCCCCACTCCTCCGCAAGCGGCTCCCGCAGACCGGCAATCAATTTCACGCTGATTGAATTGCTCGTTGTAATAGCGATCATCGCGATCCTCGCAAGCATGCTGCTGCCGGTCCTCCAGAAAGCCCGGAATCAGGCCCGGAGCATCCAATGCGTCAGCAACTTAAAACAGGTCTTTTCGGGACTTGCGTTCTATGCCGGGGACCACAAATATTATCCGGCGGCCAAACCTTCGCAGGAGGCGGGAGCGGCTTATCCGGGGGAATCCTTCGTCTGGACATTCCGCACGGCTCCCTATCTCGGGCAGCGCGGCGTTCCCCGGGCGCATGACGGAATCGACGTGTGGCAGGACGCCTCCGACATCCGCAACGCCGGTGTATTGAACTGTCCCGGTCTTGTGATCGGCAAGAAAGATATGTCCTGCTATGCGATGAACACCTTCGGCCGCTACAAGGAGGACTTCCGCATGACCGCCCTCGCCGCGCCACCGGAAGTCGACTTGAACTCTCCCGGCGGAAACAGCCTCTATGCCAAGCCGGACTCCCGCTGCACCAAAAGCTCCGGCGGGATCGCCCCGCCCTCCCCCTCGCGGATGCTCTTTGTTTCGGAGCTGGGCTACGGCGCGGAGATGGCCGCCAACGCGGGCATCCCGTGCAACATCCGGAACGGCACTTACTTGAACAACGTCTACAACGGCCTGTTCCAGAACGGCTTTGAAGCCTCGTTCCGCCACAGCGCCAGAAAATCCGTCCTGTGGTTCGACGGCCATGTGTCGCAGGTCCGCTACAAGGAAGTCAACTGGAGCCTCGTCATCCCCTAATCCCGCAGGATCATGATATGAAAACGCGCATTTTTCTTTCGCTTTTTTTGCTGTTCCAGCTCATCGCCGCATCCGCCGCGGCGGAACGCATCCGGCTTTCGTCGGACCGGGGGCTGTATCTGCATATTCCGGGCCAAAAGGAACCGATTCTTTTTCCGCGTTCCGGCGACGGAGTCGCGGTCACCTGGAATCCGCAGGAATCCAAGTACATCTCCCTCTCTTTCCCGGAGAAGCGGAAACTGCCGGAATTCACCCGGCTTTCGGTTACCGCCCGATTCCGGGTTCCGGCGGATACGCCGGTCCGCAAGGTGAGTTTGCGCCTGCTCGACAGCGGCAACGAAAATTTCCAGTTCTCCCGGCCCGCCGTCGTCCGGGACGGCCTCATCGAAACCGTCTGGGAGATTTCCGCCGGCAGTCAGCCGCACGGCTGGGGCGGCGACGGCAATAAAATGCTCGACCAGCCCGCCCGCGTCTACGGATTCAGCATCGATCACGCCCGGCAGGGAAACCGGACGAGCCTGGAACTGCTTTCGGTCGAAATCGGCGTTGCCGGAGGCGGAACCGTCTCCGCAGAACGGCCGTTCCACACATTCAACTCCGACGAAATCCACCGCCGCAGAAGCGGAACCGGGGAACTTCATCCCGGTTCCGAAGCCCTGCTGGTCACCGGAATCGTCGGCGAATGTTTCGTGACTGAACGCCGCAACCCGGTCCGCACCTTCCACGCAAAGCCGCGGAAGCTGAAAGTCACGGCGGAACTTCTCGCCGGAAATCCCCGGCTCCGCTGGAGTTTCCGGGACGCGGGCAACCGGCTTTTGAAAACTCCGGCGCTTCCCCTGAAGCTGGGGAAAAACACGCTCGAATTCGATCTGGACTCCCTGTTTGCCGGCGCCCGCCTCCCGTTCCGGGCGGAGGGTTTCACCCTCTCCTGCGACGGCGATACGCCGGGAGCCGTATTGCTGACGGGGGCAACCCTCGTCACGGCGGAACCGCCCTCCGAGGCGCTGGACTTGGAAATCGTCACCGGCAACGCCCTGCATGTGCTGAAGCGGGGCGAAGAGAACGCATTCAAGCTGAAGTTCACCAACCGCTCCAACCGGAGCGGCGAATTCACCGCCGATCTGGAATTCCGCGACTTTTTCGGGAACAGTTTCCGGGAGCGCGCGACATTCCAACTGGAAGCCGGAGAGACCGCCGGCCACACTCCCCGGCGGCTGCCCGATTCTTTCGGCCATTGGGAAGTCGCCGCCGACATCACCGAACACGGCGCGCCGGAATTCCGGAGCCGCAAAACCGGAAACTTCGCCTACCTCGATCCCGCCGGTCCGACTCCCGGGCGGGCGCCGGGCTTTCTGTTCGGAATCTGCAACAACTCCGCCTCCTGGAGTCCGGGCGAACAGCAGAAAGGGATTGAGGCAGCGGCCCTCTGCGGCGCGAAGATCGTGCGGAACACCTTCGAGTGGCAGCGTCTGCAGCCCGCGCCGGACCGGTGGAATTTCGCCCCGGTCGACTCCCTGATCGACCGCCATCTGGCGGCCGGAATCGAGCTTCAGGGCTTCTTCGGCTTCACCCCGCGCTGGGCCGCCCCCCCGGAACGACGCAACGCTTCCGACTGGAAAAGCTGGAACCGGGGTGCGCCCGATCCCGGCGCATGGCGCAATTATGTGCGGACCGTGCTGTCACGCTACCGCGGCAAAATCCGCTACTGGGAGGTCTGGAACGAGCCGGACCTCTCCGGCTTCAACCGCATGAGCCTCGAAGAGTACGTGGCCCTCCTGAAAACCGCCGGAGAAATCGCCCGGCAGAACGCGCCGGAAGCAGTCGTCATGACCGGCGGCTTCGCGACCGCCACCGGCCACACCGGCCTGAAAAGCCCCACTTTCCAGCGCGACTGCCTGAAGCTGGCCCGGGGCGCTTTCCAGCTTCACGCCTACCACCAGCACGGTTCTTTCGACCGGTTCCGCAATGCGGTGGACGGCAAGTTCCTGCCGATGCGCCGGGAAACGGGAACCGACGTCCCGTGGTACGCCAACGAAACGGCGGTCAGCTCCATGAACGGCACCGAACGCAACCAGGCGCTGACTCTCTTTAAAAAGCTGATTTTCGCATGGGCGCGCGGCGCGGTCGGCTACAACTGGTACAACCTGCGCAATGACGGTTTCGACCCGATGAACGCGGAACACAATTACGGGATGATGAGCTTCGATTTCCAGCCCAAGCCGGTCTACTCCGTATTCAATATGCTCGCCGGCACGTTCCGGGAAGCGCGATTCCTCCGCCCGCTCGAAACGGGCGACGATTTTCCGGCCTTCGTCTTTGCGGACGGGAAAAACCTCCTGATTCCCGCCTGGAACGAATCCGGTTCCGGCAGTACGCTCTCCGTCGTTCTCCGCACCGACGCCGCCGCGGCCTCCGTCATCGACCTGATGGGGAACGAAGTCCCACAGGAGACGGAACAGGGCGTGGCGCTTCTTTCGCTGACTCCGATGCCCGCCACGCTGAAACTGAAAGGCGCGAGCCGTGTCGAACCGGCCGGACGGCTTCTGGAAGCGGCGGCTTCCGGCGCGGCCGCTCCCGGCCGGAGCTTCCGGGTCATCTGCCGGCTTTTCAACCCGTTCGACCGGGAAAGAGAGTTCCGGCTCAAACTGGAAAACCTGCCGGAGGAGTTCCGGGTTTCCGGGAACGCCAGACACCTCACCGTCCCGCCGAACCGGACGGAAACCGTCGAATTTGAACTCTCCGCCCTCCCCGGCTTCAAACCGGAATACGGCCACACCCGCCAGCTCAGGCTCGCCTACGAGCTGCACGGCACGCCATGGCGGGGCAGCCTCGACATTCCGGTCAATTCGGCGGTCGTGATTCCGGCCCGGGCGGATTTCAACCGCGCCCCCGACTTCCGGCTCCGCGATATCTCCCAGGTGGTCTCGCTGACCGCGGCGGACCCGGCGCTGGCCCACCGCCTCTGGCGCGGCCCGGACGACCTCAGCGCCGAACTTTTCCTGAAACTCGACGGCGGCGAACTGCGGATCAGGGCCCTGGTGACCGATGACAGGCATGTCCAGCCCTTTACCGGGTTCTCCGTTTGGAAAGGCGACAACATCCAGCTCGCCTTCCAACTGCCGGGACAGAGGGGCTGCTGGGAACTCGGACTCTCCCGGCTCGACACCGGCCGGTCCGAGGTGTTCCTTTACCAGGCTCCGGACGGTTTCGCCCCGGAGGCGACACAGGAGATGAAGCTCGTCACCACCCGGAAAGAAAACGTGACCGGATATGAACTGGCCATTCCGCTGAAAACGGTCGCCCTCACTCCGGCAGCCGCCCGGCAGGGATTCCGTTTCAACCTGCTGATCAACGACAACGACGGCGAAGGGCGCGACGGCTGGATTCACATCGCCCCCGGCATCGGCGAGAATAAGAATCCGGAACGATTCCCCTTTATTCTGTTTGAACAGGAGGTCGGAAATTTTGCCGCCGCTCCGCCTCGGAATCCCTGAAATTCCGCGATTTGTCCGGCTTTCATATTTAAAAGTCGTCGAAATGGTATTATATTGAATAAGACAGGAAGATCCAACATCTCCCGGAGAGGATACCATGAAGATGAGAACGTTTCCGAAAATTCCGGCGACAGCCGTACTGCTGCTTCTCGCCATTGCCGCCATCGCCGAACCGATCAATATCCGCATGTCGCGCGAGGACCGCTTCCGGCTTCAACCGCCGCAGGGCGCGCAGCTCAAGCTGGAAAAATACATGCCCAACCGCATCGCGGTCGCCGAAATCACCGGCCCGCAACAGCAGTATCAGATGCAGCTGACCTTTCTCGCGTCGCTGGCTTCGGAGGGAGTGCTCAATGACGCCGACAAGCTGGAAAACGCGCTGCGGGTGCGTGCACGCGAATTTCTGCCGCAGTGCGTGGAACAGCTTTTCCGGGTTTACCCGGCCAACCCGGCGGGCCGTCCCGCCGCGCTGCTCTATCTGACCGACCGCAAATACGCCGAAAAGCTCCCGCCCGCCGGAGAGTGGCGATACCTGACCTGCGGCATGGTGCGGATCGGCGACAACGCCGTGCTCACCTATCTGCTGAAAACCAATTCGATCGGCACGCCGGAGTATGCGCGGCTGCTGGAATTCATCGACTCCTTCGTCAAACCGGCGGCCTCCGCCCCGGCCGGAGCGAAAATTTCCGACAGCCGGGCCGCGGTCCAGGCCCTGATCCGGGCAACCCCGGAAGCGGCGGCCTATCTGCCGTTCACCGCAACACTCAACGGCAGCCACTGGCAGCTGGACGGCTCCCGGCTGGACAACACCGCCCCGCTGAATGACACCCGCCACTATCAGGTCGAAACCGCAACCGGAAAGGTTTCGGAGCTGAAATGAAACCGCGCGACATCTCCGAAATCGACCGGAATTTCAAAACCGCCTCCGTCGGCGAGCTGGATGTGGAGTTCCGCGATGCGCTGCAGCCGCCCTTTGCGGCGGAGGGCTTCGCGTGGCGCAAACCCGACGCCCCGCTCTATCGGCTGCCGGAACATTTCACCACCGCCGAAATCAATCAGGGAGCCCTCGATCTCGCGCACCACACCTCGGGCGGCACGATCCGTTTCCGCACCGATTCGCCCTGCCTTGCGCTGCGCGCGCAACTGGCTTACTCCTTTGATATGAATCACATGCCGCGCACCGGCAGCGCGGGCTTCGACCTCTACCGGAGGGAAAGCGGGGGTTTCGTCTTTCAGGCCGCCGCCCAGCCGAACCGCGACCAGCAACTGCTGGAGCTGCCGCTGCTGCGCGACGGCTCCGGCAAAATGACCGAATATCTGTTGAACCTGCCGCTCTACGGCGGCGCGGATTCGGTTGAAATCGGCGTTGCGCCGGGCAGCGCGGTGCTGCCGCCCGCACCGCACCGGATCGCGAAACCGATCCTGTTCTACGGTTCGAGCATCACGCAGGGGGGCTGTGCGTCACGCCCCGGCAACTCCTACGCCAATCTGCTCTGCCGCGCTCTGGATGCGGAGGAGATCAACCTCGGCTTCTCCGGCTGCGGCAAGGGGGAAATCGCGCTGGCCGAGGCGATCGGCGAACTGGACCTCGCCGCCGTCGTGCTCGACTACGACCACAACGCGCCGGACGAAGCCCATCTGGAAGCGACCCACGAACCGTTCTTCCGGGCGATCCGGAGCCGGCGGCCGGAGCTGCCGGTGTTACTCGTGTCAAGATGCGACTTCCACGGCACCGCCGCCGACATCCGCCGCCGGGAGATCATTCGCGCGACCTGGGAACACGCGGCCGCGGCGGGCGACCGGCACGTGCGGTTTCTCGACGGCGAACTGCTGTTCGGCGCCGAGGAGCGCGACGCCTGCACCGTGGACGGCTGCCATCCGAACGACCTCGGCTTCTACCGGATGTACCGGACCATGCTGCCGATCCTCGCCGAGATGACCGGAGCATGAGTTTCAGCGGGTCAGGTGGTAGGCCATCACCCCGCCGGGAAAACAGCCGGGATCCGCTCTGAACCGGAAAATTCCGTCTTTGAATTCCCCCGGAACCTCGCCTAGTACCGAACCGTCTGTCGCCAGCGCGGCAACCCGCCACGGCGCCGGACCGGCCAATTCCAATTCTGCCGTACCGCGTTCGACCAGCAGCGGCCACGTTCCCCAGCTGTTACAGATATCGTTGGCAGCATATGGAACGTTGCTGCCGGAGAGGTTGGTCAGGTGAATAATCAGAAGGTCTCCACTTTCGGCCAACGGCTTTCCGTCCCGGGAGATCGCGGCGACAGTCATGAATCTGTCAGCATTTTTCACCCGGAGTACTCCCGCAGCAAGCGACCCTTTCGGCAGTGTGACGGTTTCCGTCCGTTGCGTGACGACCGCGAAAGTTCCATCGGCAGGAACCAACCTGAGCCGGGAATCGGGAGCAACGGCCATGCCGGGCCGGAAGAGCCGGGCGCCGTCAGGAAGCGGTTCTCCGTCGATATGCCAGCCGACCTGTGCGTTCAATCCGATCTCCCCCGATTCCGGCGGAAGAGAACCGCGAACGGCAAAATCACGGGGAAGCGGGAAAGTAATCTTCTCTCTCGCCGGAGCCATGTCACCGCGCAGGAACAGTGCAATCACAATCCGGTCACTGAGCTGCTGCATAGGATCGTTGACGGCGTCGAAAGGGAAAAGAGTATTGATTCCTTTGAGCCCGCCCGCTCCGTGGCACCAGGTAAAGCGCCACAATCCTCCCCAGTTCTGCAAGGCGGCGTAGGCGCCGATCAACGGTCCCTGTTCCGCACGGAACGGATTGGGGTAGCAATAGTTGAATTCGCTGACCGTGAACGGCTTACCGAAACAACGGCGCGGCATGAGCTCCCGCTGCAGCAGCGCATTGTTGCGGATCGGAGAACTGGTATCGAACTGGATCGGCGGATTCCACGGATTCACCGGAAAGCTGGGATGGGCAAAATAGCTGTGTTCATCCGTGTAGTCCGCGCGATCGGCCAGTTTATAGTTGCAGTTGAATCCGGTCAACATAGTTTTCAGTTTCAGTTCGTTCCGGACGAAATCGAGCATTTCGGAACTCATTTCAAGTTCCAATTCGGCCAGGAAGCGGCTGAAGGAGGCGTTGTCTCCCGCATGCAGCCCTTTCACTTTTTTCCAATCTTCAAACTTCTTCCGATAAATCGGAATCAGTTCGGGGCTTCCTCCCCAACTGCCGGCCAGCGACGCTTCGTTGACCATCGCCAGCGTGGCCAGCGCCGGATCCTCGCCCCAGGTCATACCGGTATAGGGATTCCTGTGGTTCATCCAGCGGCGGACGAACTCCTTCCAGTTTTCCATCGCCGCGCGGTTGACCGCAAGCAGGCCCTTGACATTTTTCAAAGTTTGAGGGTTCTTCACGCCGATGTTGTCGCCGGGCTTGAACTGCCGGTTCACATAAAGGTCGGTAGTCAGATAAATACCGTGTTCTTTGCATTTTGCGAAAAGGTAGTCGAGCTTATCCAGTGCGACAGGGTCGAAAGTCAGCGAATCGGCGGCATTTTTGTCGATAAGCTCGGATTCCTGATGATGAAACCGGACCGTATTATACCCCATCCGCACCAGATATTCCACCAGTTCATCCGCATCTTTCCTGTCCGGCGTGTTAGCACTGAAGCAGAGGTTGACGCCGTAAAATCGGATTCGTTTGTCCGGCGCATTTTCAAAAGTGAATTCTCCGTCGGAGGTGGAACGGACAAAACCGTATTTGCCGGCAGGAGCGTCCAGCGGGCTGATCCGCGAGAAATCCAGCGGACTGCCGGGGATGATGTTCCGCTCGAAACGAAGCCGTTTCCACTGTTCCCCCTCCTTGATCGTAAATGGACGGCTCGGTCGTGCCGGGAAACGGATGGGACGGTCGCTCAGCGTCACCGCGGCGACCGTCCAGGTGACGTTTTCCGGCATGGCGGAACGGAACGCCACCGCCACCGGGCGCTCCCCTGAGAGCGCAAAACTTGAAGCGTAGAATCCGGCGGGAGAAGCCCCCTCTGCGCTCGTAATTGCCAATGCCGCATTCGGGCACGAATTGTTCGGCGCGGTCCGGTTGCCGCAATCGACATCGTTCCTGACAGGAATCGATTCGCATTTCCCGTCGGCATAAGTGATATCGAGAAATCCGACCGGCCTGCCTTTTTCCGGCAGCCAGCCGGCCAGCAGATTCCAATCGACGGCATGCAGCAGATTGACCGCCCGAGCCCGGTTGGCGGGCAACGGAAGTTTTACCTGTTCGGCGGAAACGCCGCATCCGACCGCAACCATCTTTCCATCGGCATGAATTCGGAACGGGAAACCGTTGAACTTCAATTCACCGGGAGGCGGAAAATCCGGGACGCCGCCGTTGGCGACTTTTCCCAATTCAACGGGGAGCGCCCCGGACGGCAGGATTTCAAGCTCGAAAGCAACCTTTGCGGCCTTCAACAGGCCGTCAGGGGCCGCTTGCCGGGTACAGGCGAGCCGGATGGAAACCGAGTTGCCGTTGTACTTCCGGTTATCCTGTATTCTGGGGCGAAGTTTCCCGGAAACGACGAAAGCCGTTCCTCCCGGCATTTCCACCCGGATCGAACAAACCTGACGGTGATCGAACAATTCCGGATTTCCGGCGACTTCCGGTACAATAACCGCCTTGCCGTCCACCAGCAGTTTCACGCCGGGAAGCGGGAGATCGAAGTCGGCGAAAACGGCATTCGCGAACACCGGCGACGCAAATTTGAATTCCCCTTCAATGCGGTATTTGTTCGGCCCGGTCCGACGTACCGTTTCGGAAGCATGAGCCTGAACACCGGAAAATTCAAACTCCCCGGAAAAGTTCCGTAAATCCGATCCGGCTTCACTCTTGAGGTTCCGCCACTGGGCATTTCCCGGAACACTCCAGGAACTGGTGGCGGCGCGAAGGCTCAATGTCACATTGCCGATTTTCAGGATGCCGTTCGACTCCAGCACGCTTCCGGGCGGCAGTTCAACGGCCCGAAGCACGGCGCAGATTCCGAGCAGCATCCCGGCAATTAACAGAAAACGGTTCATTTCATTTCCTTTCAAAGTTAGTTTAGGCGAAGATCAATTGTAAGGCTGCCATCGTTTTGTATCGTACAGCTCCGGCTGGGATACGGCGGCCGTATGCCCGTCGAAAAACAGGACATTGGCACGGCGGGAATGGATAAAATGGATTCCTGATCCGGTTATATAACCGGTTTCAGACGAAGCGTTTACAGGATAAATATTCCATTGTCCGCTCCTTGCCGACTCCTTTGCCGACTCGGCATGATGAACCCGGTCAGACGGCGACTTGATTCTCGTGAATTTCCAAGCCTGTGTACCTGATAACCCCTCCGCATTCAGCCCATAGGATTCCAGCGTATAGAGTCCGGAGGTGTCATCCGACTTCAAATTCTTTTCGGGACAGAGCATTTTGAAAGGCACATAAGCTTGACCGGGCTTGACCAGAATCGTCCGGTTCCAGAACTCATATTGCACATTCGGAATGGATATCCCGAGATAGTTGATGTGCAGAGCGGCATTCTCATGCCAGAGTCCTGCCCAACTGCTGGTGACAGTCAATGGAACATCATTGTCGTGATTATCCATGGAATATTGAAGCTTTGCGGAACCGAGATTTTTCAAGTTGTTCACGCAAGTCATGGAACGCGCCTTGCCGCGCGCCTGGCTCAGCGCCGGCAACAACATTCCAGCCAAAATCGCGATGATTGCAATCACAACCAACAACTCGACCAAAGTAAAACGATGTTTCATATCAATCTCCATTGATTGGGTTAAAGGGCCGATTTGATTCCGGCGCGCCGGAAAGCGTGAACGGAGCGGCGAAAGACCACTTTATTGTCGCGCGGCAGCACCGTGATACTTTTGCGATATTCCGGGTTGTCGATCTGCCCGAACAGCTTCTCCAGCGCGTGCCGGGCAATTTTCACCTCATCGTATGCCGTCAGCGAGGTCAACGCCGGATTCACGATCGAGCAGAGCCACTGGCTGCCGGCAGTCAGAATGCTCAAATCCTGCGGAACGGAAAGGCCGAGTTGCTCGGCGGCCCGCAAACATCCGATCGCCATCGGTGCATCGATTACGAAAATCGCCGTCGTGTCAGGAAAGCTGGAGACCACCTCCTTCGTCAGTTCCTCCCCGGATTCAACAGTCGCGAATTCAGAACCGACGATACGGATTTCCCGGTCCGTCAATCCGAATTCGCGCATCGCCCTCTCGACGCCTTCGCGCTGACGGTTCCCGTACTGGCTGCCGATACACGGCGTCAGTACGGCGATTCCCCGATGTCCGAGGGTCAGCAGGTGCTTCACCCCGCAATAACAGGCTTCGGCATCGTCGTGCATCAGCAAATCCAGTCCGAACTCATGCGACACATCGTGATCAAGCCCGCCGATCAGCACCAGCGGCGTCTTGTACGCCTGCACTTCGCGGGCGAGCCTCAGGGAGTTCGTGCCGCACATCACGACGCCGAGACAATCGGAGGCCAGTTCCTTCGGATCGATCACGGCGGAATTCTCACGGCGCAGGAAAACAAGCTCGCACCCCAGCTCGCTCAAACCGCGCTCAAGCTCGAAGAGAATCTGGAACCAGAAATCCCCGTATGGAAAGATATCCGTAAAAAGCACCTTGACTTTGCCGGAGTGCTTCCGCTGGCGGCGCGGCTTGACCGGAAGCGTTTCGGCGACGAAGGTGCCGATGCGCGGACGGCGCACCAGAAATCCCTCCTCCACCAGAATGCCGATCCCCTTTTCCACCGTCGTCGAACTGAATTTGAAAATCTTCATCAGCTCGCGCGAAACCGGAATCCTCTCCCCCAGCGGAATCCGTCCGGTCAGAATCAGCCGGCGAATCTCGCGCGCCAGCTGCATGTAATAAGGCAGGCTGTCGCCCTGCTCGATCCGGATGCTTTTCCAGTCCATAACCCTGTTCCGCCCTGTTGCAATGTATCGTTTGTTCACAGTTAATTATACCTTAATTCATGCTCAATGTCAATACCAAAGCATACAAGAAGCATAAATACGACACAGGACAATAAGCGGAACTATCTGCACAATCTGATTACAGTAAGCCAGTTAAGCATACTGTGCATGCTGACTTTTCAGGAGTTTTTTCTCCTCTGGATTTCCGATTCTCGACAAAAGCTGAAACCGGCTCAATGCGAACAGGAGAGGATTCCGAATTCGGCGCAGAGCAGTTCGGGAGCCGGCTCCAGCAGGCGGGTCGCGACGAACTTCAGGCGCTTCGCGCGGGTGCCGGAGAAATAGGCGACCTGCGGCACCGGGTTGGCGCGCACGTTGGAGAACTCCGCGCCGCCGATGCACTGCCATTCGCCGTCGCGCCAGGCGAAAATCCGGCAGTGTGACGGCGTCCCCGCCGGACGGCCCGCAACCGGCGTGAACACAAAGCCGTGCAGTTCCGTCTCCTCCGGCAGCTCGAACACCATCTCCATGCCGGAGACCGCCGGATTTTCCAGCTTCCGGTAGTCCGGGTGACGCAGCGTCTCGCGCTCGTCGCGCCGGAATCCGGGAGCGAGCGCGGCGCAAACCGACAGTTCCGGCACCGGAGCGAGCGCCGATTTCACCGCGACCTTCAACGCATCGCCCTCCGTCTCCGCAAACCGCCGGATACGGCATAGGCCGATCGATTCGCCGGAAAACACCTCGCGCCACTTCCCGCCGCTGCGGAGCGATACCGTATAGGCGGTCACTTTTTCCTCCTCCGCAACCGGCTCGGCCAGCTCGACGAAATTGATCCGGCGGCATCCGCCGAATTCCAGCACCGCCTCGCCGCCATTCAACGCGATGGAACCGCGCGCAAATTCCCCGCCCCGGATCGCCTCCAGCGCCTGTTTGAACTCCGCCAGGCGCTTCACGTCGAGCGGGTGCATCCGGCCGGAGGCGTCCGGGGAGATACCCAGATTCAGGAAGCCGCCGTTGCCGACCGACTGCTCGTAGATTTCGACCAGATGCGCGACGCTGCGCAAGCTGGAATTTTCCGTCTCGTGATAGAACCAGCCCGGCCGCAGCGGCACATCGCACTCCGGCGGGATGCAGAAGCGCCCGTCCACGTCACCGCAGCCGAGATTCGCCTCGTCGACGCTGCCGGGGGCCGGTTCCCCCGCGGAGCCCGGCGCGGGGCGGGGCGTGATGCAGCCGCGGCACTCCGGCGCCGCATAGCCGCGCTCGTTGCCGACCCAGCGCAGGTCGGGGCCGACGTCGCTGAAGATCGCGGCCTCCGGCTGAAGTTCCCGGACCAGTCGCCAGGTTTCCGCCCAGCCGTAGTAGGAGCCGCGGTCGATGCGCCGTTCTTCGCACGCGCCGCCGTACCAGCCGTCGCCGCCGTTAGCCCCGTCGAACCACACTTCAAAGGCCGGGCCGTAATTGCCCAGCACCTCGCGGAGCTGTTCGCGGAACACTTCGGTCACATATTCCGGTCTGCCGTAGCGCGCGTCGTGCCGGTCCCACGGCGACACGTAGAAGCCGACCTCCAGCCCGGCGCGGCGGCAGGCGGCGGCCATCTCCCCGACGAAATCCCCTTTGCCGCCGCGCCACGGCGAAGCCGCGACCGAATACGCCGTGGTTTTCGTCGGCCACAGGCAGAAGCCGTCGTGGTGTTTGCAGACCAGGATCAGGCCGTCCAGCCCGCCCGCCTTGCAGCTCGCGGCGATCTGGTCGGGATCGAACGAGGCCGGATTGAACAGCTCCGGCGATTCGTCGCCGTATCCCCACTCGCGGCCCGAAAAGGTGTTGAGTCCGAAGTGCATGATTCCGCAGATGCGGATTCCGGCGCGGCGGACCATGCGCGGCTGCGGCTTCCGGCCCGGATTGAAAAGCTCCAGTGCGTTCATCGAAAAAACTCCCGATCCTGTGGTTGACGTTCAGGTTCACGGGAGTTCTAATATAACGGTCAAAGCGGCCGTTTCAAATACGGGGCTGCTCTTTTCCGGCGGAAACCGTTCCGACATGTCTTTTTGTCGTTTCTTTGTATCTTTCCAATTTGCATTTGCGGCAGCCGCATACGATATTGATTAGAAACCCCCAATGACAGGAGCTGATATGAAATACGGTAAACTGTTGGCAATCGGCGGACTGGCGGCGTTGCTGCCGCTCAGCGCAATCCGGGCGGCGGTATGGCGGGCCGTGGCGGTGAAAAACGGCGAGACGGTGGAACTCTGGACCAGCGACGGCATCCGGTATCCGGTCAGCGGCAGCCGCTTCACCGATTCTCTGCTCAATCAGGAGCTGCTGGTCGCAGGGCGGCTGATTCCGGTCGGACCGTTGCGCGAAGGACAGGTCCGCCGGGTCGTGATCACCCGAGCCATCCCCTGGCAGCCTCCCACCGGAGGCGTTCAGTTCCGGCCGGAACAGCGCAACACCTACGCGAAAACCGCCCGGACTCTGCCCGAAACGGAACTCAAGCCGGAAGCCTTGCTCACCCTTGAACTCCCGGAACTGGGCAACTCCGCCTCCTCCGGCGGCTCCGCTCCGATCAAGATGTGCGTGAGCCTCCCCTCCGATTACAAGCGCGCCACGCCCCATCCGGTCATCATTCATTTCGGCGGCGGCACCGGCGGCACCGGAGACTGGCAGCACTGGCGGCGGATCACCGGCCCGGAAAATTTCATCATCGTCACCGCCGACTACAACCATGACGAAAACGAGAAAAAAGGGTTGCTCAAAATCGGCACCTGCCGGGATTTCAACTCGAAGATCGCCTTTCACGCATTGCAGATTCTGCGCAACTCCACTATGACCGATCCGAAAACCGTGATCCTGACCGGCTTCTCCTCCGGTGCGTACTCGATCACCGACAACCTGAAAAACAATCCGAAGGCGTGGCAGCCATTCAGCGGCTTCTGCGCGATCGCGGGCGGCTCCAAAGCGGGCAGCGCCCGAATCGCCGACCGTCCCACCCTCTTCATCATCGGCGCGAATGACACCATGCGCCACAAGTGGCTCGACGAAGCCGTCGACGGCCTGAAAAGGAACCGCCCGGAAAAGCTCTTCGTGGAAAAGGTTCCCGGCGTCGGGCACGACTGGCCGGAAGCCTTTACACCGCTCATCCGCAAATGGCTGGAAAACTTCCCCGCTTACGGCACCTCCGCCCGCCTCGACGCGATGACCCGGGAAGCCCCCGACGACAGCGTGCGCGCCATCGTCGAAAGCTGGAAACAATAAACCTCCCCGGGCCCCCCCGCAGGGCATCAGGGATTTCGCCTTTGGCGAGCAGGGCGAAATCCCTGCAGTAGGGACTACGGAATTACCAGCGTCGGATAACGCTCCGGGTCCTTGTCCTCGGCGATGCCCGGCGCGATGCCGATGCAGGATTCGCGCATCTCGCCGTCGTTGTCGTTCACGATCAGGTTGAAGCGGAAGCCCCGGCGGGCCGCCGCTTCCGTCAGGCCGATCGCCCGGAAGGGGATCGCCGCGCGGTAGACGGTCCGCTTCGCCCTCTCGTCCCGCGAAGTTTCCAGCCGGATCGCCGCGGCGGTTTTCTCCGCCGGAAATCCGGCGGGGGCCAGCCAGCAGAACGCCTCGCCGGAGTTGTCCCGCAGCCGGGAAAGCCCCAGCTCCCACAGGCCGTTCTGTCCGGGCAGCTTCATCGCGATCTGGATGTTGTCCCCTTTCCACGCCTCGGCTCCGGCATACGGCTGATGGTGGACGTCGTCGGTGACGGCCGCCTCGAAAAGCAGTGCCTCCTTATCACGGCCCAGACGGATTTCCGCGCTGAGGTCCGCCGCATTCTTCCAGAAAAGATGCGCTTTATCGGGTACATTCGGCACAAAAGGAATCACCTGCGAAGCATCGCGCAGCACGAAAGTCGGCGTCCGGGGCACTCCCTGAGCCAGCCGCACCACCGGATGCAGCGGCCAGCCGACGCTCCCCTTCCACAGCGCACCGAGTTCAAGACCGAGCTGCAGCACGGCAGGCTCCCGCTCCGGCGGGGTGAAGGTTTCCGCCACGGCCAGCCGGACCGGCACTTTCCGCGCCTCGCCCGGCTTCAGGCGCAGCGAGCGGACCGCGTCGCGCACTGTGACCCCGGCGGGAGTTTTCCACGCCAGCTTCACCGCAAGCGGCCGGCCGGTCGGATTCACAAATTCCGGCGTGACCGTGCTCTCGCTCCCCGGGGTGACGGTGAATTCGGCGCCGGAGCGCAGGAAAGCGCCGCCTGGCTGCAGTCCGGCTGCATCCGCCTCCACCCGGACCGTCGCCGGACGTCGTCCCGCCTTGAACGCCAGTTCGCCCCGCCATACCGGCAGCGGCGTCACGTTGCCGAAGAGGTCGATCTCCGCCGCCGCGCCCGTCACGCCGGCCAGCCGTAGCGGGATGCTGTCGGCCCCGGCGTCGTTGCTCCAGACCGCCAGCAGCAGCTTCCCGTCCCGCCCCCGGAACAGGAACGCCTCCACCCCGTTGCCGAAAGCGAGCGGCCGCAGGAACTCCGCCCCCGGTAGTGGTTCGCCTGCATATTGTAGGCCGCATAGACGGCTTTGGGGCGGATGTCATGGGTCAGCAGCCCGAAGTTATGCTCGTTGTTGCCGGGATCATCGCCGTCGTTGCGCAGGTCGTACCAGTTGTAGCCGGACGCGCCGTTCGCCCAGCTGTACAGGAACTTCTGATACAGGATCTCCGCCTGCCTCAGCTTGCAATACCAATTTCCTGACAGTTTTTACGGAATTTTCAAAACGCTGTTTCTGGATGAAGTTGAATAATTGTTAAAAGATGCTATTATAATGTATTGTTTGGATTTCGTTATTCAATATTAGGTGCTTGGACACATCTAATTATAGAACAAGTCTTGATTCTAACAATCAGCTACAGAAACTTTTACTAGACAGTAATGTGTTCAGTTCTTTTCATGAAAGGGACGAGTATGGCATGGTTTGCATTTATTACGAAAGCGTGCGAAGAGGCCGCCCGGCGACACGGAGTGTGGCGGCAGGTGGAAGATTTTCGAGATGAAATCAAAAAGCTGCAGGAGTGTGCACTCGTCCGATTTCAGCAGTTTCCGCCGCCGTATCTGGTGAAGAAAAAGTTCGCGGGCTGGGAAGGCCGTCTCATCGCCAGGCGGTATGATTTCACGGATCAGCAGAATGAAGAGCACACCGTCATCGTCTTTCTCGACTTTATGACGCGCGGGAACAACGGATACGATAAGGGATTCGGACAGGATCCCCTCAAGTATGGCGCGGCGCATTATGAAAATTTGACAACAAATGATGAACTGGAACAGTATGTACATGAACAGCTTGCAAAAGATCCCATTCCCTCGCTCCCTGATCCGTCCGATTATGAATGGGGCTATTTGACTGCGGCTCTTCAGCAAACGGAAGACTGGGGTGATGATTATATTTATGAATCACAGGAGTGGAATGACAGCATCAACCAGAAAGTGTACCTTCAGGGGCAGATTTATACTCTTCTCGGGAATTGTTCCTTTGACCAGGAGGGGGGTGGTCAATCA
>ENA-UERN01001575-UERN01001575.1-human-gut-metagenome-genome-assembly--contig:-NODE-1575-length-20811-cov-10.557490_pt1 | contig 20811 bp, 15 predicted proteins | sample MGYA00242950_ERZ507950 | MGnify/ENA primary metagenome ERZ507950 (study PRJEB26167, sample SAMN06115515) | human gut metagenome | host: Homo sapiens | place: China:Ningxia | collected 2014-11-26...
GAACACAGAAGTTAAGCTCACTTGTGCCGAAGATAGTTAGCTGGAAACGGCTTGTGAAAATAGGTAGTCGCCGACTTGAACAGAAAGCTCTGAGAGAAATCTCAGGGCTTTTTTGTTGTGTCTGTAGAATAACAGAGAAATTCTTTGTGGAAAGTGCTGCGGGCGGGATGCTTGACAGAACGATTGCATTGGCATACATTGAGAGTGTGATAGACGGGAAAGGCAGGATGGGTGGTGTATGAATAAATCGGAAAGGAAACGGATGCTTTGTGTCTCGCTTGCGGCGGGCGCGATACTTCTGTGTGGCGTGCTGCTCGTTCTGCTGATGCGTTATCAGCACACTTCTACAGTCCGCCCACAAGACCAATATGTGGGGCAGATTCCGTATTTTTACAGCACGGTGGACGCGGACAATGACGGTGTGGATGACCAGACAGATGTGCTCGACAATGCGCTGGCCTATGTGGATACCCGTCCAAAATACAAGAGCCGTTATTATCAGACCGGATATCCGGACGATGGCTATGGCGTGTGTACCGATGTGGTGGCTTTTGCGCTGAAAAATGCCGGATATGATCTGCAGGCGCTGGTGGACGCCGATATCCGAGAGCATCCGCAGTGGTACGATATCCGGCAGCCGGATGCCAACATTGATTTTCGCCGGGTGAGAAATCTGAAGGTGTTTTTTGCGCATCATGCGGCTGCACTGACCACGGATGTGTCCAGGACCGAGGAATGGCAGGGCGGCGATCTGGTGATCTTTGAAAACCATATCGGCATCGTGTCCGACCGGAGAAATAAAAACGGAGTGCCCTACATCATTCACCACAATGACCCCTGGCAGGCGGCTTACGAACAGGACATTCTGGAGAAACGCACCGACATCGTGGGCCATTACCGGATCTCGGAATAATACGCCAAAAGCGGCCCCGCCGCGTTGTGGATGCAACGTGACGGGGCCGCTTTGCGATATAATAATGGAGAAGAAACCGAAGAAAATTCCGATTATTCCAGACCGGCCATCTGCTTGATGGCCTTCATGGCGAAGGTCAGGGTGCGGCCCATGGCAACACCGGCCATCAGGCAGGGATAGTTGTTGGCGAAGAAGCTGCCGGACATATCACCAGTGATGTAGAGGCCTGCCATGGGCTGGTTGTTGGTGTCCAGGGCCTGGCCCTTTTCGTTGATGGCAATGCCCTGCTCGGTGGTCAGCAGAGAGGCACCCAGCCAATAGCCGTAGAAGGGAGCGGTGCGGATGGCGCTCAGGCGGTAAGCAGGCTTGCCGAAGTCCTCGTCGTTCTGCTTGTCGTACAGCTCGTTATAGCGCTCCACGGTAGCCAGGAAGGTGTCCTTGGCATCGCCGGTAAAGCCCATCTTGTCGGCCAGCTCCTCAATGGTATCAGCACGGAAGAAGCAGCCCTTTTCCTCAGCACTTGCAAAGGTCTTTTCCAGACCCTCCATAGTGTTTTTGCGGGTACCGGCAGAGCAGCCGATGGTGTGGAAACGCTTTGCGTCCTCCAGCATATTGGCGTCACTGATCTGAGCGTAGACACGGCCCGGCTGGTGTGCAGCAGCGTAAACGATGTCGTTGTAGGGGCAGCTCTCGTTGGCAAAACGCTCGCCGTTGCGGTTCACCTTCAGGAAGGGCTGGGTGCCGGGGTTGAACTGGCGGATCTCGCCGGGGAAGGCCTTGCCGCCAAAGGCGGAGTCGCTGTCCACATAGCCGGCATCCACACCGGGAGCCACGATGCCGCGGTCAAACAGCATGGGAGCAGCTTCCTTGTCCAGGTTAGCACCAGCCCACACAGCGGCACGGATGCCGTAGCCCTTGTCGGCAGGGGAGTAGGAGCAGGCGGTGGTGACGCTGGTGCCCAGAGGATCCAGCTGCTGCATCATGTACGGGTTGCCAGCGTAGCCGCCGCAGGCCAGCAGAACGCCCTTGGCTGCGTTGTAGCGGATGAAGTGGTCGTCATCCATGTTCTGGGCGATGATGCCGGTGATGCGGCCCTCGGCGTTCTTTTCCAGCTTGGCCAGGCTGGTCTTAAAGTCTACGCCGTAGCCCAGCTCCTGGATGTACTGCAGCAGCAGCTCGTTGCGGGCCAGACCGGATTCCCGCTCGCTGGCCATGTAGTTGTGCTCCTCTACGGGGAACAGGTAGTCGGTGTTGTGCTCTGCATTCTCAGCAGGCCATGCAGCCTCGCTGCCGGAGGTGAAATCGCACACCCAGCCGTACTTATCTTCCAGAATGCTGCGCATGAAGTCGTGCATAGCGGCAGACTCGTTGATCCAGGTCTTGACAACGCGCTGGTCGCACTTGCCGGAAGCGTAGCGGGAGATCTCGCTCAGCAGCTTGGCGCGATCGAAGGGCTCCTCACCGGCAGCCTTGGCTGCGGCGGAGTCGATGGCGCCGTACCAGTGGCGGGTGTCCTGCACGTTGCCGTTCTGCTCGATGATGCGGAAGTTCAGGCCGTTGGCGGCTGCATAGGCAGCGGCAAACATGCCGCCGTTGCCGGCGCCCACGATGAGGATGTCGGTGTCCACCGTCTCGGTGATGGCAGCCTCGTCGATGTCGGGCTCGGTGCCCAGCCAGTCGTTCTCGTCGCCGGTGGGCAGCTGAACGGAGGACACAACGGCCTCGCCCTTGGCCTGTGCATAGCAGCTCTTGGCAGCCTTCATGACGGCCTCGGAGGTGATGGTGGAGCCGGACACGCCGTCGATCTCGGCAGAACCGGCAGCCAGCAGCTGATCGCGCAGCTCGTCGGCAGCAGCAGCACCGATGGAAGCGGTCTCGCCGGAGGTGTCCACGACCACGTCGGTCACGGCGCTGTCGGAGAAGGTCATGGTGACCTTGACGGTGGAGGAAATGCCCTCGGCAGTGCCCTCATAAGTGCCGGGGATGTAGGTGCCGGTTGCACCGGAAGCGGCAGCGCTGCCGGAAGCAGCGGTGGAGGTGGAGCCGGAGGCTGCATTGCAGGCAGCCAGAGCACCGGCGGTGACACCGCTCATGGCGGCGGCAGCGGCGATCTTCAGAAAGCCTTTGCGGGAGATCTTGTTCATAGTGGTTTCCTTCTCTTTCTCTTCTTGTGTCTCTTTGTGATTTTTGGCCCTGCTCTGTGGAAAAATCTGCACAGAACCAACAAAAACAGTTTAGCATACCTGTGAAAAGTATGTCAATCAATTTGGGGGCACGGAACGCCTTAAACTTTGTTAAACATTTGGCGCAGGTACGGCCCGGTCAATGGAGAAAAATGCAGGCTCTGCGGGGATTTTTGCCAAAAACAATGCACGGAAACATTGCGCAGGTGTTGCGGTTATGTTACAATTGAGTTGCACACAGAAGCCGGCCAGCCACGACCGGCAGAACGGCAGCAAACGCTGTCACGGAAAGGGAGATTTTGGTATGAAGGTGGCAATGATCGGGCACAAGGACTTCCCGTCCCGTTCGGGTGGTGTGGAAGTCATGGTCGGCGGGCTGGCAACCAGCCTGGTCCGGCGCGGTTATGAGGTCACGGTGTACAACCGCGGCCTGCAGAAGGGGCACAATGTTTACACGACCGAGGGCGTGCAGGCCCGCCGCATTTTCACGTTTAAAAAGGCGGCGCTGAACGCTATGGTCTACTCGTTCCTGGCCACTTTTGATGCGCTGATCCGGAACTATGATGTGATCCATTATCACGCCATCGGCCCGTCGGTGCCGCTGGTGATCGCCAAGCTGTTCGGCAAGCACACGGTGTGCACCGTGCACGGGCTGAACTGGAAGGTGGACAAGTGGGGCGGCTTTGCCAGCGCCTACCTGAAGCTGGGGGAGCGGGTGGCCGCAAAGTATGCGGATGATCTGGTGGTGCTGTCGGAGAGCGAGTGGAACTATTTTCAGGAGAAGTACGATCGTACCGCCATCCTCATCCCCAATGCGGTGCAGATGCGCCAGCCGCTGCCCTGCAACCTGATTCGCGAAAAATACGGGCTGGAAGCCGGGAGTTACATTCTGTATGTGGGCCGCATCTCGCCGGAAAAGGGCCCGCTGGACCTGGTGGAGGGCTATCTGAAAGCCCACACGGACAAAAAACTGGTGCTGGCCGGCCCCTTTGCGGAGACCGAGTACTGCACCACGGTGCGGGAGAAGATCGCGGGCAACCCCAACATCATCACGACGGGCTATGTGGTAGGCGACGCGCTGCTGGAGCTGTACAGCAACTGTGCCCTGTTCGTGCTGCCCAGCCACACCGAGGGCCTTTCGCTTTCGCTGCTGGAGGCGCTGTCGCTGGGGGTGAAGTGCCTCGTGAGCGACATCCCGGAGAACACCACTGTGACCGCCGACTACGGCACCGCGTTCCGCACCGAGGACACCGACAGTCTGGCCCGGGCACTGGAGCGAGACACCGCCCAGCCGCTGACCCTGGAGCAGAGCAAAGCGCAGCTGGACTATGTGCGGGCCAATTTTGATTATGACATCATGCTGGACCGGTATGAAGAAGTGTACCATCATGTGACCGGAGATCCGCTCAAGGCGATGCCTTCGCATGGAGGTGCGGTGTGATGGACAACGCACAAAACCCGACCGGTCCGGTCCTGACCGCGGCCGAAAGCCGCCGCCGGGTGCTGCACAACATGTGCTCGTCGCTGTTGTACAACCTGTCGGTGATCCTGTTCGGCCTACTGCTGCCGCGGCTGTACCTCACCAGCTTCGGTTCGGAGCTCAACGGTCTGGACAGCACCATCAAGCAGATCTTTTCCTGTCTGACTCTGCTGGAAGCGGGCGTGGGCCTGGCCTCGCAGCAGGCCTATTACCTTCCGGTGGCCGTGGGCGACCGGAAAGCGATCAACGGCATTTTTTCGGCCACGCATCACTATTACCGCCGCACCGGTATCGTGTATCTGCTGGTCACGGTGGTGTTTGCGCTGCTGTACCCCCTGTGCATCAACACAGTGCTGTCCTACGGCACCGTGAGCCTGATCGTGGTGTTCTACGGCATCCCGGGCATCGTGAGCTATCTGGTGCAGGGCAAATACCGCTCCTTTATGGAAGTGGAAGGCAAAAACTATGTGATCACCTACATCACCACGGCCACCATGGCGGCGGGCAACCTGCTGCGCATGCTGGCGCTGCTGTTTACCCGCAGCATCCTGTTGGTGCAGGTGACCTACTGCGTGCCTTCGGTGTGCCAGGTGCTGGTGCTTACGGCCTATATGCGCAAAAACTATCCGTGGCTCAACGCGCACGATACCCCCAATCTGGAGGCGCTGGCCCAGCGCGGCTCGGTGCTGGTGCATCAGCTCACGAGCATCGTGTTCAACAACACCGACACGATCCTGATCTCCAGCCTGTGCGGTCTGGCGTCGGCCAGTGTGTACACCATTTATATGCTGTTTTTCTCCAACATCGAAAAGCTGTTCTACTCGATCGTCAACAGCATCAGCTTTCGGCTGGGGCAGCTGTTCTATGTGGAGCCGGAAAAGTTCAAGCGGCTGTACCGGCTGTACGATGCCCTTTACCTTTCCGCGGCCTTTGCACTGTTCACGACCGTGGCTGTGTTCCTGATGCCCATCATCGCGCTGTACACGGCGGGCGTGACCGATGCCGAGTACCTTGACACCCGCCTGCTGGTACTGTTTACGGCGGTGGAGCTGCTGTCCAGCGCCAAGCAGCCGTTGGGGATGCTGCTGAACATCAGCGGCCGCTTTGAAGAGACCCGGCAGCAGGCCCTGATCGAGATGGGCATCAACCTGCTGGTGTCGGTGATGTCGGTGCTGCGGTTCGGCATCGCGGGCTGCCTGTTCGGCACACTGGCGGCGCACCTGTACCGCTATACGGCGTTGATCCTTTTTACCCGGACCAAAGTGCTGGGAGAGTCGCCGGTGGGCGATTTTGTGCGGCTGGGCGTCAACGGGCTGCTCTGCGTTGTGCTGCTGTACCTGCTGGGATTTGACCGCTGCTATGGCGGCGGCTACCTGATGGTGTGCCTGAAGGGTGCGTTGTTCGGGCTGTGGGTGCTGCCGCTGTTCCTTGTGGTGAACGCGGTGCTGGACTGGCGCAATGTGGACACCCTGCGCGGGCTGCTGCACACGCTTACGATCAAAAAAGGAGCGACGGAGGAAAAACACGATGCGGAATGAAGAAGCGATGTGCGAGGGCCTGCTCTCGGTCGTGATCCCGGTGTACAACATCCGGGACTATGTGGAGCGCTGTGTCCGCTCGGTGCTGGCGCAGCCGGATGTGCCGCTGGAAGTGCTCATCGTGGATGACGGCAGCACCGATGACAGCGGCGCGGTGTGTGACGCACTGGCGGCGGAGGACAGCCGGGTCACAGTGATCCACAAGCCCAACGGCGGCCTGTCGGACGCCCGCAATTGCGGGCTGTGCCATGCACAGGGCGAGTATATCCTGTTCATGGACGGTGACGACTGGCTGACAGAGAACGTTTGCCCCGGCCTGCTGCAGATGGCGCTGCAGACCCGGGCCGATGTGGTCATCGGCAAGGTGCATTTTCTGCGCGAGGAACCGGTGATGACCCGCTGGGAAGAAGCGGTGGAAGAAAACTTCACCTTTCACACAGTTTACACCGGTAAGGAGTATCTTTTAAAGTGCCTGCAGACCGGCGGCCTGCGGGTGGAAGTGGGGCGGCATCTGTACCGCACCGATTTTTTGCGGACAAACGGCCTGCAGTTCTGCAAGGGCATCCTGCACGAGGACGAGGAGTTCACGCCCCGGGTGCTGCTGCAGGCGCAGCGGGTGGTGCTGACCGGGCAGGAGATCTACTATTACGATAACTGCCGCGCCGGTTCCATCACGCACGCGGAAGGGTTGAGCACCCGCCGTGTTCAGGACCGGCTGCGCATCTACGACAGTCTGGCGGAGATCTACCGTACGGTGACCCCGCGGGCGCTGCGCCGCCGCCTGCAGGATGACCTGTGCTGGAAGTATCTGGACTGCGCGGCGCGGTTCGATTGCAGGACCCTGCCGGGCTACCGCCCGCAGCGGCTGCGGATGCTGCAGTTTGCCTGCACGCCCCGCCGCCGGGCCAAGGCAGCGCTGTTTGCCCTCTCGCCGGAGCTGTTCCGGCGGGTGATGAATCATTGACCCATTGACGAGGAAAGGCAGAAGAGCATGGCGCAACATGCAAGAATAAAACGAACGCCCCCGCCGGACGGCGCACGCCGCCGATGGTGGCAGAACCGGCTGCTGCAGCTGCTGGCGGCTTTTGTGCTGCTGTGCGGCGTGGCAGCTGCCGGACTGAAACTGTACACGGATTATACGAATAGTCATTTTCAGGTGACCTTTTACCGGGTGACCTCCAGCCATGTGTCGGAAAAGCTGCGGGTCCTGTTTTTGTCGGACCTGCACCTGCGGGAATACGGCGAGCACAACGAGGAGCTGATCCAGACCGTGCAGGAGCTGGACCCGGACCTGATCCTGCTGGGCGGTGACCTTGTCACCTTCCCGAACCCGGAGTATGAGAATATGCTTTCGCTGTGCCGCAGCCTTGCCGATGTGGCCCCGCTGTACGGGGTGCTGGGCAACCACGAAAGCGAGATGATCTACGGCGGGGTGGATGACCAGCTGGCCGAAAAATTTTCGGAGGCCGGGGTGCAGCTGCTGCGCAATGAGACCCGCACCATCCAGATCGGGGAAAACAACGTGGAGCTCATCGGGCTGGAAGGTGCCCTGAAGGACTTTTACAAATACGGTGCCAGCGACTGTGTGGAGAGCCTGAGCCGCCAGTACGACACCTTCCGCATCTGCATCAACCATGTGCCCATGGCCTTTGTGGACTACATGCAGGATGCGCCCTTTCACCTGGCGCTGGCCGGGCACACCCACGGCGGCCTGATCCGCCTGCCGGTGCTGGGGCGGCTGTACACCGCAGAGGAGGGGCTGTTCCCGGAATATGCGGGCGGCATGTACCAGCTGGACAGCGGGGCACCCCTCATCGTGGGCTGCGGCCTGGGCGACTCCAACCAGATCCCCCGCGTATACAATCCGCCGGAGCTGGTTCTGGTGGATGTGAACTGGTACTGAGATGAACGAACTTGAAAGGAGGCCCGGAGACGTGGTGACAAAGATCGAGCAGATCTTCAAACAGGCTGTGCTGCGCTTCTGGAGCCTGCGGGTGCCGTTGATCGTGGTGTGCATCCTGCTCGCGGCACTGCTGTGCACCGCACAATATCAGGACAGCAGCCGGGTGGCCTCGGCCCAGATGACCCTGAACTACTCCGAGGCATCGCAGGGGCTCAACCCCAACCGCACCCGGTTTACGACTACCGACCTGACCTCCGACGAGGTGCTGCAGAGCACCCTGTACAACGCCGGACTGGAAGGTCAGATGACGGTGGAACAGCTGCGCAAGGCCATTACGGTGGAACCCACCGATGTGACCAACGTGAGCAGCTCGGAAAACTACATCACCACCAGCTGCAGCATCAGCCTGCAGCTGGAAGAACCCTGCCAGCACCTGACCGCAGCCACGCTGCTCCGGATCTTCTGCGGCAGCTACAAGGATTATTTCATGGAGCACTACGGCGAGAACCAGAGCGTGTTCTCCTGCACCATGCCGGATTACTTTGACACCGAGCCGTATCTGCGCCTCAAGAGCCTGACGCTGCGGGCCGACCAGCTGGACCGCTACCTCACGGCCCGTGTCAGCGAGAACAAGAGCTATCAGGACGCCACCACCGGCAACACCTTCCTGAGCCTGTCCAAGCAGATCCAGAACGTGATCAACTACGAGATCCCGCGCATCCAGGCCTATATCCTGCGGGGCGGCCTGTCGGCGGATGTTTCTTCCCTGACGGCCATGCTGCAATACAAGCTGCAGATCGAGCAGCTGGACTATCAGGAGCAGATGGCCTACTACAACTCCGACAATCTGGGCATTGGCCTGTATGATGAGAGCATGAGCGCCATCGTCATGATCCCCACGCTGGACGAGAACCGCGAGTTCTATATGTCCCGCACCAAAACGGCGCTGGACACCATGGCCAGCGACGCCGACGGTGCCCTGGCGGAGGCGACCTCCCATCAGGATGTGATCACCACCACCCAGTATGTGGTGCAGCAAATGCAGACCATGAGCGACCCGGCGGGTCTGACCACGGTGAACGCCATGCTGCAGGAACTGGAAACCACCATGGATCAGATCCAGCAGGCACTGCGGGTGACGGATGCCTCCTATATCATCTATAAGACCCAGAACTACCTGGTGTTCAACGATGCGGCCGGCTCCTTTGTGCAGCAGATCGGCCTCAAGCGGGTGATCGTGGAAATGGCAGCCTTTGTGGTGCTGTGCTTCGGCCTGTGCATGGTGCGCACCGCCCGGCAGATCCGGAAGGAGGAACAGCGTTGAAAAAGTTTGATATCCTGCGCTACCTCCGGCGGTTCTTTGCACTGGTGCTGGCCGTGACCATGGCGGGCACAGTGGTGGTGTACTGGTACTGCAAGAACAACCAGACCTACACCGCCAGTGTGAACATCAAGTACCTGCACGACGGCATCAAGGACGGCTTTGCCCCGGACGGCACCGCCATGAACGTGGACGAGATCTATTCTTCCAAGGTCATCTCGCAGGCCATGGAGAGCCTTGGGCTGCAAAGCGGCATCAACCTGGTGCGCTCCCACTGCACGGTGGAAGAGCTGATCCCGGACGACCAGAAGGCCCTGCAGGAAGCTCTCATCGACAAGGGGGAAGAGTCTACCTACTTCCCGGACGAATACAAGGTGACGCTGGTGGTGGACGGCAGCCTGGGTGCGAGCTACGCCCGCCGGGTGCTGGATGCCATCATCAGCAGCTATTCCACCATCTACACGGAGGAATATGTGGAGCTGCCTCTGACCATGAACCCCTCCAGCGGCCTGCTGAACAGCGGCTACGACTATTACGAGTGCGTGGACGTGCTGTCGGCCGACACCACCGAAGTGCTGAACTATCTGGAGGATAAAAAGACAAACTATCCCAACTTCCGCTCTTCGGTCACGGGCTATTCCTACGAGGACCTGTACGACATCTATAAGATGCTGTACGACTACGAGATCCCGTCGCTGTACGCGAATGTGATGACCGGGCCGCAGGTGCGCAACGCCGACAAGCTGTGCCGCAACCTGACCCAGAGCATCGAGAGCAGCGTGCAGAGCGAGCAGGTGTATCAGGAGCGGGAAGCCTACCTCAGCGGCCTGATCCAGAACTACTCGGAGAAGAACCGCGACCTGATCAACTACCATTACCACAACGACGCCAACGACAGCGGCACCGACTACATCCTGAAGAACGTAGAGGCCTACGATGACAACCAGAGCAAGCAGATCACCTACGATTCGCTGATTTTGGAGTATGTGGAGATCGACAAGACCCTGCGCAGCAGCGCCATCCGCCGGGCCTACACCCAGCAGCTGCTGGACACCTTCCAGGCAGCCGGCGGGGTGGGCGGCGATGAGGCCTCCCATGCCGCGATCGAGTCGGAGATCAACAAGTACGAGCAGACGCTGGTGGACTACTACCAGATCGTGAGCCAGACCAGCATGGAGCACAACCGCTCCCTGAGCGCGGACTATCTGCAGACCACCAGCTCCACTAGAGTGTGGCCCAGCATCAACACCAAGCTGTATCTGGCCATCGGCTTTGTATTCTTCTTCCTCGTGGGCTGCGCACTGGCCGTTGTGGTGGGCCGTTCCCGCGACTTTGTGGAATACTTTATGTATGTGGACAAAAAGACCGGTCTGCCCAACCGCGACCGTGTGGATGCCATGGTGGCACGGCTGGAAAAGCAGGGCCTGCTGCCCAGCCACTTTACCTGCATGTGCTTCCAGTTTACCAGCCTGAACCATCTCTCACGGGAGTATGGTTACTCGGTGGGCAACCATGTCCTGCGGGACTTTGCCGGGCTGGTGGCGGCCCTTGGCACCGAGGAGAGTTTCATCGGTTCCAACGGTGCGGGCCAGATCATGGGCTTCTTCCGGGAATGCAACGCCGTCAAGGCGGAGGCCATTCTGGAAGTGCTGGACGAGCAGATCCAGGAGTACAACAGCCTGAACCCGGATTACGCCATCGAGTACAAGGCAGCCAGTGCCACCTCGGATGACGAAAAGGAATTCAACATCCGGGATCTGCTGCGCTGCGCATTCAAGAAGCTGCGGGATGCCAATAAGCCGCAGCCGGAGACCGCACACGAGACGGTGTAAAAAAAGATAAGGAGGCGGCAGTCATGCTGCAGAATCAACGGGCCTGCCAGCTCGTCCGTTCCAAAACCGGCTGTGAGCCGCTGGCACTTGTCGTGGCGTGGGGTGCCCGCACGGCGGGCCGTTGTGCCGCCGGGGTGCTGGGAGCCGTGAAGCATCAGCGCTTTTCCGACCAGCAGCTGGAGACCTTTGCCGCCCGCGCGCCGGGCATCTGCCCGAAGCCGGTGTGCGATGCCGGGGAGCCCTGCCCGCTGCCGCCGCAGGACGATGCGGTGGATGTGTCGGTGATCGTGCCAGTGCACAACGGGGAGCGCTTTTTGCGCGCCTGTCTGGACAGCATCCTGCACCAGAACACCACTCGCCGCCTGCAGGTGCTGGCGGTGGAGGACGGCTCCACCGACGGCAGCGGGGCCATTCTGGCCGAGTACGCCCGGCAGAGAGGGGTCACCGTGCTGCACCCGGAGCAGGGCGGCAGCGCGGCCCGCGCCCGCAACACCGGTCTGGCCCGGGCGGTGGGATGCTGGGTCCTGTTTGTGGATTGCGATGACTGCCTGCTGCCGGACGCAGTGGAGACGCTGCTGGCGGCGCAGGCGCGTACCGGGGCGGATATCGTGCAGGGCGGCTGGCAGTATTGCGACGAAGCCGACACCCGCGGTGCGGTGCAGCAGTACGCAGAAGCGTGCTGCACCGGCCCCCGGCGGCTGGATGTGGTGGAGCTGCCCGGCACTCCCTGGGGCAAGCTGTACCGCCGGACCCTGTTTGAACGGGTACGGTTCCCCTCCGGGTACACCTGTTTTGAGGATGCCATGATCCATTTCTGGGTCTTTCCGCGGGCGAAGTGCATTGCTTCGACAAAACCTGTGGTATATTTGTGGCGAAAAAATACAATGGGGCTCACCGCGACCTCCCAGAATACGGCCAAAGCATTGCAGGCCTACTGGGTGGCTGAAGAAATGCTGGACGGTGCGGTGCGTCTGGGCCTGCCGCAGGATGCTCTGTTTGCCTGCAACCTGATCCTGCAGCTGGCCAATTACTGCTATGTGTGTGTGGCCGGTCTGCCGGAGGCGGACCGGCAGACGGCCTTTGCCTGCTGCTGCCTGCTGTACCGCCGGTGGGCAGCGAAGCTGCCGGACCCCCGGACGCTGCCCTATGCCGTGCGGCTGGCGCAGCGGGCGCTGGAACAGGCGGACTATGGGCTATGGCAGCTGCAGGGCAGACTGTTCCAGCTGATCAACTGACCGGTTTACACCGGCACGGAAAGCGAGGTGGACCGCGTGCAGGATGTTTCCAAGATCCTGACCCGGAAATATTACGGCAAAAAAGACCCGTTCCGCAGCCGGGAGTTCCGCCAGCCCCGCTGGATGGAACTGCTGGCGGTGCTGCTGTTCACCGTGTCCGGGCTGGGCGAAGGCAAAAGCATCAATGTGGTGCTGGGCGGTCTGCCCAAGGCGGTGACGCTGGCCTTTGTGGGGCTGGCCGGGCTGGAATTTTTCATCCGGGGTGATTTTGACCGGTTGAAAAAACTGGCCGGGCCGTCCGGGCTGTACATCCTGTATCTGGCGGTGCTTGCCGCCTGGTCCATGTTCATCTGGGTGCGCAGCTTCACGGCCTTTGCCTCCATCACCCGCGGCGTGGAAAAGATCCTGTATCAGAGCATCGCCACGGTGGTGGCCATCTGCTGCGTGTACCTGTACGGGCGGTTCAGCATCGACCTGTTCACCATCGGCATCTGCTGCGCAAACCTCTTCATCCTGTTCAGCGAGGTGCCCGCCTATGGTGTGGGCGAGAGCGTGAGCTCCCTGCTCACCAGCATCCTGTCGCTGGGCAACAATACCTATGGCTATGCTGAGCGGCTGGAGATCCACGAGGTGACCTTTCTGGAGGGCATCTTTGTGCTGTACTACCTGTTCTTTTCGCCAAAAGAAACCAAGCAGCAGCGCACCCGCAACTGGGTGCTGGCGGGCTGCTCCTTCTTTTTTGTACTGGCGGGCATGAAGCGCATCCTGCTGCCGGCGCTGGTGGTCTCGGCCTTTTACATCTGGGTGCTGCGCCGCAGCCATGCCAAGGAAAAGCTGATCATGCTCACCGGCGTGGCCTGGGTGACCCTGTTCTGGGTGTATCTGTATCTGGTGCACACCGGGGCTATCTCCCGGCTGCTGAACGCTGTGGGCATCAACATGATGGGCCGCGATTACATCTGGAGCCTGGCCAAACCCTATTATCAGTTCTCGCCCACCTTCATCGGGCTGGGGTTCGAGGCGGTGGACGCCATGGTCACCCGCTTTTATGAGATCGGCCTCATTGATGTGGCCTACCCGCTGCACAACGATATCCTCAAGGTGTTCGTGGAACTGGGCTTTCCGGGGCTGTGCTTCTGGTGCGCGTTCCTGTACCTGATCCTGCCCTGGTTCTGGACCAAACGCTACGGGCCCGAGGCCGGCATCCTGTATTTTGCCATCCTCAACCCGCTGTCCATGACCTACCTCACCGACAACACGGCCTTTTATTTCTGGTGCACCATGGGCCTGCGCATGATCCCGCTGGCGGTCTGCTGCTTTGCAAAGCCGACGAAGGACCCTGCCGCCCAAAAACAGACATGGCAGCCGCCCTCGGCACAGGAGGTGCAGCGGCGCATCCGGGCGCAGTACCGGGAGAAAGGAAGTTCTTCATGATCCATATCCTGCAGTCGGTCAGCAACATGGACCGGGGCGGCATCGAGTCGATGCTGATGAACTATTACCGGCATCTGGACCGCACGCGGTTCCAGTTCGATTTTCTGGTCAACAAGAAAAAGCCCGGCTTTTTTGATGACGAGATCCGCGCACTGGGCGGGCGCATCTTCCAGAGCCCGGGCGTAGCCCCGCAGAGCTACCCGGCCTACCTGTGCTCTATGCAGCAGCTGCTGGCCCAGCACCCGGAGATCAAGGTGCTGCACGCCCACAACGAGGCCATGCAGCTTTTTGCGCTGGAAGGCGCTAAAAAGGCGGGCCTGCCGGTGCGCATCGCCCACGCCCACAACACCCGTCTGCCCAAGGACGCCAAGCTGCCGATCAAATGGTTCTGCAAACAGTTCATTCCCGGCGCGGCCACCGATTACTGGGCCTGCGGGCGGGAGGCCGGCATCTACTACTTTGGACAGAGCGCGTGGGATGCCCGGGGCGTGACCCTGCGCAACGCCATCGACCTGGACCGCTTTGGCTACCGGCCGGAGGTGCGGGCAAAGCTGCGGGCAGAATATGGCCTGAACGATAAGCTGGTGGTGGGCTGTGTGGCCCGCCTGATGGCGCAGAAGAACCACACCCGCCTGCTGGACATCTTTGCGGCCCTGAAAAAGGTGCGGCCGGACAGCTGCCTGCTGCTGGTGGGCGAGGGCGAGCTGCGGGCCGAGCTGGAAGCCAAGGCCGCCCGGCTGGGCATTGCGCAGGATGTGAAGTTCCTGGGCGTGCAGAGCGACACCTCCGTCTGGTATCAGGCCATGGATGTGTTCGTGATGCCCTCGCTGTTTGAGGGTCTGCCCGTGGTGGGCATGGAAGCGCAGGCATCCGGTCTGCCCTGCGTGTTCTCCACCGGCGTCACCGAGGAAGTCCTGCTGCGGCCGGACAGCTGCCGCATTTCGCTGGAACAGCCGGACGAAGCATGGGCCGCAGTGCTGAAGGATGCGGACCGCAATCTGCCCGACCGTGCGCAGGCGGCGGCACAGGTGCGGGCTGCCGGGTACGACATCCGGCAGGAGACCCTGCGCCTGCAGCAGCTGTACACCGGCCTGATCGCCAAAAGGGGTGCCGCACATGCCTGAGATCAGTATGATTGTTCCGGTTTATAACGTAGAGCAATATCTCCCGGCGGCACTGGACTCTCTGCGGGCCCAGACCTGCCCGGACTGGGAGGCCATTCTGGTGGACGACGGTTCCCCGGACGGCTGCGGGGCGCTGTGTGATGCGGCCGCCCGGCAGGATGCCCGCTTCCGGGTGATCCATCAGAAGAACGCCGGGGTCGGTGCGGCCCGCAATGCCGGTCTGGCAGCGGCCCGCGGCACCTATGTGCAGTTTCTGGACAGCGATGACGCACTGGAGCCCCAGATGGTGGAGGTGCTGTGCCGCACGGCCCGGCAGACGGACGCCGACCTGATTTTGTTTGGCAGTTACGATGACCGCTATGCGCCCGATGGCACCCGGGTGAGCAGCACGGAGGTCGCACCGGTGCTGGAAGGGGTGTACCGCGGCGACCCCTGCCCGCAATTGTTCCCGCAGCTGTCGGCCATGTCGCTGGTCACGCGGCAGCTGTTCCGCCGCCGCTGCATCGAAGAGGGCAACTGCCGCTTTACCGATTACAAGATCGCGGAGGACGCGCTGTTTTTCGTGTCCTTTTACCGGCAGCGGCCCCGCTGTGTGGTGGGCATCCCGGACCGGCTCTACCGCTATCGTCTGCGGGATGACGGCTCGGCCTCCCAGAGCTACCACCCGGAACGCCTGACGGATAACTTTTACCTCTCGGATGCGGTGGAGGCTGTGGCAAAGAGCTGGGGATTAGAAAACGACCCCGCCTGCCGCCGGGCCGTAAACCACAGCCGGGTGCTGGACCTGCAGCTGGGCATCAAGAATGTCTGTCTGGGGCCGCTGAGCTTCCGGCAGCGCACCGCATGGCTGCGGCAGGCGTTGCGCATCCCGGCGGTGCGAGCCGCTGTGCGGGACATGCCCCTGCAGGACGCCCGCAGCCGCAACGACCGCATCAAACTGGCTTTGCTGAAGGTGCGGCTGTGCGCGGTGGTCATTGCTCTGTCCAGCTGGAACAACCGCCGCTGAAAAGACGAAACAACAAAAGCGCCCCTGTGCACCGGATGGGTTCCGTGCACAGGGGCGCTGTATTTTATAAGGGAAAAGCGGGGGCTCAATCGTCGTCGCTGTCCAGCTTGAGCACGGCGGTAAAAGCCTCGCTGGGCAGGGAAACGCTGCCCAGCTGGCGCATCTTCTTTTTGCCTTCCTTCTGCTTTTCCAGCAGCTTCTTCTTGCGGGTGATATCGCCGCCGTAGCACTTGGCCAGCACGTCCTTGCGCATGGCCTTGACCGTCTCACGGGCGATGATCTTGCCGCCGATGGCGGCCTGCACCGGGATCTCGAACAGGTTGCGGGGGATGTTGTCCCGCAGCTTTTCGCAGATGCGGCGGCCCTTGGCGTAGGCGTTATCCCGGAACACGATCATGGACAGCGCATCCACGGGGTCGCCGTTGAGCAGGAAGTCCAGCTTGACCAGGTCGCTCTCGCGGTACTCCTTGAACTCGTAGTCGTAGCTGGCGTAACCGCGGCTGCGGCTCTTGATGGCATCAAAAAAGTCGTACACGATCTCGCCCAGCGGCATGGCATAGTGCAGGTCCACACGCACATCGTCCAGATACTTCATGTCGATGAGGGCACCGCGCTTGTTCTGGCACAGATCCATCAGGCCGCCCACATAGTCGTTGGGGGTGTACAGGTGCACGTCCACAAAAGGCTCTTCCTGCTTGACGATGTTGGAGGGATCCGGGTAGCTGGAGGGGTTGTCGATCATCTCCACAGTGCCGTCGGTCAGGGTCAGGCGGTAGCGCACGCTGGGCGTGGTGGTGATGATGTCCAGATCGAACTCACGTTCCAGGCGCTCGGTGATGATCTCCATGTGCAGCAGGCCCAGGAAGCCGCAGCGGAAGCCGAAGCCCAGAGCCGCACTGGTCTCCAGATCAAAGGTCAGGGAGGCGTCGTTCAGCTGCAGCTTTTCCAGTGCGTCCTTCAGATCGGGGTAACGGGCGCCGTCGGCGGGGTAGATGCCGCAGAACACCATGGGCTTGACCTGCCGGTAGCCGGGCAGAGCCTCAGCGGTGGGGCGGGAAGCCAGCGTGACGGTGTCGCCCACGCGGGTGTCCTGCACGGTCTTGATGCTGGCGGTCAGGTAACCGACTTCGCCGGCCTGCAGCTGGGCGCAGGGGGTCAGGTTGGTGGCACCCATGTGGCCCACTTCCACCAGCGTGAATTCAGCCCCGGTGGCCATCATGCGGATGGTATCGCCGGGCTTGACGGTACCCTCAAACACGCGGATGTAGACGATGACGCCCTTGTAGCTGTCATAAATGCTGTCAAAGATCAGGGCCTTGAGGGGGGCGTCCGGGTCACCGGTAGGGGCGGGGATATCGGTGACCACCCGTTCCAGCACCTGATCCACGTTCAGGCCGGTCTTGGCGGAGACGCGGGGCGCGTCCAGGCAGGGCAGGCCGATCACATCCTCCACCTCCTGCGCCACCTCGTCCGGGTGGGCGCTGGGCAGGTCGATCTTGTTCAGGATGGGCACCAGCTCCAGATCATGCTCCAGTGCCATGTAGGTGTTGGCCAGGGTCTGGGCCTCCACGCCCTGCGTGGCGTCCACCACCAGAATGGCACCCTCGCAGGCAGCCAGACTGCGGCTCACCTCGTAGGCAAAGTCCACATGGCCCGGGGTGTCGATGAGGTTGAATTCGTAGGTCTTGCCGTCCTTGGCGGTGTAGTTCATGGTCACGGCGCGGGCCTTGATGGTGATGCCGCGCTCACGTTCGATGTCCATGTTGTCGAGGATCTGGTCCTCCATGGTGCGCTCATCCACGCTCTTGGTCAGCTCCAGGATGCGGTCCGACAGGGTGGACTTGCCGTGGTCGATGTGGGCGATGATGCAGAAGTTGCGGATATTGTCTCTTGCCATGTAGTTCCTCCGGGCAGCTTTATGCTTCTAAGATCCAGTCCTCCACAGCCACGATCTGTCCGTGGTCGCGGTAGACGCGGGGCACGCGGCGGGACACGCCGCACAGCACTTCATAAGGGATGGTGTCGGTCTTGCGGGCGATGGTCTCGGCGGTGTCGCTCACGGTGCCGCCCCACAGGATGGCTTCGTCGTCCTCCTGCACCTGCGGCACGTTCGTCACATCCACCATCATCTGATCCATGCACACCCGGCCCAGCACCGGGCAGGCTACGCCGTGGATCTCCACGACGCCCTTGCCGCAGCTCAAAAGCCGGGGGTAGCCGTCGGCATAGCCGGTGCACAGGGTGGCCACCTTGGTGGGCTTTTCGGCGGTGAAACGGCGGCCGTAGCTGGCGCACTGGCCGGGCTGCATCTCTTTGATCATGCTCACCACGGTCTTAAGGGTCATTACCGGCTTGAAGCAGCCAAAGCGCACCTCGTCGCTGGGGTCGTAGCCGTACAGGATGATGCCGGGGCGCGCCATGCAGCGCTCCCGGGGCAGTCCCTCGGGCCAGTCCGGGTGCAGCATGACTCCGGCAGAGTTATCGCAGTGCACAAGGGCAGGCTCCCGCCCGGCGGCTTTCAGGGCGTGGAAGGCCTGCACGAACAGGCGGTGCTGCTCGGCGGTGTAAGCAATGTTGTCCTCGCTGACGTCATCGGCCACTGAGAAGTGCTGGAACAGGCCGGTCATCTCCAGCCCGGGCAGGGCACAGGCGGTGAGCATGTCCCGGATGGCGGCGTCAAAATCGGTGCGCAGGGCAAAGCCGATGCGGCCCATGCCGGTGTCGGCCTTCAGGTGGATCTGCACCCGGCCGCCTGCGGCCACGGCAGCATCGCTCAGGGCCTTGGCCTGCGCTGCCGAGTAGCAGGCCACCGTGATATGGTTCTGGATCAGGGCCGCCGCATAGCCGGGCTGCACATGACCCAGCACCAGAATGGGCAGGGTCAGCCCGCCCTTGCGCAGCTGCACGGCCTCAGTCAGGCAGCTCACGGCCAGCCAGGCGGCACCCTCTTCCGCAAAAACGCGGGCGCACTGCACGGCGCCGTGGCCGTAACTGTCGGCCTTGACCACTGCGCACAGCGGCAGGGCACCGGCACGGGCCTTGACCGCGCGGAAATTATGGCGAAGGGCTTCGAGGTCGATCTCGGCCCAGACATGTTTTTCAAAGGGTTGGGTCTGCATCATGATTCATCCTTCTTTGCTGTTTGTATAAAGCTGCCGCGCCCGGTGTGAACGGGCCGCCAGCCGTCGATGCCGCTTTCCTGCAGGGCATGCAGGGTCTTTTGCCGGAAGGCGTGGTCGGTGCGGCAGCGTTCCCGGACGAACTCTTTGGTCTGCTCGCGCACGGTCACGCCGTCGGCGGGGCAGCGGCTCTTGACGATGGGCAGGCCCTCCTCCCGCACGGCACACTGCACCTCGTATTCGGTGGCCAGCAGCATGGGGCGGATGAGGGTCAGGTCCCGCTGGGACAGGTAGGTGACCGGTGAAAAGCAGCCGATGCGGCCCTCCCGCCAGAGATTCATGTAAAAGGTCTCCACAGCATCGTCCAGATGGTGCCCCAACGCCACCTTGTTGCAGCCCAGCTCCTGCGCGGCGGTGTGCAGGGCACCCCGGCGCAGCTTGGCGCAGAGGGAACAGGGGTTCTTTTCCTGCCGGTATTCAAACACCACCGGGCCGATCTCGGTGCGGCGGATGTGGTAGGGGATGCCGTACCGGGCAAACAGGGCCTGCAGGGCGGAATAATCCATGGGCTGGTGGTCAAACTGAGGGTCCAGCGTTACCGCCACCACTTCGTAGTCAAAGCCGATGTACTGCCGCAGCATGGCCAGACCCACCGTCAGGGCCACACTGTCCTTGCCGCCGGACACGCCCACCATCACCCGGTCGCCGGAGGAGAGCATCTGGTAATCCTGCACGGCTTTGCGCATCAGGCCGCAGAGCCGCTGCATGGCACGCTGCTCGCTCATGACAGGCTCACGCTTTCCACCAGATTGACGATGTCGTTGATGGAGGCCAGCTTGGTCAGGGCCGAAACATAGACCACATCGCCGCTGTCGTAGGTGATGGTGGCCAGCACGGCATAATAGGTCTGGATATCGCAGCGCACGGCAGTGACCTCGGCCCCTTCCACCGTGATGTTGGCGGTGCGGGGCTTGATGATGCCGTAAGCCTGCTTCAGGTCCTTCTCCGAATCGTCGATGAAGTCCGGGTAGGTGTCGGCGGTGCCGCGCTGCAGCAGTACGGCCTGATAATCCTCCGCGCCGTCGGCCGAGTCGGCTGTCGCCAGCTCCAGCACAGTTCCAAGGGTGGCGTCCTCGGTCATCTGGCAGACCTTCCAGATGCTGCTGTCGTAATACACCGAAACTCCGTTGGTGCCGGTGTAGTGGGTGTCGGGGTTGGCGGGGGTCTGCCGGTTGACCAGCAGGGTGAGGATGATGTACGCCACGATGCCCAGACAGATGAAGATGGCCATGGCGGCCAGCAGCTTGGAGGTGCGGCGCTGGGCGGCGGTGTTGTGGTCGATGTCGTGCGGCATGAAATGTTCTCCTTTTGTAAGCGGTGCAGCGCAAAGCTGCCCATATCCTTTATAGTATAACACAACCGCAGGCAAAATTGTAGCGGGCAGGTGCGGAAAATATCCACGCACCGGCAAAAACTTTTTTGAAAAATCGAAAATTTGAATTCGCGAGGATTCAAGAGAAAACGAGAGATTTTGAGAGAACAGAAAATTTTCGCTGAAAAAATCAAAAAATGCTGTTGACAGGCACCTTTTTATGATGTATACTGACACTCGCGCCCCACAAGGGTGCCTGAAATGTACAAAGAGTTTATCAGGAGGAAATAGATATGAGCACTACTCTCGTAAAGCCCGCTGAAGTCGAGCGCAAGTGGTATCTGCTCGACG
>ENA-UERN01001618-UERN01001618.1-human-gut-metagenome-genome-assembly--contig:-NODE-1618-length-20342-cov-4.762250_pt1 | contig 20342 bp, 16 predicted proteins | sample MGYA00242950_ERZ507950 | MGnify/ENA primary metagenome ERZ507950 (study PRJEB26167, sample SAMN06115515) | human gut metagenome | host: Homo sapiens | place: China:Ningxia | collected 2014-11-26...
ATGACACAAACTATGTTTTTGAGCAAAAAATCGTTACGATGTTTACGATAGAAAAAAATTGAATATTGTCACAAAAGAAAAATTGTTGTATACTAAAAATATTAAAATGAAAGGAACAGCTGCATGAGTCACGCGATAATTATTCCTATTTATTGTGAAAACAGAAACACAATCAACCTCTGCAATGAATTACAGAATTTTGGAGCTGAGCATATTGTTGTTGTCAATGACGGTCTTAATCCCAAATCGGAATATTTTAACGAATTGACAAGTATTGGCTGTCATCTTGTTCACCTGAAAAATAACAACGGCAAAGGTGCAAGCCTTAAAGCAGGCATCAAATACGCTCACGATAACCTTTATAATATCACGGGCTACATTACCTGTGACGCTGACGGACAACATACTGCAAATGATGTTATGAAAATCAGCCGTATGCTTGACCTTAGAAACGGCAGTCTGATTCTTGGCAAAAGAGATTACAAAAAGTCTAAAATGCCGATTAATATACGAATCGGAAACAGACTGTCCTCGGCATATTTCAAGGTTATTACAGGCAAAAGTTGCAAGGACACTCAAACAGGACTGCGAGGTATTCCTGCATTTCTGTATGACACGGTGATGAAAACAAAGGGCAGTCGTTTTGATTTTGAAATGAATTTTCTCACAAAATGTGCCGACATGAGAGTCCCGTTTTACTTTGTGAACATTATAGCCGATTGCTCAAACTGCAGCAGCAATTTTCGTCTTATTAAGGACACCTACCTTATCTACAGAACTCCGTTGAGATTTGCGACGGCATCAATCGGCTGTACGATAATAGACCTTGTTTTGTTCACGATTTTTGCGTATATTCTGCCGTCACATATGTTCTTTAACATTATGCTGGCAACGCTTATGGCACGAGTTGTTTCGGGCGGAATTAATTTTCTCATCAACAGAAAAGTTATCTTCGGCAATACGGATAACGGAGCAAAACAGGCACTTAGATTTTTTATTCTGTTTTTCTGCATAATGTGTGCAAGCTCGCTTATTGTATCGGCACTTTGGTTCCTGCCGATTCCCGTCACACTCACAAAAGCGATTGTCGATCTTTTGTTATGGACGGTAAATTACAAAATGCAGAGAATATGGGTTTTCAAGGACAGTAACAGACTTAAAAGAACTTCCAAAAGCAAAAGAAAATAAACCAAACGAAAACGGTGACACGAAAATGTCACCGTTATTTTCATATAATTTTCAGTTGCTGTCAATATTTACAAAGCCTCTGCCCTTTATTGCACCTGCCGTCGTTACGATAATAAAGGCATTGGGATCAACATTTTTGATTCCCGATGTGATTTTGTAAACCTCTTGAGGACGGACTGCGCACATAATAACTTTCTTATCATTACCGCTGTATGCACCCTCACCGTTGAGGTATGTTACACCTCTCTTTAGGTTTTTCATAATATTGACACTTACTTCTTCATAATTGTCCGAAATTACAAACATAAGCTTGCCGTTACCTCTTGAAGTACCGTAGCTTACAGCATCAATTACCTTTATGCTGATAAAAATTACAAGCAAAGCATAGAGTACATTTTCAATGCTGTGATAAACAAAGAACACCATTAATAGCACAAGAATATCGGACACAAGAATTATCGTACCCGTTGAAATGAACGGAAAATGCTTGTGAAGATTCAGTGCGATGATGTCTGTACCGCCTGTTGAACCGCCTCGGTAAAAGATAAGACCGAGTCCGAGACCGTTAAGCACTCCGCCGAATCCTGCGGCAAGAATTGTATCGCCCGTGTATGCAGGCAAAATCGGTGTAAGAACATCAATCATAACCGAAACAAGTGCCGTTGCAACAAGGGTTCTTGTAAGAAAGCCCTTTCCGTTCTCGATAAATCCCCAGATGAAAAGCGGAATGTTCATCACAAAAATCATAATACCTATCGGCAACGAGAACATATAGTTGAGCATTGTGGCAACACCCGTAAGTCCGCCCGGGGCAACATTGTTAGGTGATGTAAACATTGCTACCGAGATGCCGTAAAGAACTGCTCCGGCGAAAATTACAAGATAATCAAAAAATAGTGTTCCTGCCTTTGCAAGACAGGAATTCGGTTTTAAATTCGTTTGCATAAAATCACTCCCCGAAACGAGTATGTATAATTATTTCAAAAAGCTGATTTATTCTGTCAAATTCTTTATTAATCTGCAAGTATCCGAAAAGTGCTTCAAGTCCCGTTGCACTGTGATAATCGGCAACAGAACCGTTTTTTGGAGTACATTTCGGTGCGGCATTTCTGCCTCGCTTATAAACAGCAAGCTCCTTTTCGGTTAGAGTCGGCATAAGAATTTTTGCAAATTCAGCCTGACTTTTGCAGTTTACAAGCGAAACCTTTATTTTATTGAGTTCTCCGACACTGCGGTTAGCCTTGCGAACAAGGTATTCACGCACAAGCAGGTCATAGACGCCGTCACCCACAAAGGCAAGTGTAAGCGGAGAAATTTCATCGGCTAATGAATGAACAGATGTATTTTCCATATTAACTCCGTATCACGCAATATTAATCCATAAAGTCAAATTCAAGCTCATAAATTGAAACCGTGTCACCGTCCGAACAGCCTTTTTTTCGGAGTGCGTCAATTACACCGCCGTTTATGAGAACTTTCTGGAAATAGTTAAGGCTTTCGTAATCGTCAAAATTGATGCCCTTCATGACCTGCAACAGCCAGTCAGCCTCAACGGTATAGATTCCGTTCACATTCTTAATTGTGACAGAATGGTCATCAAAATCATCAACGGTCACAATCGGAGCAGGCTCTGCCTCATAGTGAGTGATTGGAGGAAGTTTTGAAAGCATTTCCTGAATCTTTTTGAGAAGCGGGTCAACATCATAGCGGATTGCCGCCATAATCGGGAAGAAATCATAACCTTGATCTTCGACAAACTTCTTGAAGTCTGCAATTTGCTCATCGGTTGCCATATCGCACTTGTTGCCTGCAACAACCATTGGACGCTCTGCAAGCTCGGGATTGAACTTTGCAAGCTCATTGTTGATTGTTATGAAATCCTCTTTCGGATCTCTGCCCTCACTGCCCGAAACATCGACAATGTGAACGAGCATACGGCAACGCTCAACATGGCGGAGGAACTGATGTCCAAGACCTGTACCCTGCCATGCACCCTCGATAAGGCCGGGAATATCAGCCATAACAAATGATGAGCCCTCGCCCATTGACACAACTCCGAGAACGGGAGTGATTGTTGTGAAGTGGTAGTTCGCAATCTCAGGCTTTGCCTGTGAAACTACGGAAACAAGGGTACTTTTTCCGACATTCGGGAAACCTACAAGACCTACATCGGCAAGAAGCTTGAGTTCAAGAACCACATCAAACTCTTCACCCGGAAGTCCCGGTTTTGCAAAACGGGGAACCTGACGGACAGGAGTTGCAAAATGTGGATTGCCCCAACCGCCTTTACCGCCTTTTGCAACGATATAAGGTTCATCACCAGAAACATCGGCAAGGATTCTTCCGCTGTTCTCCTCTTTTACAACAGTTCCGACAGGAACACGGATAACAAGGTCTTCGGCATTTTTACCACGGCATCTGCCGCCTCTGCCGTTTTCGCCTTTTTTTGCGGCATATTTTCTTTTATAACGGAAATCGGCAAGTGTTGAAAGGTTGGAATCGGCAACAAAAACAATGTTACCGCCTCTGCCGCCGTCACCGCCGTCGGGACCGCCTGCCGCTACATATTTTTCACGGTGAAACGAAACGGCACCGTCACCGCCGTCTCCTGCTTTTATTTTAATTTTCGCTGTATCTACAAACATATTTTTCTCCGTAACAGTTTTGCTGTTTAATTATCAGTACAAATGTAAAGAATCTCAGACCTGTTTGTTATTAGTATAAACAGAAATGTAAAAAATAAGGGTGGAGATAAAATCCACCCTCATAAATTTTGAGATTACTGCTCAACAGGATAAACGCTTGCACGCTTTCTGTCTTTGCCGACACGCTCAAATCTTACAACACCGTCAATCTTTGCGAACAGTGTATCGTCAGAGCCTTTGCCTACATTTTCACCAGGGTGAATATGTGTGCCTCTCTGCTTTACAAGGATGTTGCCTGCGAGAACCTTCTGACCGTCTGCACGCTTAACGCCAAGACGCTTTGATTCACTGTCACGGCCGTTCTTTGTAGAACCCATACCTTTTTTATGAGCGAATAACTGAATGTTTATTTTAAGCATTACCTTACACCTCCGAAAATTTAACTTTAATAAAATTTTTGTATTGCTCCGAAAGAGCAGTTAAGTGAAGCTTTAAGCCTGAGAGTATATCACAAGCCTTTAAAGCGTCATTCGGTGACATTCTTACTTTCATAAGACCGTCATCCTCGGTAACCTGTGCATTAATATGCAAAATCTCGGTGACAGTGTTTGCAGTCATATATGCGGCAGAACTGATTGCCGCACATACAATATCGCTGCCCTCTTCGGCAAAGTCGGAGTGCCCCGATATTTCAAAACCGCAAATTATATCATCTGATTTAAAAAATGTTACCGTAGTCATTTTTAGGCTTCGATTGAAGTAATCTTAACCTGTGTGTAAGGCTGTCTGTGACCTTTTGCTCTCTTTTCGCCCTTCTTAGGCTTGTAAGTGCAAACTCTGATTTTTTTGCCTTTACCGTTCTTTACAACTTCACCTGTAACCTTAGCACCCTCAACGAGCGGTGTGCCAACCTTGATGCCGTCGTCCGTGCCGACTGCCACAACATCAAATGTTACTGTGTCGTTTGCTTCTGCGTCAAGCTTCTCGATGAAGATAACCTCATCGTTAGTTACCTTGTACTGCTTGCCGCCTGTCTGAATAACTGCGTACATTTTAGTACCATCCTTTACATTGGGCTCGCTATGTGCAGGTGGAACGAATCACTTAAAACCCACAATATGCGGCTTATATACTATATCACAAAGAAAACTTTCTGTCAACAATTTTCCCGATATTTTTTGAGTATATCAAATGTTATTCTGTATTTTGCAAGCCTTGAGAGTATTTTTCATAAGAGTTGAAATTGTCATAGGACCTACACCGCCCGGTACGGGTGTGATAAATGAGCATTTATCCTTGACATTTTCAAAATCAACATCACCGCAGAGTTTGCCGTTTTCATCCCTGTCCATACCGACATCAATCATAACCGCACCCTCTTTTACCATATCGGCAGTAACAAACTTCGGTCTGCCGACTGCGGCTACGAGTATATCTGCCTGTGAACAGATTTCAGCAAGATTCTTTGTTCTGCTGTGACAGATTGTTACCGTGCCGTTTTCGTGGAGCAAAAGCATTGCCATAGGCTTGCCTACGATATTACTTCTGCCGATTACAACGCAGTTTTTACCGTTTACTTCAATGTTGTAGGAATGGAGCATCTCCATTACGCCTGCAGGCGTGCATGGAAGAAAATCATACTCGCCGAGCATAATTTTGCCGACATTTACGGCATGGAATGCGTCAACATCTTTAAGCGGGCTGATTGCCTCAATAACAGCCTTATCATCAAGGTGTTTCGGCAACGGAAGCTGAACAAGAATGCCGTTGATATCCTTCTTATTGTTGAGAGTTTCAACAAGGTTTAAAAGTTCTTCCTGTGTTGTTTCGGCAGGAAGTGCGTACTCCTCAGACTTAAAGCCTACAAATTCACAAGCCTTTTTCTTGTTGTTTACATATACTCTTGACGCCGGATCGTCACCTACGATTACTACCGCAAGACCGGGGGTTATTTTGTGAGTTTTCTTTAACTCAAGCGTCTGCCTCTTTACCTCTTCCTTTACCTGTGCCGATACCTTTTTTCCGTCGATAATCTGCATAGAAAGAATCCTCCTTTTTTCTGTTTATAATTAAGAATACAATACCTGTTATAAAAATTACTGCCGAAAGAACCTGTGACACCCTTATGTCTGCTCCGAAAACTTGGAACGGAAGATAAAGGCTGTCTGTTCTCAGTCCTTCAACAACTGTTCTTTCAAATCCGTACCACACAAGGTACATAAAGAAAATCTGTCCCGAATATTTCTGCTTATATTTTCCATAGAAATGGAGAAGTACAAATCCGAGCAGACACCACATTGATTCATAGAAAAAACACGGATGAACTCCTATGTTGTCTGTTCCCTCGCTCATCATTCTCCAGGGCAAATCCGTAGGAGCGCCGTATGCCTCCTGATTCATAAAATTGCCCCATCTGCCTATTCCCTGTCCGATAAGGAAACCGACCATTGCAATGTCAAGAACAGGCATAATTTCCATTTTCTGTATTTTGGCAACAGTCAGACCGCCGAGCAACGCACCGATTATTCCGCCGTAAATGGCAAGTCCGCCGTTGTTGATATAGAGAATTTCAATCGGGTTCTGTCCGTAATAGTCCCATTTGAAGAAACAGAAGTACAGTCTTGCACCGATAATTCCCGTTATCATTCCTGCAAAAACACAGTTGACAAGCTTTGAACCGTCAACCTTGTAACGGGGAGCACTTTTCCACGCATAAAGTACAGCAAGCAAAAGTCCGCAGGCGATGATTATTCCGTACCAATAGACCTTGTAATCACCGATTGAAAATGCAATCGGGTTAATATCAAATTCCCAGCCAAATCCGGGAAACTGTACATGATAAGGCATAATTACACCTCTTCAGGCTGTTTTACAACAGACAAAGTACAGTTATTGACATCGAGCATCTCGGCAAGCCTTGCGTTGATATCCTCAAGCTTTGCATTTGCAACCGCATCAATGTAGGCAAAAATTTCGTTACCCTGCATTGCATAGTCGATGATTGAATTTGAAATTGCGCTTACTGAGTTGAGCGATGAAACCGAATCGCCGTAAACAGATTTTCTTGCAATTTCAAAGTCCTCTTTATCAATACCGTTTTTCTTAATATCCGAGATATACTGCTTAATCATCTCAGCAGCCTGTTTCGGTGCTCTTGATTCACCGCCGAAGATTACCGAGCAATAACCCGGACCTTCAAAGAGTTCATAAGAAAAGCTTGAATTGATGAGGTTTGAATCCATAAGATTTCTGTAGAGCATGCTCGTGTTTGATGCAAGTGCCGAAAGAAGAATATCTGTGCATGCAAGCTGCTTTTCGTTAAGAGGCTTGTCTGCTTTCTCTTTGAAGCCGAGATTGAACAAAGGCATTGAAACAGGGAAAGTCTGCTCAACATAAGGTTCTTTGATTTCATAAGGCTCTGTTTCAAAATAGTTTTTGATTTCCTTTTTCTCACAAGGCTTGAGCATTTTGTCGGCAACTTTAAGCACACCGTCAACCGTTACATTACCCGCAACGCAGAGAATCATATTATTGAGGTTGTAGAACACATTGTAAACTTCATAAAGCTTTTCGGCTGTAATTTCCGCAATTGTTTCAACCGTACCTGCAATATCAATTTTTACAGGGTGATTGTGGTACATACCCTCAAGCATATTGAACATTACTCGCCAATCGGGAGAGTCGTCGTACATTTTTATTTCCTGACCGATAATACCCTGTTCCTTTGCAACTGTCTGAGCCGTAAAGTAGGGATCCTGAACAAAATCGAGAAGAATTTCAAGACTTTCATCAAACTTGTCCGTACATGAGAAAAGATAGCAGGTTTTTTCAAAGCTTGTATATGCGTTTGCATTTGCACCTGTTTTTGCGTATCTTACAAACGCATCGCCTTCTTCACTTTCAAAAAGCTTGTGTTCAAGGTAATGGGCGATACCGTCGGGAACTGTAATTATATCACCGCCGTTAACGGAAAACTTTGTGTTGATACTGCCGTAGCGTGTGCCGAAAATTGCATATGAAGAAGTGTAACCCTCTTTTGGATAAACAAAAATTGTAAGTCCCGATGGATGTTCAACTTTATAATAGCTGTCGCCTGCAATTTCCGATTTGATTTCTGTAATATTCATTCTGTCCGCCTCCCTTACTTATTTTTGAGAACATAAACCGTATCGAGCAAGAGCTTGTTTGCGGCATTTACAATCTGCTCTTTTGTAACGGCATTAACCTCAGTGGAAACTTCTTCAACAGTTTCAAGGTCGCCGTTAAAGATTCTCCCTGTGTACCAGTTTTCAATACCGCTTACGCTGTCGCTGCTTGACTTGAATGAATTAACAACAGCAAGCTTTGTTGCCTCAATTTCAAAATCTGTAATTTTGCCGTTCTTCATGTCCTCAATTTCTTTGAGAATAGCTTTTTCGGCTTTTTCAAGATTTTCGCCCTCAACACCGCTGTTGATGTACATTATACCCTTGATTGAATCATAGGAGGACGAGCAGTAATAGCAAAGGCTCTGCTTTTCACGAACATTGTTAAAGAGTTTTGAGCTTGCAGTACCGCCGAGAACAGCGCACATAAGTCTTTCGGCAACCGCTTCTTCATCACCTGCGGAAATCTGTGTTCTGAATCCCATGACAAGTTTTGACTGTGAGAGCTCCATTTCCTCCGTAATATGTTTTTCTTTTGAAACATTCTTAATAACATCGGTAGATGAAGCTACAACATTTCTTTCGATATTTGCAAAGGCTTTCGCAAAAACCTCCTTCGCCTTATCGGCAGGGCTGTCGCCTATATAGAGAATCTCAAATTTTGCGGTTTTGAGAAGATTCTGCCATGCCTTGCAGAGTGATTCGGCAGTTGCGGCCTTGATTTTTTCGGCTGTACCGTAACGCTTGATTCCGAAAACCTCATCCTTGCACATATGCTTTATAAGCTGTCCCATTGCATAGATTCGCTTTTCGTTGAATTCCGAATCAATCACATCAAGCAACTGTCTGCGTTCCTGTTCAAGTTCACTTTCAATAAAAGCGTTGTTCTTGACATTCGGCTCAAAAATTACGCTGCACAAAAGCTCCGAAAGTTCTTTGGCAATGCTGACATCATCAAGAGAATATCTGTCATCAAGACCTGATACAGAAATTTTAATTACCTGGCTTTCACCGTGTTTTGAAAGCGAAGAAGTGAGGTCTGCACCGTAAAGTGAGCTGAGTTTTTTGCTGAGAACAGTAAAATCGGGATATTTTTTGCATGAACGAACAAGCAATCCGCCCACAAGCGCATTCTCCGACGCTGTTTCGACAGAAAGCGGAACAACAATATTCACGCTGATTTTCATAGTTTTAAAACGGCTGTCCTTAATGTTTGTAAAGTAAACACCGTTTGCAATTTCATTTCTGTTTATGAAATTCATTTAATCAACTCCGTTTTCAGATTATCAGTCATATTGTATCACATTTTGATTTATTATAAAAGAGATATAAGAAAAAATCACAAAAGTACAATAGCAAGTCAAACAATTTTACTTTTTCGTACAGGGCTATCAACATATTTTCCGAATTTTACAGCCATTACATCTACAAAAGATCTGTTAAGTTTGTTGCTTTTAATTGTATCATAAATAAAAACAAATGCAACTATCCGAACTTATTGACATTAAATTCCAGACAGCATATTTATTCTTTGTCTTTGCTTATCGTATGATGACCGAAAAAGTGCCTGTTTTTCAAAAGCAGTCATTCCGAAAGAAATACGGCACAGCGGTTTTTATACCTACTGTGCCGTATTCACTATATTTTCATGACAGAGCGTAAAATATTACTTATCTTTAATTTTGGCAGAATGTTTTTTACTCTTACCGAATGCCGTTACTCCTTTCATAACGCCGCCGCTGATAATCAACAATGCAATCCACAAAACAAGGTTGCTGTTATCGCCTGTCTGAGGAGATTTTGAATCATCAGGTTTAGCTGTTACGGTGTCGGGCTTTTTGATTTCTTCGGGTGTCGCATCTTCATGAGCAGAGATTGTCTTTTTGCAATAATCGCAGATATGGTCTTTATCTGTGTCATTATGCAGACATACATATCCGCATTCTCGGCACACACCGTCTTTCCACTCATGTGCTTCACTTGCCACAATCACAGCACCACAGCAGTTCCATTTTTGTTCGTGAACAAAAGCGGTTCTTGTCGTCCATTTCTGTACACCGCCCTCGTGGTTTGTTCCGTCAGGTTCTCCGTAGGCTTTACCGCAGACATCACATACCGCCTTTTCGGTACAGGTGGCATTGCCGCCTGAACAATTTTCGGTTTCAAACGCATCGCATCCGTCCACGGTACATTTTCGGGTATGCTTACCGTCATTGTCAGATACCCATTCACCAAAGGTATGACCGTTGTTGACTGTTACGGTCATCTCTGCATTATTGCCCGCTTTGTCGGTGACAACTATCTTCTGCTCACCGTTTGTCGGTGGGAGAACAAAACCTCCGTCTGCATCAAGCGTAACCGCCGTACCGTTTACGGTAACGGTATCAACATACTTCTCATCAACAATAACGGTTTGTGCCTCACAATAGGTCTTGCCGTTCTCAATACCGCTGATTACAGGCTGAATATTATCAAGCGTTATACGGTCGGAGCGAAGGTATGTTATGTTAATATTTTCATCAACAAGCATTACATAAACAATATATTCTCCGTTGGGGTCTATGCAAAACGGTTCTTCATACGCACGGAATACAAGAGAGTTCAGTTCAGCCTCGGAAAGCTCCTTATCTGTTACCAAATAGGATACAAACACAACTCCGCTGTTATCAACGGCATTTATAGTTACCTCCTGTGTATCCTTAAAGAATATGCCAAAGGTAAGCTCGTTTAAAAATTCATTCCATTTATTTGTGCCTATGATAATTTCGCCCGTCGGCTTTTCGGTATCTCTCCACCGTGCCGTGATTGTAAGGTTTTCGGCAGGCATGGTTTCGGGGATTTCCTTATCCCAACCCTTAAAGGTGTAACCTTTTCTTGTCGGATTGTCAGGGGCGGTAATTTTCGTACCGTAGTCCTGTGTAATGGGTGCAATCTCACTTCCGCCGTTGGTATCAAAGGTTATTGTGTACTGATTGATTTCCCATTGTGCTTTAACCGTTATATTCTCCGCAGGCATGGTTTCGGGGATTTCCTTATCCCAACCCTTAAAGGTATAACCTTTTCTTGTAGGGTTGTCAGGGACGGTAATTTCCGTACCGTAGTCCTGTGTAATGGAATCAATCTCACTTCCGCCGTTGGTGTCAAAGGCTATCGTGTACTGATTGATTTCCCATTGTGCTTTAACCGTTATATTATCCGCAGGCATGGTTTTGGGGATTTCCTTATCCCATCCCTTAAAGGTATAACCTTTTCTTGTCGGGTTGTCAGGGGCGGCAATTTCCGTGCCGTAATCCTGAGTAATGGGTGCAATTTCACTTCCGCCGTTGGTATCAAAGGTTATTGTGTACTGATCGATTTCCCACTTCGCCCAATACTCTTTATTACCTGTTTCTGCACCGCCGATTGCCGTAACAGGAGAGCCGGTCAGATTTTCGTTGTCATACCAGCCCTTGAACGTGTGACCTGTATAGGTCATATCGTCCGCCGCCGGGAGTGCTGCACCCACGCCGTAGGTGTATCCGGTGACATTGCCGTTGTTGATCGTGCCGCCGTTCGTATTCAAGGTTACGGCGTAGGTCGGGGCTGTCCACTGCACCGTCAGTTCCGTCACATCAGCCGGAACACTGGCACCGGGTTCGTAGGAATTGCCATTGCCGTCAAGCCACATAAAATAATTATCGGTATCTCCGTCCGGGCGGGTCAGACCATCGGATGCGGGAGCGGTAAATGTACTGCCGTTTTTCACAATGATCTGAATAGCATCGGAGCTATTACCCAGCGTTCCGCCGCCAAGGTCAAGGGTAACGACCTTCAGTCCGTCAGAGCCCAGTGTGTCAGGGTTCAGGATTTCAAGCACGGGACGGAAACAGACGTACGGGGAGGAGTATGCAGCAAGTTTGTCGTTGAAGGAGCGGGCCGAAAAGTACCCGCGAACCACACGGTACAACGCGCCGCCAGGAGAAACATCCTGCCCCCACGAAAACATTCTATTCCAGTTTTGGATATATCCGCTGTCCTTGTCCAGTATCCTGTCCCATTCGTTGCTTTGGGGCACGCCGCGTTTGGAATCGTCTAAACCCGTACAGTCACTTCCCACAGACGGTGTGCGCAGGGTATAGTCCACGCCGCCGCTGGCATAATTTTTGCCGAAAATCAGACCTGCGGTATTCAGGGCATCCCAGCTTACCGTATGCGTTACGGCATAGTCCGCAATGAATAGGCTGTGGGGATATTTATTCTTCTGAGCATACTCCTCGGTGGTTGCCATCTCCGATGTGAGCTTATAAGCGTTGACCGTGCCTGCATAGGTAAAAGGCACATAATGCAGGGTGCTGTCAGGCAAATTGCTGTTTACCGTTCCGGGAATATCCATTGCCGAAAGGTCAAAATAGTATTTGCCGCCAGGGGTGAGGGTAAACTGCTCGTCAGGCTGACTTTCCACCGTCAGCGTGACATCCGCAAAAGCACTTGCAAGGTCGGTCTTGCGGTCACCGTTATACTGCTCGCTGAAGACCTTCATGGTATAGTCGCCCGGTGCAATGTCAGACGGGATTTTGATTTCAACCGTTCCGCTTTCGGCAGTAGGCTGTGCAACTCTGCCATAATACTGTGCGCCGTTGTTATCCGCAATGATGACAGAGATATATTCATTTGCCCCTGTGGTCGCCCCTTTGTAATTCAGCGTAACGGTATCGTCGGGGGCGGCGCTGACAGTTTTTTCCGTTACGGCAAAACTGCGGCTACTATCTAAAAGCGTCAGTTTCCATTCGTTTCCGCTGTATTTGGAAACTTCGGTCAATCCTCCGTCAGGCTTTCCGCCCACAGCGGCAGATGCAAAAAGGACAGAGTTCAGATTTAATTTAAAAGCGGGACGAACACCCCACATATTGCTGATATCTATCCCATCGTGGTCGATATTAGCAAAACCGTCCACAGAGGCAACATCGCGATTCTTTGCGCCTGGGGAGCGCAACCACCAATAGCTTGATGCCCAATATTGATGTTCTCTATCCGCAATTCGCAGATCATTATTTACCGCAGACGCTTCCGCTGTGGAAAGCGGCCAGAATACAGCGTTATCCACCTGAGCTCCTGCTACACAGTCGGTATTTTCTCTGTTGTAACTTCCGCTTGCAAGCGTCTGTTTTTGAACTGCATCGGTTTCTTTCGATGTCAGCTTTTCTGCAAGCGCGTCTATTGCGGTTTTCAAATCGCTGTCTGCATAAGCGGCACTCGAGCCAAACTTTGACCAACCCATATTATATGCCGCAAACAGGGTAATATCCCCTTGTGCGCTTGTAACACCGTTTCCGTCATAACCGATAACTCGCCATGCAGCGGGATTATTTTCATGGTTTTGTCCGAAATACACAGTCGGTGCGATCTCTGTGTTTACAGTTTTATTCAGTGCGTCTGCGCCAAGCTTTATCGCAGCAGAGCCCCATGCCCCAACCTCCTCGGCAAATACGCTTATCGGCGTAAGGCAGAGCGTCATGCATAAAGTCAGCAGGATACTAAGTATTCGTTTTTTCATTTTTCGCCACCTCCGTTATATAAATTTAATCAAGAGCAGTTATTGTAATAGTACCTCTGAAGCCACCGAGATAAGTATTGTATGCCGAATTTTCAAACCACAACTGCAATGTAATGTCTTTATTTGACGCATCATACATTCTGTTGAAATTAAAGGAATGTTGATCATTGGTATACGGTATTTTTGCCCCGTCTCTTTTTATTCGTGTAAGCTCCCTGCACAGATCGTCATCATAACCGTCTATCATCTGAATAGAGTAATTGCCGCTTTTGTTAGATTCGTTTGAACCAACTTCGAGAGAACCGCTTAAGCAGACATTGTAAATATGTCCTTTTTTGAGTGTAATATTATTCCTATAGGATGAATAGGATGAAATCAAGCCGCCCTTGTTTATTTTTTCGTAGACAGAAATATTGACACGACTGTTATTCAGTACTGTCCTCGGAGGAGCGTCTGCCTCTCCGTAAAAATATCCCGAACAGCTGCCGTTCTGACCTGCATCACCCTTGTCGCCTTTATCTCCCTTGTCACCCTTTTCGCCTTTTTCGCCGGTGTCTCCTTTGTCTCCTTTTTCTCCGTCAACTCCTGTGGCTTTCACTCCCGTATCGGTCGTTCCAATCCACCAGTTGCCGTTTTCACCGATGAACGGGGTATTTCCGTCTTTGCCGTCAGAGCCGTTTTGTCCGTTTGTTCCGTCCTTACCGTCAGCACCGTCTTTGCCGTCAACACCATCTTTACCGTCAACACCGTCTTTGCCGTTTATACCGTCCTTACCGTCTGTGCCGTCAAGACCTTTCAAAATTGAAAGATCGTAAAGGTTAAGCCATATTTCATCGCCGACATAACGCCACTGTAGATTGTTTTCATTCACACGGAACTCAGGTGTTTTTCCGTTTGCCCCGTCCTTACCGTCCTGTCCGGCATCTCCTTTATCTCCCTTGTCGCCTTTTTCACCGTCAACACCTGCGGCTTTTACGCCAATGTCGGTCACTCCGAGCCACCAGTTGCCGTTTTCACCGATGAACGGCGTATCACCGTTTTTGCCGTCAAGACCATCGACACCGTTCTTTCCGTCGATTCCGTCTTTTCCGTCAAGACCTTTCAAATTTGAAAGATCGTAAAGATTTAACCATATTTCGTCACTGACATAACGCCATTGAAGATTGTTCTCATTTACACGGAACTCCGGTGTTTTTCCGTTTGCTCCGTCTTTACCGTTCTGCCCTGCGGGTCCTTTTATATCGGAAATGGCAACAAGGTTTTGCCAATTTTCTCCTTCATAGCGCCACTGTATATATTCTGCTGTTCTTTGTACCTCTATGTTTTTGCCGTCAAGACCGTCTTTACCGTCAGTACCGTCTTTGCCGTTAAGACCGTTTTTTCCGTCAAGACCGTCTTTTCCGTCAGCACCGTCTTTGCCGTCAATGCCGTTTTTACCGTCAATACCGTCTTTTCCGTCAGTACCGTCTTTGCCGTTAAGAGCGTTCTTTCCATTAGTACCGTTTTTTCCGTCAGTACCGTCTTTGCCGTCAAGACCGTTTTTGCCGTCAGTACCGTTTTTACCGTCAGCACCGTCTTTTCCGTCAGTACCGTCTTTGCCGTCAAGACCGTTCTTTCCGTCAGTGCCGTTCTTTCCGTCAGTACCTCTGAGCGTGTTAAGAGCTACAAGATCGTGCCATTCCTCTTCGGCGGTATCTCTCCATTGGATTGCTGTGCCGTTGTTTCGCACCTCCGGCAACAGGGTTTTGCTGTTTTCCGCCTTGCTGCATACGGCAGCGAATGCAATGCAAAGTACGATGCAAAGCACAAGACAGAGTGCGGTAGTAATACAGTATATTCGTTTTTTCATTTATCATTGCCTCCTCTCAAATATTGTGAACGGTATTTATCAGTAAACAGGGCAACACCCTGTTTTAAGACCTCCATTTGGGTTTTTAAATAATATTCATCCTCAAACATAGCATAGTGTACACAGGCACGAACAAATATAAAAATCAGCGGTGTAATCACCGTGTACGGAATACCGATTTTCGGCTCAAGTCGCTTTGCATACTCGGTATAGCGCTCATTTACCCCATCAAAAAATTTCTTGCCGTGCTCAATATATTTCGGATGGGTATAGACCTGATACATCAGCCGATATTTTTTGCCGTGCTTCTTTGCGGTCCAATACGGAACCTCTTTCACAAATCGAACAACATCCTTCGGGTCGGTGGGAGCTTTTTCCATAAAATCATCCTCGACCTTTTCCATACAGTATGCAGTTGATTCAATAATCAGTTCATCCACACTGTTGAAATAGGAATACAGATTTCCCGTTGTACAGCCACACGCTGCCGCCAAAGCCTTGATTCCCGTACCGGTCAATCCGTTTTCAGCATAGCATTCAAAGCATTTTTCCATTATTTCCCTCTTACGCTCGTTGTGCTGTTCCTCTGTTGTTCTCATAATGTTTGCTTCCTTTTGATAACTAATTGATTAATTAATTATAGTATAACACAGAGCTACGGCAATTTCAACAATTAATTAAGAAAAAATCGCAAAATATTAAATTTTTATCACATCTGTCGGAAACTTTACCTCTATTACAGTACCCTTTTCCGAACTTTCTTCCACACGAACTTTACCATTGTGCAGTGCAACGATTTCCCACACCAAAGAAAGTCCCAATCCAACTCCGCCGTATTCTCTGCTTCGGGATTTATCCACACGAAAGAAGGGCTGAAAAATACTTTCTCTGTATTGTTCGGGGATGCCGTAGCCGGTATCCGCAACCGTAATAACAAGCTGATTGTCTTTGTGCGTTACGGTAATATTCACTGTACCGTCAAAACGATTGTAGCGTATAGCGTTTTCGGTCAGATTATATAACAAACGATAAATCAGCGTGTCACTGCCTGTCATAACAGCATCGCCCGTGCTTTCAAGTGTAACATTGTTTTTCTCTGCAAGGGGCGCAAGGTCAGTGAAAATCTCTTCTACCATAGGTCCTATCTCTATGCGGTCGGCACACGATACTGTGCGAAGCTCGCTCATTTCCAACAGGGTTTTTGTCATTTGTGTCATTCGTTCGGTCTGCTCACGCAACAATCGGAGGAACTCCGCCGTTTCAGGCAATGCCTCGGGATGCTCTGCCGAAAAAAGTTCAAGCTGTGCCTGCATAAGCGAAAGCGGCGTACGCAACTCGTGTGCGGCGTTTCCCGTGAACTGTCGTTGAGCGGTAAATCCCTCATCAAGACGGTCAAGCATCCGATTGAACGACTTGACAAACTGTCTCAGTTCAGGCGGAACCTCTTCGGTTATCTTCATATCCGTCAAATTGTTAGGTTGAACCTTTTCAACCCGAGCGGTAAAAGTACGCAGAGGCTTCAGTGCATGCCCGCTTAAAAAATACGCAAGCACACCGCCTAACAATGTTGCCGCCGCCGTAATATACCAATTGGTAGCAATAAAGGATTCCTGTGCTCCGTTGATTACGATAGTCAATTCACGATCAAGCTTTTCGTGTTCGGGATCGAAAAAGTCAGGTTCTCCTTTGTCCGTATCACCGTAACCTGTAACATAAGAGCCTATGGAATCCATATAATGGCTGCCGGAATATCCGATAAGAACATTCATAAAAATGCAGGTGGCTCCGATAAGAAGTGCAGTCATCAGAGTTATGCGCCATTGCAAGGATAGCTTTTTCATATTTTTTCTTCCTCCATAACATATCCTTCGCCAATGCGGTTGCGAATCGGGTCATAGCCGAGTGCCGCACGCAGTTTCTTTCGTAATGCAGATATATGTACTCTTATTGAATTGCTGAAATTGTCAACACTGTTATCCCAAACATGGTCGAGCAGTTCTTCCTGACTGACGGGGCGACCTTGATTAAGAAGTAAATATTCAAGTATTCCGATTTCTTTTCGGGTAAGTGACAGCTCCTGACCGTCAGCAACGGCAACACGGGCTTTGGTGTCAAAAGCAACCTTTCCGCAGTTCAAAACAACATTATTTTGTGTAAACCGCCGACGAGTCAGACTGCGTATTCTTGCCTCAAGCTCCTCCAAATGAAACGGCTTTGTCAGATAGTCGTTTGCTCCGGCATCCAGCCCCTCCACCTTATCGGCAACCTCACTGCGTGCCGAAAGAATTAACACTCCGGTATCCCTGTCAGTTTGTCGCAGAGTTCGCAGTACCGTCATCCCGTCTGCACCGGGTAAATTAAGATCAAGTAAAACAAGATCGTACTTTTCCATTCCAAGCAACTCAATTGCTTTGTTTCCGTCATAGCAAAAATCAACGCTGTATGCCAGTCTTTTAAGGCTGCGAACAATTGTCTCGCACAGCGCACGCTCGTCTTCAATTACTAAAATACGCATAGAAACTCTCCTTGTTGTGTTTTCATATTTCTTTGATAATTTAATTATATCGCTAAGGCATAAAGTTTTTGTTAAATTTTCGTTCTTAACAGAGATTTTACATCCTCTGTGCTACAATGAAAGCACAAAAGAAAGGGGTGACCGAATTGACTCGAAAGAAAAAAGCCGTATTTCAGATCGTGCTGATTATCTGCGGAATTACGATGCTGTGTTACGGAGCTCTGCGTGGAGAGGCAGAAACCGTGTTAAGCAAGGCAATCCGGCTGTGTTTGGAGTGTGTGGGAATTGGATAACAAAGAACCGAAGAAAAAAAGAGGCGGTGTATCGCAGTTTCTCTCACGCTTTCGATGGCTGATTCAAGCAGTAGCAACTTTGCTGAGTAATATTCATCTGCCGAATTTTTTTAAGGGCGGAATTTATCAAGGCAAAGGAAAGGCTGTTTGTGTGCCCGGACTAAATTGCTATTCCTGCCCGGCGGCATCGGGAGCCTGCCCAATCGGCTCGTTTCAGGCAGTGGTGGGTTCGTCAAAATTCAGTTTTTCATATTATATCACAGGATTCCTCATATTGATAGGGGTTCTGCTCGGGCGGTTTATCTGCGGTTTTTTGTGTCCGTTCGGATGGCTTCAGGAACTGTTACATAAGGTGCCGACAAAAAAGCTTCCCACTAAAAAGCTGAAACCGCTGACATACATAAAATATGCAGTTTTGCTTTTTGCTGTATGTTTACTGCCGATGCTCATTACAAACGATGCGGATATGGGAGATCCTTTTTTCTGTAAGTATCTTTGTCCTCAAGGGGTACTCGAGGGGGCAATCCCTCTTTCCGCTGTCGATTCGGGAATCCGTGCCGCACTTGGTACGCTCTTTTCGTGGAAGCTGGGCATATTGATCGCAGTAATCGTACTGAGTGTGCTTTTCTACAGACCGTTCTGTAAGTGGCTGTGTCCTCTCGGTGCATTTTATGCATTGCTTAACAAGGTGTCACTTTTCGGAATGAAAGTAGACAAACACAAGTGCATTTCCTGTGGAAAATGTGCCAAAGCATGCAAGATGGATGTAGATGTAACCAAAACTCCCAACCATACCGAATGCATACGCTGCGGTAAGTGTATCCGTGCCTGTCCTGTCGAGGCGGTCAGCTTTTGCTACGGCTTTGGCAAAGGAAAAGAAAATGATTGTCCCGCTAAAAAAGCGGAAACAGCAAAACAAAAAATTGAAACAGAAATTAAAACAGAAATTAAAACAGAAATTAAAACAGAAATTAAAACAGAAATTAAAACAGGAATTGAAACAGAAAAGGAGTAAACACTATGAAAACGACTAAAATTTTAAGCTTACTGACTGCCCTGATGATGTTGTTAAGCTTTGCCGCCTGTGGCACAGCCAAAGGCAATACGACGAATACTACTGCAAATAAGAAAAGCGAAACGGCTATGCTGACAGCTGTGAATCCGAAAACAAAAGACGAGGCCGCCGACCTGCATCAAAAACTGATGGCACAGGAAAATGCTATTCTTTCCGAAAACAGCAAGCTTTGGGAAAAGGTATTTGCTTCAGCCGATAAAGGTATGGCGATGAATGAGGACGGCAAAAACTACGGCGATTTTCTTCTGAAAACAATTGACGGTATCAAGGATCAGTTCAGTGCTGATGAGTTGAAACTGCTTAATAAAGGCGCCGAAGAGATTAAGGAAATTGAAGGAAAGCTGACAGTTTTGGAACAAAAATTTCCCGGATGCGGAGAAAAACCGTCTGATGGAGATATGAGCGTTCCGGCTGAAAACGGTAAGCCCATCGAAAAGGATAATCTGATGAAATTCCCGACATTTGACGGCAAGGATCTTGACGGAAACGAAGTTAAGAGCAGTACGCTTTTTGCAAAAAATACCGTTACTGTAGTAAACTTCTGGTTTACCACCTGCAATCCCTGCGTGGAAGAACTTGCCGACCTGGAAGCTCTGAATAAACAGCTTGCAAAAAAAGGCGGAGCAGTAGTCGGAATCAATTCATTTACACTTGACGGTGACAAAACGGCTATCTCTGACGCAAAAAATATTCTGGCAAAAAAGGGTGTGACCTACAAAAACATTTGGTTTGATTCAAAAAGTAAAGCCGGAGAATTTACATCCGGATTGTACTCCTACCCCACAACTTATGTTGTCGATAAAAACGGTAATATTGTGGGAGAGCCGATTGTCGGTGCAATAACCTCCGAAAAGCAGTCTGAAAAGCTGCAAAAGTTGATTGATCAGGCAATTGCAAACAGCAAGAACTGATGTGTGCCTGTCCCGACAAAGTATCAATAATGCATATTTTCAGGTTCTGTAAATTTTACATATAGATTCCAACAAATATGCCAATAATTAAGCCCATATAATTTTTCGTACAACAAAACCTCCTGCAACAGATTTTACTCTGTGCAGGAGGTTTATTCTTATTCCGATATTTTTTATTTCATCGTTAT
>ENA-UERN01001625-UERN01001625.1-human-gut-metagenome-genome-assembly--contig:-NODE-1625-length-20317-cov-10.145455_pt1 | contig 20317 bp, 16 predicted proteins | sample MGYA00242950_ERZ507950 | MGnify/ENA primary metagenome ERZ507950 (study PRJEB26167, sample SAMN06115515) | human gut metagenome | host: Homo sapiens | place: China:Ningxia | collected 2014-11-26...
CGATGCTTCGCATTCCAAATCGGCAAAATCTGCTACCACCACTGTATCATACGGCATTTTCAGTTCAGAAAATGCCTACCTGTGAACAGTAACAAAACAATAAAAAAGAAATCGCATAGATACATGAGCTGTGGGATACTGTGTCTATGCGAATTTATAATAGTCTTAGGGCAGCTTAATGCTTATGTAGGATATTATAAGAAAAATGAGATGATAGAGGGAGATAATCCTCCAGTAGGAATACTGCTTTGTACAGATAAAGGTTCTCAGATGGTAGAATATGCCTTATCTGGAATGGATAACCAGTTATTTGTTTCAACGTATATGTTACATTTGCCTGACAAGAAGAAACTCGAAGAATTTATGTTAAAAGAGATAGAAGAAATGGGAATGTAAAGTTAAGCACTTTGTAATTATGGGTATGAAGTATTTTCTGTTAAATGTGGATAGTTTGGAATTTTAATATGGAAAATGAGATAAATTATTCTGATATTTGAAAGTGATCAGTCAGATAGGAAGTTATTTGACGCTGTCCGTTCGGTAAGATTTAAACAAATCTTCATCTGTTCTTAATACATCACATTATTACCTTTAAAACCACAGATATAAACGATATTATTACAAATACGGTTGGTACTATAAACAGATATTTTATTGCACGCTGGATAACAGGTAGTTTAAAAAAAAGAGTATTGTTAAATTCAAAAAAGAGTGACTTTTATGTAATATGCAGTTCTGTCGTAGTTAGTATGTTTTTGTTTCAACCTTTTGTTTCATCATTATTATGGGAAATGGCAGTGTAACTTCAAGTTTGGTTAAATATAGAGAGAAATGTTATACCTCGGCTAAAAAGATACAATATTAGATGTTTCATGAGCAGTATTTGAGTTTATTTTAAATTCAGGTATTGCTTTTTTATTTATGCAAAGTTTCACGGGGCCGCTGGTATTTTTTCTCATGTTCATTTATAATTGCTGATAGAGAAAACTGGAAAGAACACCCAATGAATCAGAAAGTAGAGAGTATAAACACATGAAAAAAAGAATTTACAGCATGATATTAATATTAATGACCGGACTTTGTGCCGGATGTGGCAAAGAAGGAGTAAAAAATAATAATACAGGAATAGAAAGCGAATCTTCCCAGGTGGAAGATTCGGTCAGTTTTGAAAACACAGAAGACACAGAAAGCACAGAAGACACAGAAAGCACAGAAAATACAGAAAGTACAGAATACAATGACGTCGTATTAAATGAAGAAACGGATTTTACTTATGACTATTCGGAGGACATCAAAGCGGATGTTGACAATGTGGTATCAGGTTCCGCATCACTGCAGGACGAATTGAAGAATATTGAGAACATCGTAAAGAAATATACGCCGCTGGCGCAGGCAGCCCAGACACAGACAGAAATGAATCTGTCATCCAGATGGTTTTTCGACATATGGGATACGGAATTAAATAACCTTTGGAGCAGATTCAGTGATCTGGCAGATCCGCAGACAAAGGAGAAGATCCTTGCAGAACAGAGAAACTGGATCGCTATGAAGGAAGAAGTGACCTTGCTTGACATTGGATCTTACGAAGAAAACGGCAGTATGTATCCGCTTCTTCAGAATTCTTATCTGGAGGAGATCACGAAGAACAGGGCTTATGTTATTGCAAATGAGCTGGCAAAGATAAAGGGGGAATCCTTTGTTATGCCGGAAAAATCAGCAAAGTACGGTCTGTTTGTGGACAATCAGGGGACTGGCAGCGTATACAGTTCCCTGATCACCAGACAGGGGCTGGAAGGAGAGGATGAAGCGCTTATCTCCATTTACAGAGAGGGAGAAACAAAAGGAACATTTGTTGACAATGGAAACGGGGAGCTGGCTTTCACATCAGATGACGGAAGTGTAAAAGGAACCATCAAAATCAACGGATGGGATGGCGCAAGTTTCAAGGTTACAGAGACATCAGGAGAGGCTGTTTTTTCTGCAGGAGAGGAGGTCAATTTTCCGTTTGCATTTTGACAGCATTGTTTGATATGTTGTTTGTAATGATTCAGCGATATAACAGACAAAGAATCATGAAACTCGTAAATCGGCAGTTGCGGAGGTGAATAAAATATATGCTGAATGTGAAAAATGCTGATATGGCAGATTTTGAACAGATTATGAAAATTTATAAATATGCACAGGATTATATGATAAAGTCCGGAAATCCTGCACAATGGGGGCATTTTTATCCGGATGCAGAGCTAATAAAATCTGATATTTGTCAGAATGTATGCAGGGTAATATATGACAAAGATGGGAGACATGGGGTATTTGCATTGTTTAAAGGTGCAGAACCTGCTTATAAGCATATTGAGAATGGAAATTGGCTGAATGAAGAGCCTTATCTTACTATTCACAGACTTGCTGGGGATGGTCAGGTGCATGGTTTGTTTCAGTGTGTTTTAAATTATTGTAAAAATATTTCTCAAAATATCAGGGCAGATACCCATGCGGATAATCAAATCATGCAAAAGCTGATGGAAAAGAATGGTTTTATGAAATGCGGTATTATATATGTTAAAAATGGAACACCAAGAATTGCATATCATTGGACTGCTTCATAACTTTCAGTTGTGCGTCCGGCAAAGGGCAATTAACCTGGCAGGTGCAAATTCTCTCTGATACATGATATGACAGTGGAAATTTTCTGAATTGACAAAAGAGTTAGAATAGACTAACATGCAAAATAGAATGACAGAGCAGAAAGGGGCAGGAAATGGAAAGAGAGAAGAAAAAGAGGGCAATGATTACGGGAATGGTCTCAATGACATACTGGTGCCGTTTATGGTATATTATCTGGTCGCAGATATCGGAATGCCTGTGGTAATTGCTGATGTTTTTGACGGCATTTCTTTTATTACAGGATTCGGGTGTGAAAAATTTGTCAATCAAGAAGTTTAAATGCACTATTTGACTCCAACCCGCAGGATAACATTTTTCAAAAGAAATAATGTGTGATACAATATTTTAAGATTGAATTTTCAGGAGAAAACAGATGTCCCTACAATTTATATTTGGCAATTCGGGCAGCGGAAAATCGGATTTTCTGTATGATTCCGTGCTGAAACAGGCGAAAGAAAATAAAGAGCAGCAGTTTTTAATCATTGTGCCGGAGCAGTTTACCATGCAGACACAGCGGGAACTGGTCGAGAGGCAAAAACAGCATGCAATCATGAACGTGGATGTGCTCAGTTTTGCAAGACTCGCATACCGCGTCTTTGATGATCTTGGAAAACAAAATGTGGTTGTGCTGGAAGAGACCGGAAAAAATCTTGTACTGCGCAAGGTGGCAGAACAGAAAAAAGCAGAACTGAAAGTGCTTGGTGCGAATATGAATAAGATGGGATATGTCGGCGAGGTAAAATCCCTGATCTCAGAGCTGATGCAGTATAATGTCCGTCCGGATGCGCTGGCAGAGTTTTTGGAGAAAGAACCGCTTGGGGAGGGACTGCGCTTAAAAATGCAGGATGTCCTCACGATGTATCAGGGATTTACGGAGTATTTAAAGGGCAGATATATCACGGCAGAGGAAGTGTTAGAGCTTCTTTATGATGTGGCAGAAGAGTCCGAACTGCTTCGTAATAGTGTGATCGTGTTGGACGAGTTTACCGGATTTACACCGATCCAGAACCGTCTGATGGAAAAACTGCTCGTGCTGGCAAAGAAGGTCAGCGTGTCTGTCACGATGGATGTCAGGGAAGATTTTTACCAGTGCAGGGGTGTACATGAACTTTTTGCCATGAGTAAAAAAACGGTGGCGTCGCTACTGAAAGTGGCAGAACTGTGCAAAGTTCCGGTGGAGGAGCCGTTGGTACTGCCGACCGGAAAACAGAGGCGCTATGCCAATGCTGCCGACCTTTATTTTATGGAGCAGAATCTCTTTCGTCCGGGAGCGGGAAGCTACAGATACAAAGCACCGGAACAATCTATGCAGCATATCCGCATCACGTCCCTGAAAAATCCGAGGGAAGAATTAAAATTTGCTGCCCGCGAGATCGTGCGCCTGACGAGGGAGAATGGTTACCGTTACCGGGATATCGCAGTCGTGACAGGGGATGTGCAGCAGTATGGCAATTATGTGCCGGAGATCTTTGAGCAGTACCATATCCCGTACTTTATTGATCAGACGAAAAATATTTTGTTCCACCCGTTTATCGAGTGTATCCGGGCGATCTTAGAGATGATCGAATATGATTTTTCTTATGAAAGTGTGTTCCGGTTTTTGCGGTGCGGGCTTGCAGCGAGAGTCGTGACCGAGGCAAAAAATTCCGACAAGGAGCCAGATCCGGCTGCAACGGAAGATTTGACGCAGCAGCCGGAAACAGGATCCCATGGACTTACAGAACAGGAGATCGACCGCCTGGAAAATTATGTCCTCGCACGGGGCATCCGCGGTGCATCCCGCTGGAGCAGACCGTGGACGTTTGTAATGCCGGATGGGACATTGGAGGATATGGCACGGTTAAATGAGATCCGTGAGGCGGTTTATGAGAATTTTAAGCCGCTGCTTGAGGCATTCCGTGGAAAAGACAATACGGTCAGCACACAGACCTATGAGTTATACAGTCTGATCAGACGGCTTGACATGGAGCAGTTATTAAAGGAGCGTGGAAACTTTTTCGAGGCGCATGGCAATCAGGCACGGGCAAAGGAATATGACCAGATCTATAAAATCGTGATGGATCTGCTCGACAAAGTGACGTCTCTGCTGGGCGATGAGACGATGACGATCCGGGAATACAGTGATATCTTAGACGCAGGATTTGAGGCGGCAAAAGTCGGTATTATCCCGCCGGGCAACGACACGGTGACAGTCGGGGATATCGAGAGAACCCGTCTGAACCATGTAAAAATCTTATTTTTTGTCGGTGTCAACGACGGAGTTGTGCCGAAAGCAGGAAATCAGGGTGGCATTATTTCCCAGTTTGAGCGTGAAAAGATGGCAGAATATCACCTGGAACTGGCGCCGGGCGCAAGGGAAAAAGTATTTATCCAGAAGTTTTACCTGTATTTAAATATGACAAAACCGTCCGAGCGGCTGTATGTGACATTCTGCCGCGTCAACTCCGATGGAAAAGCACTGCGGCGTTCGTATCTGATCGGGACACTCTTAAAACTGTTCCCACAGCTTGCGGTGGAAGAACCGTCCGAGGAGGAGACATTAGAAGGTGCACTGACTGCGGAAAGTGCCCTGCCGTTTCTGATGGAAGGGCTGACAAAACCGGTGGAGGATGAAGAGGCATGGACTGCACTTTTGGCATGGTACCTGTCGGATGAGGGTGAACGGGAAAAAGTAATGCAGCTTTTTGATGCGGCGTTTGGCGCCCATAAAGATGATGCGATCAGCAAGGCAGTCACGAAAGCTTTATATGGGAATACCTTAGAAAACAGCGTGACAAGGCTCGAACAGTTTGCTGCCTGTGCGTTTGCTCATTATTTAAGTTATGGACTGCGGCTTAAAGAACGGGAACTGCAGCAGTTTGCGAGTGTTGATATGGGAAATATTTATCATGATGTGTTAGAGCGTTTTGCAAAGGGCATAGAGCTGTCGGATTATACCTGGTTTGATATCCCGGAGAAAGCGCAGGAAGCCCTGCTTTCCCAGAGCATGGAAGATGCGATCGCAGGCAGCGGGATCGGGGACGTATTCGAGGACGCAAGAAACAGTTACCTGTTAAAGCGGATGGAGGCAACGGCAAAACGGACGATCTGGGCACTGATGTTACAGGTGCGGAAAGGAAAGTTTGTGCCGAGCGGTTTTGAGGTGTCATTTTCGCGCGCCGAGCGGCTGGATGCGGTGCAGTTTCAACTGGGTGAAGATGAAAAAATGCGTCTGCGCGGCAGGATCGACCGCGTTGATACTTACGAGACAGACGATAAGGTCTATGTAAAAATCATTGATTATAAATCGGGCAACACCACTTTTTCACTTTTAAATTTTTATTATGGACTGCAGCTCCAGCTTGTCGTCTACATGAATGCGGCACTGGAACTCACAAAGAAAAAATATAAGGGAAAAGATACGGAACCTGCAGGTATTTTTTATTATCACATCACAGATCCGATGGTGGATGCGGATGGTCAGGAGTCCGAGGAGGAGATCAGACGGAGTATTCTAGAACAGCTTAAAGTGGGAGGTCTGGTCAATGAAGATCCGGAAATCTATGGTGCGATGGATACTGATTTTTCAGGCACATCGACAGTGATCCCGGTAGCCTTAAAAGCGGACGGCTCCTTAAAGGCGACATCTAAGACGGCGAGCACCTATGAGTTTGGACTGATGTCCCATTATGTGCGAAAGAAGATTGAGCATGTGGGAAAAGAGATCTTTGCCGGAAATGTGGCGGTAAAACCTTACCTGTTAGGAGACAGGAGCGGCTGCGATTACTGTCCATATCACACGATCTGCGGATTTGATGTACGCATGCCGGGATTTTCCTATCAGCAGTTTGAAAAATTTGACAGCAGTGAGGAGATCCTTGCACATATCCGGGAAGAGATTGGAGAGCCGGGAAAAAATCCGGACGGTGAATAAATGTGATGTGACAGGTGCAAAAATAAAAAGTCAGAAACGGAGCAAAACATGGGAATGACATGGACAGATGACCAGCGAAAGGTCATCGAACTCAGAGACAGAAATATATTAGTTTCCGCGGCAGCAGGTTCCGGTAAGACTGCGGTGCTCGTGGAACGTATCATAAAGATCATTACGGACAAAGAGCACCCGGTGGACATTGACCGTCTTTTGATCGTGACATTTACCAATGCGGCTGCGGCAGAGATGCGTGAACGAATCGGAAATGCACTGGAGAATGCCTTAAAAGAACAGCCGGACGACGAACATTTACAGCGTCAGCTTTCTCTTTTACACAATGCCCAGATCACGACGATCGACAGTTTTTGTCTGTATGTGATCCGTAATCATTTTCATGAGATCGATCTCGAACCGAATTTCAGAATCGGGGATGAGGGCGAGTTGAAACTGTTAAAAGAGGACGTGCTCGCAAAGGTGCTGTTGAAAAATTATGAGGAGAGTGCGCCGGAATTTTTAGCATTTGTGGACGGATATGCATCCGGCAGAAATGATGCGGCGCTCTCCGGCATGATCTTACAGCTCTATGAGTTTTCAAGGAGTTATCCATGGCCAAAGAAATGGCTGCCTGCGGCGGCAGAAAGCTATGGCATAGAGGATGAGGCATCTTTGGAAAGCGCAGCTTTCATGCAGTCGCTTCTTCAGAACTTAAAACGGGTGTCAGAGGATCTTGTGGCACTTTCCGGGCGGGCATACAAACTGACGCAGGACGATGACGGGCCGGATATGTATGCGAAAGCATTAGAGGGCGACCTGAAAAAATATAAGGAGATCGCTGCGAGTGAAAGTTTTGCGGATTTTTATCAGAATTACCGCAATTTATCCTATGACAGGCTTGCTTCCTCCCGTGGATTTGACGGAAACGAAGAAAAATTAGAGCTGGTCAAAAAACTGCGAGAGATGGGAAAGGATGCGGTCAAAAAAATAAACCGCCAGTATTTTTTCACATCACCGGAGATCATGGCGGAGCAGATGAAAAAGACGGCGCCGATGGCAGCAGAGTTAGTGCGTCTGACATTGGAATTTGACGAGACGTTTACGGCAGAAAAACGACGGAAAAATCTGGTGGATTTCCATGACCTTGAGCACTTTGCGTTAAATATCTTTGTCGATGAGGAGACCGGCAAAGTCAAAAAGACTGCCGAGGAGTTCCGGGATAATTTCAAAGAGATCATGATCGACGAGTACCAGGACAGCAATGAGGTGCAGGAGACAATCTTATGTGCAATTTCACGGGAGGAGCGCGGTGAATACAACCTTTTTATGGTCGGGGATGTCAAACAAAGTATCTACCGTTTCCGTCTGGCAAGACCGGAACTTTTCATGGAAAAATACGATACTTACAGCCTGACGGATGCAAAAATGCAGCGCATTGACCTGCATAAAAATTTCCGAAGCAGAAATGAAGTACTCGATTTTTCCAACGATATTTTTTACCGCATCATGAAGCGCGATCTTGGAAATGTGGAATATGATGCGGATGCAGCACTTTATCCGGGAGCTTCTTATCAGGAAGAAACGGACATGTTCTCACCGGAAATTTTACTGGTGGACGGGGATGATGAACTGTTGGATGATGCTGCAGCGGATGATAAGAAACTGTTAGAAGCACGGATGATTGCAAAAAGGATCAAAGAGCTTATGGGAACGCAGAAGGTGACCGACAAGGCAACCGGGGAACTGCGCCCGGTGCAGTATTCGGATATGGTCATTCTGCTGCGAAGCCTGAGCGGATATGCAGACCGTTTTGCTGCTGTGTTAAATGATGCAGGAATTCCGGCACATACTGTTTCGGCGACAGGATATTTCAGTACGGTGGAGGTGCAGACCGTGCTCTCCATGCTTCGTATTTTGGATAATCCGAGACAGGATATCCCGCTGACAGCGGTGCTTCGTTCACCAATCGCAGGACTTTCGGATGAGGAACTTGCAAAATTGCGTTTAAAAGACAAGGATGTCAGATTTTACGAGTGTGTTTTGGAGGAATGTGAGCGTCTGAAACAGGAAGCGGAGGAAAATCCGGGACAGGACAGGGATGATTCCGAAGAAAAGTTATACCGGTTTTATGTTACCTACGAAAAACTGCGGCAGCTTGTGCCGGATACACCGATCCATGAGCTGATCGAACTGCTGTTAAAGGAGACCGGTTATGGGGACTATGCCGCGGCAATGCCGGCCGGTGACAGGCGTCATGCAAACCTTTTAATGCTGGTGGAGAAGGCGATCGCCTATGAAAATACCAGTTACAAGGGACTGTTTCATTTTGTGCGCTATATTGATGAACTGCAGAAATACGATGTGGATTTCGGCGAGGCAGATCTGATCGGGGAAAACGAAAATGTCGTGCGCATTATGAGTATCCATAAGAGTAAAGGACTGGAATTTCCGGTCGTATTTGCCGCCGGGATGGGAAAAAACTTTAACCGCCAGGATACAAGAAGCCGTCTGGTATTGCACCCGGAACTTGGCATCGGTCTTGACTATATGGACGGAAAACAGCGTGTAAAATCCGTGACGATCGCAAAACGTGCTATCGCAAAGCAGATCGATATGGAAAATCTTGGCGAGGAACTGCGTGTCCTTTATGTGGCATTAACGAGAGCGAAAGAAAAGCTGATCTTAACCGGAAGTCTGAAAAAGGCAGAGGAGACACTTTCCTATATAAAAGCATTTCCAGAGGAACTGTTATCTTATCTGGGACGCGAGAGTGCAGCCGGTTATTTGGACTGGATTCTGCCTGCGGCTGCATCCTGTCAGGATAAATATCAGATACGTCTGATGCGGGCGGCAGAACTGGTGCAGGAAGAACTGGAAACACAGATCAAAGATGACTGGAACCGTTCAGCCTGCATGGAAAAAGCTGCGCAGGCAGATGAAAAAAAAGTGCAGCAGTTCTCGGAGCGTTTTCACAGACGGTATGCATATGAAAATGATGTTCAGAGAAAAAATAAGTATTCCGTGTCGGAGTTAAAACACCGTGCCATGCGGGAGGCGTTTGAAAAAGAGGAGGAGGCAGTTCCTGTTTTTCAATCCGAGGAGGTTGTGCCGTATGTGCCTGCATTTGCAAGAGAAATAGAGCAGCAAAGTGAGGATGCCAGCCCTGGAGCACTTCGCGGAACGGCAATGCACCGCATCATGGAGTGCTACCAGTTTTCTTCCGGTGTGTCCGCAAAAGAGCAGGTCGCCGGGATGCTGGAGAAAGAACAGATCACACCGGAGATGCATGGACTGATTCGCATACCGCAGGTTGAATATTTTGTAAATGCAGATATTGGAAAACGGATGGGAGCAGCTGAAAAAGACGGAAAATTGTACCGTGAGAAACCATTTGTCATGGGATTTACGGATGAACAGTTAGACGAGTTTGGTTTTGCTGAAAACACGGAACAGGCGGAAAAGGTAAAAAGCATGGGGCGTGTAGGAAATATAGGAGAAACGGAATATACAGGGAAAGAGCTGACCCTGATCCAGGGAATCATCGATGTATTCTGGATTGAAAAGGACGGTATTGTCCTTCTTGATTATAAAACAGACCGTGTGGATACGGAAAAGGAATTGTCCGAGCGTTATGCGGCACAGTTAAAACTTTACGAGGAAGCGCTAAACCGAGTCTATGAAAATGAGAAAGATGCAGCCGGAAATCCGCTGAAAGTAAAGGAAAAACTGTTGTATTCCTTCCGGCTTGGGAAAGTGATCCCGGTATAGAAAATTTAAAAACATTGTACAAAAGCCAGTCTGATTGGAGTTTTGTGCAAAGTTAAGAAGCAGATAAGCATGCAGCAGAAAGGAAATTTGACCATGTCACAGATTATTTTAGCATCCGCGTCCCCAAGACGCCGTGAACTTTTAGAGCAGATCGGTCTTAACTTTGAGGTCTGTCCGGCAAAGGGGGAGGAGATCATCATAAAAAAAGAGCCAAAAGAGGTTGTCATGGAACTTGCAGCACAGAAGGCGAGAGAAGTCGCATCCATGTTAAAAACATATGGAGATGAGCATCGGACGCTGATGACACCGCAGGATACTTTAGTCATCGGTGCAGACACCATTGTTGCCGCAGGCAGCGAAATCTTAGGAAAACCAAAAGATGAGGAAGATGCCTTCCGCATGCTCTCTTTATTGTCAGGGAAAAGCCATTCGGTTTACACGGGGGTTGCTTTTGTGTTTATCGACCGGACCGGCAGGGCAGGGGAACATATCTTTTATGAAAAGACTGACGTTTTTGTCAGACAGTTAAAGAAAAGTGAAATTTTGCGTTATATTGCGACAGGAGAACCGTCGGACAAAGCTGGTGCATACGGAATCCAGGGAAAATTTGCAATTTATATTGACAAAATCGACGGTGACTATAATAATGTGGTAGGACTTCCGGTTGCAGCGATTTACAGAGAGCTTGACCGGCTTGGAATTGACCCATATACATGGTAGATAAGCGGGAAAATACAGTGTGAAAAATGAGATTTTTACACTGCACAGAATGGAGGATTATTATGTACGATGAAGCGGTAGTACAGTATTTTTTGGAACATCAGATGCAGCTTTTTAAAGAAAATGTTGCAGAATCGCCGGAGGAGGCCGAAGAATTTTTAGAGGACTGCATGGCAGTTGTCTGCAAAAATATCAAAGAAGTCCGTGCTTATTTTGAAGATGAGGGCGCAGATATTGCAGGAATGAGCAATGCGGATTTAGCAGAGGCAGAGGAAGTTTTTGCAATCCCGGACGGCAGATATCTGATCGTGGAAGCGTAGGAATGACGTTTTTATGGAATACGCTATGCCAAAATACAGATGCGTGTGAGAAATCGGTAAACAGGACAAATAGACAGGTAAGAGGAAAAAAGAATGAAACAATATGATGTGATTATTATTGGAGCCGGTCCATCTGGTATCTTTTGTGCATATGAACTGATCCATGCAAAGAAGAATCTGAAAATTTTAATGATCGAGAAGGGCAGACGAATCGAAAAGAGAGAATGTCCGAAACGTAAGACAAAAGTCTGCGTTGGATGTAAACCTTGTTCCATCACGACCGGATTTGCCGGAGCGGGAGCTTTTTCTGACGGTAAACTGTCACTTTCCCCGGATGTCGGAGGAAATCTGCCGGAAATTTTAGGCTATGATAAAACCGTGGAATTATTAAAAGAATCCGATGATATTTATTTAAAATTCGGTGCAGATACAAAAGTTTACGGAGTGGATAAAGAAAAAGAGATCCGTGAGATCCGCAGAAAAGCGATCAATGCAAACTTAAAACTGATCGAATGTCCGATCCGCCACCTTGGAACAGAGGAAGGCTACAAAATCTATTCCAGACTGCAGGAGCATCTGTTAGAGCAGGGCGTTGAGATGGAATTTAACACCATGGTCAAAGATATCATCATTGAGGATAACAAGGTCAAAGGGATCATTACCGAAAAAGATGAGGAATATCTTGCAGCAGAGGTTATTTCTGCAGTTGGACGAGAGGGTGCTGACTGGTTTTCGCATATCTGCGGACAGCATGATATTGAAACAAAGGTAGGTACCGTAGACATTGGTGTACGTGTGGAGGTGCGTGATGAGGTCATGGAATTTTTAAATCAGAACCTCTATGAGGCAAAACTGGTTTACCATACACCGACATTTGATGATAAGGTGCGTACCTTCTGTACCAACCCGTCCGGTGAGGTCGCAACAGAATACTACGATAACGGACTTGCGGTGGTAAACGGTCACGCATACAAGTCGAAAGATTTAAAGACCAACAATACCAACTTTGCAATTTTGGTTTCCAAAAACTTTACCCAACCATTTAAGACACCGATCGAGTACGGTAAACAGATCGCACAGCTTTCCAACATGCTCTGCGACGGAAAGATCTTAGTACAGACATTCGGTGATTTCAAGAGAGGAAGAAGAACAACGGAGGAACGCCTCTGCAGGAATAACCTGATCCCGACTTTAAAGGATGCTGTGCCGGGTGATCTTTCCTTAGTATTCCCGCACCGTATCATGGTCGATATTGAGGAAATGCTAATGGCGCTCGATAAGGTGACACCGGGTATTGCCAGCGACGAGACACTGCTTTACGGTGTGGAAGTAAAATTCTATTCCAACAAGGTAGTGGTCAACTCTGATTTTGAAACCAGCGTAAAAGGACTGCGTGCGATCGGAGACGGAGCATCTGTGACGAGAGGATTGCAGCAGGCATCTGCAAACGGAATTTCCGTTGCAAGAAGTATCTTAAAATCAATGGAACAATAGGACTTTCTATCAGATTGGGTAAATTAGGATGAAGAGAAAATTTACAAGGGTAGCAGCTGTGCTGTGTGGCATGTCGCTGTTATTGACCGGATGCCGGATCGGAAATAAAAATATTGTGGTTTCGAATATATTAAATGACCGTCAGGTATTCAAGATCGAGGGAACCGTCTGCAGTTTGAAAGAGGCGCGGGTTTATCTGACGAATTATCAGAATATCTACGGGACGGCATATGGTGTGGATCTCTGGAAACATGATTTCGGGGATGATTCATTGGTAAAATATATCAAAGCGGTCACAATGGAAGAATTAACCCAGGTGGTCAGCATGGATCTGCTTGCACAGTCAAGGGAAGTTGCACTTTCAGAGGATGAGCTTTCTGCAATATCAGAGGCGGCGGCAGAGTATTATGCATCACTTTCAAAAGAAGAAAATACTTATCTTGAAGTGACGGAGAGCGATATCAGCGAATATTATCAGCATTACGCATTAGCACAGAAACTTTATAATTCGCTGACAAACAGTGTAAATGAGGAAGTCAGTGACGATGAGGCGCGTGTGATCGAGATCATGCAGATATTTGTCGCAGACAGTACAAAGGCAAGTGATGTGGCAGCAAAGTTAGAGCGTGGAGATGATTTTGCATCTGTGGCAAATAACTATAATGAACTTTCTTCCATACAGACTACGGTGGCCAGGGATGAACTGCCCAAAGAGGTCGAGGAGGTTGCGTTTAATCTTGATAATGGACAGATGTCGTCTATGATCCAGGCAGGCAAAGGGTTTTATTTTATTAAATGCCTGAATAAATATAATGAGGAACTGACAGAGGCAAACAAGTCCAATATCGTGGAAAAAAGAGAAAAAGAGGCATTTGATGATGTCTATAACCAGTTTGTGGCGGGACTGAATTCCAGTATCAACAAAGATATGTGGGATGAACTCACATTAGATACCACAGATGGTATACAGACGGACAGTTTTTTTGAGATTTTTGAAAAACATTGTGGGGAAATATAAGGGAAAAGAGGATGAAATATGACAAAAGATATGACGAATGGTTCTCCGATGAAGCTGATTTTAGGTTTCTCCATTCCACTTTTGTTTGGATATCTGTTTCAGCAGTTTTATAATCTGGTGGATACACTCATTGTCGGAAGATTTCTCGGTGTGGATGCACTTGCAGCGGTAGGTTCCACCGGATCTTTAAACTTTTTGATCATCGGATTCTGTATGGGTGTCTGCAACGGTTTTGCAATTCCACTGGCACATAAATTTGGTGCCGGGGATTACCGTGGACTGCGTGCATTTATGGTAAATGCCATTTATTTATCTGCAATTTTTGCAGTGGTCATGACGGCAGTCACTGTGGTATTCTGCCGCCCGATCTTAGAACTGATGCGCACGCCGGACAACATTATCGACGGGGCGTATCTGTATATCGTGATCATTTTTGCAGGAATACCGGCAACATATTTGTATAATCTTATTTCGGCCATCATCCGTTCGATGGGAGACAGTAAGACGCCGGTTGTGTTCCTTGTAATCTCATCTGTGATGAATATTGCGTTAGACCTTGTATTTATCATAAATCTTCATCTGGGTGTGGCGGGTGCATCACTTGCGACGGTGATCTCACAGGCAGTATCCGGGATCGGATGCCTGATCTACAGCTGGAAAAAGTTTGAGATCCTGCATCCTGATGCAGAGGAACGAAGATGGAACAGCTCTTATATGAAAACACTCTGTGGCATGGGTGTGCCGATGGGACTGCAGTATTCCATCACGGCAATTGGAAGCGTTATTTTACAGAGTGCAGTCAATACACTTGGTTCAAACGCAGTTGCATCCATGACTGCCGGAAGCAAGATCGGAATGTTTTTCTGCTGTCCGTTTGACGCGATGGGATCGACGATGGCAACTTATGGCGGACAGAATGTCGGTGCAAAGAAAATGGATCGTATTTCAAAAGGCTTAAAGGCATGTTCCATACTTGGAATCGGATATGCGATCCTTGCATTTGTTATTCTTGCGCTGACCGGAAGAAATCTTGCACTGTTCTTCGTGGAACGCGCTGAGGTGGAAGTCATCGGGAATGTATACCTGTTTTTATTGATCAACAGTGCATTTTACATTCCACTCGCATTTGTCAATATCGTCCGTTTCCTGATCCAGGGTATGGGATACAGCAAGTTTGCAATCTTAGCAGGTGTCTGTGAGATGGCGGCGAGAACGCTCGTCGGATTTGCATTAGTGCCGCTGTTTGGTTTTCCGGCAGCATGTTTTGCAAGCCCGGTCGCATGGATCTTCGCGGACGCATTTTTGTTCCCGGCGTACCGGCATGTGTACCGGAAGACGGAAAAGATGCTGAACGTGAGCATACAATAGTGGTTTTGCCGGAACAAAACGTGAGTACCATATAGATAATAACAGAAAGTAAAGAGGAAAAATATGAGTATATTAAATGTTGAACATCTGACCCATGGCTTTGGCGACCGTGCAATTTTTGAGGATGTTTCATTCCGCCTGCTTGCGGGGGAACATATCGGATTAGTTGGAGCCAATGGCGAGGGAAAGTCCACATTTATGAACATTGTGACCGGAAAACTGATGCCGGATGAGGGAAAAGTTGAGTGGGCGAAAAATGTGCGGACCGGATATCTGGATCAGAATTCCACCCTGCAGAAGGGGATGACAATCGAGAGCGTCCTAAAGTCGGCGTTTGCGTGGCTGTTTGAGCAGGAAGAACGCATGAATGAGATCTGTGATCAGTTAGGCAGTGCCGATCCGGATCAGATGGATGCCATGATGGAGGAACTCGGTGTAATTCAGGATATGCTGACGATGCATGATTTTTATGTCATCGACAGCAAAGTGGAAGAAGTGGCAAGAGCACTTGGCTTATTAGACCTTGGGCTTGACCATGATGTCTCGGATTTAAGCGGCGGGCAGCGTATGAAAGTATTGCTTGCAAAGCTGCTTTTAGAAAAACCGGACATCCTTCTTTTAGATGAGCCGACGAACTATCTGGATGCAGAGCACATTGCATGGCTGACGCACTATCTGCAGGAGTATGAAAATGCGTTTATCCTGATCTCGCACGATATCCCGTTTTTAAATGACGTGGTAAATATCATTTATCATATGGAAAATCAGAGACTTGACCGCTATGTAGGGAATTATGATAAGTTCCAGGAAGTCTATGCAGTGAAAAAATCACAGCTTGAGGCTGCATACCGCAAACAGCAGCAGGAGATCAGTGAGTTAAAAGATTTTGTGGCGCGCAACAAGGCCCGCGTTGCTACGAGAAATATGGCGATGTCCCGTCAGAAAAAACTTGATAAAATGGATGTGATCGAGCTTGCCGCAGAGCGTCCAAAGCCGGAGTTTGATTTCAAACTCGGAAGGACACCGGGAAAATATATCTTTGAGACAAAAGATCTTGTCATCGGCTATGAGGAACCTCTGTCAAAGCCATTAAATATTTCTATGGAACGCGGTCAGAAGATTGCCTTAGTTGGTGCAAATGGTATCGGAAAGACCACGTTACTGCGCAGTATTTTAGGACTGGTTCCGGCTTTATCAGGGGAAGTCACTCTGGGGGAAAATTTAGAGATCGGTTATTTTGAGCAGGAGATCAAAGGGGAAAATAAAAATACCTGTATCGAAGAAATCTGGGAAGAATTTCCGGCTTTTTCCCAGTACGAAGTGCGTTCAGCACTTGCGAAATGCGGTCTGACCACAAAGCATATCGAAAGCCAGGTGCGTGTACTTAGCGGTGGTGAGCAGGCGAAAGTACGTCTGTGCAAACTGATGAACCGCACGACTAACATCCTGCTTCTGGACGAGCCGACGAACCATCTGGATGTGGATGCAAAAGACGAATTAAAGCGTGCTCTAAACGAATACCGCGGAGCAGTACTTTTGATCTGTCATGAGCCGGATTTCTATCAGGATGTGGTGAACGCTGTGTGGGACTGCTCAAAGTGGACGACGAAGATTTTATAAAAAATGTGGGGCTGGATTTCAAAAGGTAAAAATACCCTTTGAAAAAACAGCCCTATATTTATTCATAAGCTAGGAGAGAGAAATGAAGCCGGATTATTATGAAGATTTTACCTGTATAGCAGACCGGTGCAGTTTTACATGCTGCAGGGAATGGAAGATCGGGGTGGATGAGGACACTTTTGTAAAGTGGAAACACACTCTGACGCCGGACGGGATGTATGATACAGATAGAGGACAGCAGGCAAAAAAAGAAAAGCTGAGTGGGTATGTAAGAAAGAAGGATGGCAGCAGAGTCATCGGATTAAATAAAGAGAAAAATTGTCCATTTCTGAATGGCAAAAAATTGTGCAGATTGGTTCTTACTTATGGGGATGAGATACTTTCACAGACCTGTCAGCTTTTTCCAAGAGAGATCCATACCTTTAACGAAGATGTCACAGAATACGCCCTGATGCCGTCTTGTCCGGCGGTCATTGATCTGTTGCGGAAAAGAGAACATATTTCATTTTCCGGGGAGATGGATACATCTGCTTATCGTGAACTTGCGCCGCTTGTGAACTTGCGCGCATTTTTAATGAAGCTGATGGAGGATGGAGCGCATACGCCGGCGCATAATCTGATGAAGATTTTTTATGTGCTGCTTGATCTATATGAGCGTGTGGAAGATGAGCAGGTAAAAGATGCGGCAGAAGATGCGTTGGGACTGGATTTGACAGACATGGCAAAAATGTATCCGGGTGGATTCCTTTTAGAACTTTCAGAAACGATTGATGGAATTGAACAGACACTGCAGTATTCCATTGAGGAGCGCAACGAACTGTTTTTGGACCTTGCAGAGAATTATCGCAGGGAAAGATTGTATGAAAAATACTTAGGGCCTGTGGCACAGCTTGCAGAACAGTTATCCGAACAGGGAATCGATGAGGAAGTTGTAAAAGAATGGCAGGAGTTTGAAGTACAGTTTTTGAAATACCAGCCGTTGATGCGGCGGTTCCTTTTGACAGAGTTGTATGCAGATTCTTTAAAACCGGAAGGAAATTTAGAGGAGATGGTCGTGCAGGTGCAGTGGATCGCAATGGAATATGCCACAATAAGGCATGCTGTTTTTCTGCACTGGCGGTTAAGTCAGGGGGAGGGGAGCTTCTGCGAAGAAGGAATTTCAACTTCCTGCCGAAGAGGAATTTCCTACGAAGATGTGCGTGATTATATGGTTGTGGTCTCCCGCATGACGGGATATGAGGAAGATGATATTTACGAATATTTGGAAAACAGTTTTGAACATATCATCTGGGACTGGGGATATTTTGCGTTGATTTGTGGTTGACATATTCTGTTGAATGTATTATTGTATTAATTAGATAATACACAAAGGAGGCAAAAGTTATGAAAAAGGAACATCGAAACAAAATGATCGCTCCGATTATCATTGCAGCAGTTCTGATCGTGTATTATGTTGCAATTGCTGCGGTATTTATGCTGATCCCGGATCTGACTGTCATCATGAAATTATTGATGGTAATTATTCCGCTGGCACTGGCAGGAGTAGCATTTGCAGTAACCGTAGAACGTGTGCAGGAGATAAGGAGTGGAGAAGAAGATGATCTTAGTAAATACTGATTATATCAGCGGCAAAAATTTAGAAATGCTTGGTCTGGTAAAGGGAAGCACGATCCAGAGTAAAAATATTGGAAAAGATATTACACAGAGTTTCAAAACATTAGTTGGCGGAGAGTTAAAGGCATACAATGAAATGATGAATGAGGCTAGAGCACTTGCAACAAAGCGCATGGTGGAAGAGGCAGAGAGCTTAGGTGCTGATGCGGTTGTAAATATCCGTTATGCATCTTCTGCAGTTATGCAGGGGGCAGCAGAAGTCATTGCATATGGTACGGCTGTAAAATTTACAAACTAGCAAAAATCTCTTGACTTATAGTGCACTTCAAGTTGTAGGATTTATAAGTACTTCCGATGGGGAAGCAGATGATAGAATCCGTCAACGGAAAGGAGCAATACAATTATGAAGACTATAAGTAGAGAAGAATTTGAAAAACAGAACGTATTTGGAACGGGTGCGGAGAATACAGGATTTGCACAGTATTTTATCGGTAATTCTTATCTGAATCCACTGACAGATCCGAAGAACTGTGCTGTATTTATGGCAAATGTGACATTTGAACCGGGATGCCGTAATAACTGGCACATTCACCACGCAGCAAAAGGCGGTGGACAGCTTTTGATCTGCACAGCAGGAGAGGGATGGTATCAGGAAGAAGGAAAAGAGGCATGTGAAAAATGATTTTTCATTTTTCACATGCCTCTTTTGGAATCACAGATTACTTATAAGGTGTAAAAGATATGGCTGCTATAGAGGTTAACGGTGATCTCCCATATAAAACAGTGCAACGGTACCCGGACCGGAATGTGCACCAATCGTAGCACCGATATAATCAATCATGAAATTTTCATATCCAAAACGTTCTTTGATCAGATCAGCAACAAACTGTGCATCTTCCGGGCAGTCACCATGACTGATAAAGATAATATCATTTTTATCTTTCCAGTCACCGAGTTGTTTTTCCATGCAGTCGACCAGTCCGATCAGTGATTTCTTGCGGCCGCGCACTTTGCTTAACATGACAAGATGTCCCTCATCATCGACATGAAGTACCGGTTTTAAATTGATCATCGTACCTACGATTGCAGCTGTCTTAGAGAGACGTCCGCCGCGATGCAGATGAAAAAGATCGTCCACGGTAAAATTATGTACGAGATGATATTTGTTTTCTTCTAACCAGGCAGCAATTTCATCTAGATTTTTTCCAGCTTCCTTTAACTGAACTGCTTTATAGACTAAGAGCCCCTGACCTAATGTTGCGGAAAGTGAATCCACAACTACAATCCGGCGGTCTGGATATTTTTCACATACGTCTGCTGCGGCGATCCTGCAGCTGTTAAAACTTCCGCTGAGACCGGAAGAAAATGCGATATGGAGAATATCCACATCATTTTCTTTCAGAATCGATTCATACAAAGTAGCAGCTTCTTCGGGATTCGCCTGTGAGGTGGTCGGTAATGATCCGGCACGCATTTTATCATAAAACTCTTTGACCGGCATTGGATTTTCCCAGGTGTAGGATGTGCCTTCTAAGGTGTAAGGAAGGGACATCATGTATAAGTGATGTTTTTCAACATATTCTCTTGGTAAATCAGTGGTTGTATCAGTTACAATTACAAACTCTTTCATGAACTCCTCCAGATCATATTGTAAATATTTTTGGATAGCGTCAGTCAGATATTATCCAATGTTCATGCACAATTATAAATGATACATGGCTAAAAGAAAAGAAAAAAATAAAATAAGGTCTTTACAAACATAATAAAATGAAGTAATATATGACTATCTTTTTATCGGGTTTGCGTTAAGTATCTTAGATCGTT
>ENA-UERN01001633-UERN01001633.1-human-gut-metagenome-genome-assembly--contig:-NODE-1633-length-20171-cov-3.605006_pt1 | contig 20171 bp, 16 predicted proteins | sample MGYA00242950_ERZ507950 | MGnify/ENA primary metagenome ERZ507950 (study PRJEB26167, sample SAMN06115515) | human gut metagenome | host: Homo sapiens | place: China:Ningxia | collected 2014-11-26...
TCTCAAGTATTCGGCGCCGGCACCTTGCCGGTCGGGGTGCAGGGGCGAAGCGCCCTGCTCGCCAAAGGCGAAATCCCACTTCAGGAAACTTGCACACGGCATTCATTGAATTGAGAAACTGAACCTTCAACGGATCACAGACTCCTGAAACATGCCGGCACCGGACGGGTTTCCGTGAAACTCCGGGGCGCAACTTTCTTTTTCGGGAAAACGTGCTATATTACATTCAATTTATCTATCACCTGTTTTGTTCCGGCCGGTTCGGCGCGGAATTCATCTCTTGAGGAAAGGATCGATTATCACTATGAAACCGCTGATCATCGCCGGCAGGGAATTCACCTCCCGGCTGTTCCTCGGCACCGGCAAATTCTCCTCCAACGCGGAGCTTTCCGCCGCGATTCAGGCTTCCGGCACCGAACTTGTCACCGTCGCGCTCCGCCGGGTCGAAATCGGCAAAGAGGGGCAGGACGAGGATATTCTCGCCGCCGTTCCCGCCGGCGTCAAGGTGATGCTGAACACCTCCGGCGCGCGCACCGCCGAGGACGCGGTCCGCATCGGCAAGATCGCCCGCGCCGCCGGATACGACTGGATCAAGCTCGAAATCCACCCCGATCCGAACTACCTGCTGCCCGATCCCGTCGAAACCTACAAGGCGGCGGTCGAACTGGTCGCGATGGGCTTTACCGTGCTGCCCTACATCAACGCCGACCCGGTGCTTGCGAAGCGGCTGGAAGAGGCGGGCGTCGCGGCGGTGATGCCGCTCGGCTCCCCGATCGGCAGCAACCGCGGCATCGAAACCGAAGCGATGCTGCGCATCATCATCGAACAATCCAATCTGCCGGTCGTGGTCGACGCGGGTCTCGGCCTGCCCTCCCACGCCGGGCACGCGATCGAACTCGGCGCCTCCGCCGTGCTGGTCAACAGCGCGGTCGCGGCGGCGGGCGATCCGGCGGCGATGGCCGGAGCCTTCGCGGCGGCGGTCAAGGCTTCCGAAGCCGCCCTGACGGCCCGGCCGGCCGCGGTGCTCGACCGCGCCTGCGCCACCAGCCCGATGGACAGTTTCAACGCGGTGGTGTAATCATGAAAATGCTCCCCTACAGCAACTTCACCGCCGAGGAGATCGACGGCTACATCAGAAGCGTGAAGCCCGAACAGGTGAAGCGTTCGCTGTCGCAGGCCGAACACAAGTTCACCGATTTCCTGCACTTCATCAGCCCGGCAGCAGCGGACCTGCTGCCGGAGATGACCGAGGTTTCGGCGCGGATCAAGCGCCGCCATTTCGGCAACACGGTGCGCACGTTCGCTCCGCTGTACATCTCCAGTTACTGCATGAACAACTGCGTCTACTGCGGCTTCCGCAAATCCTACGATTATCCGCGCCGCCGCCTCTCCTTCGACGAGGTGTTGAACGAGGCGCGGATCATCCGCGACATGGGCCATGAGAGCCTGCTGCTGATCACCGGCCAGGACGCGAAGATTTCGCCGGAATTCACCGCCGATCTGATCCGGGTGCTGAAAAACGATTTCGCCTATATCAACATCGAATATTATCCGATGACTGAGCCGTCGTACCGCAAGCTCTACGAAGCGGGCTGCCACGGGCTGACCATCTTCCAGGAGACCTACGATCCCGAGCTTTACCCGTCGTTCCACCCCTCCGGGCCGAAAGCGAACTACCAGTTCCGGCTGAACGCGCTGGCCGAGGGCGGCAAGGCGGGTTTCTACAACCTCGGGATGGGCGCGCTGCTCGGGCTGAATCCGAACTGGCGGCTCGAAGCCTCCAACATGGCGGTCCACGGGCTGTGGATCAGGAAGCACTTCTGGAAGAGCCATCCGCAGTTCAGCTTCCCGCGGATCACTCCGACCAAGTGGGGCTATAACGTGCCCGCGCCGCTTTCCGACCACGACCTCGAACAGATGATACTGGCTTTCCGGCTCGCGTTCCACGAGGCGGACCTGATCCTCTCCACCCGCGAGAAGCCGGAGTTCCGGCTGCGGATGGCCGAATCGGCGGTCAGCCACCTTTCCGCCGGTTCGCAGGTCGATCCGGGCGGCTATCAGGACCACCTCGACGGCAAGAACCTCGGCCAGTTCTCGATGAACGACCAGTCCAGCGTCGAGCAGGTCTGCGCCGGAATCCGCAGGCACGGCATGGTGCCGGTATTCAAGGATTGGGACCGCTCTTTCCAATGATCTATTGCGATTTCAACGCCACGGCGCCGTGCCGGCAGCCGGTGATTGACGCGATGCTCCCGTTTTTCCGGGAGGAGTTCGGCAATCCCGCCAGCCGTCACGGATTCGGCCTGCGGGCGTTGGAGGCGGTCGAACAGGCCGCGGCACAGGTCGCCCGGCGCATCGGAGCGGAAGTTGACGAGCTGGTTTTCACCAGCGGCGCCACCGAGAGCAACAACACCGTACTGCAGGGGGCGGGCAGGCGCGGCCTCCTGATCTCCCGGCATGAACACGCTTCGATCTACCGCCCTGCCCGGTCGCTCGGCGCCCGGCTGACCGATCCGGCGGAATTGGAGGAAGTCCTGAAGGACGGCGCAAGGCTGGTCGCCTTCAATCTCGCCTGCCACGAAACCGGCGAACTGCTCGCCGGCGTTCCCGAATTGGCGCGGCGGATTCACGCCGCCGGGGCGCTGTTCCACCTCGACGCGACGCAGGCAGCCGGTAAGATTCCGGTGGACGTGCATGAACTGGATTGCGATTTCCTGAGTTTTTCCGCCCACAAGCTCGGCGGCCCGAAAGGGGTCGGGGCGCTCTATATCCGCTCCGGCGTGGAGCTTCCGCCGCTGATCGACGGCGGCGGCCAGCAGCGGGGGCGGCGTTCCGGCACATTGAATGTGCCGGGCATCGTCGGTTTCGGCGCCGCCGCACGGCTGGCCGATCCCGCAAGGTTTTCTTCCTGCGCGCGGGACCGCTTTGAAGAGCTGCTCGCGGCCTCCGGCCTCCCGTTTGAACTGATCGCGACGGACCGCCCCCGCCTCCCCGGCACTTCGCTGGTTTCATTGCCCGGAGAGGATGCCGGGAAACTGGTGGACGCGCTCTACGCCGCCGGAGTCGCGGCCTCGGCGGGCAGCGCCTGTTCCGGCCGCGGCTCGGAGCCGTCGCGGCTTCTGCTGGACCTCGGATATCCGGCGCTGACCGCGGCCGGGGCGGTCCGCTTCTCCTTCGGCGCGGAGTCCTCCATCGCGGAGGCGGAGGAAGCCGCCGCCGCTTTCATTCGTATTATTCAAGCAACCAACCGCAAAGGAGTGGTCGATGTCAACGCTTACCGATGAAATCAAACGCCTCAAGGAGGAGCGCCATGCGGTGATCCTCGCCCACAACTATGTCCGGCCCGAAGTACAGGATATCGCCGACTTCACCGGAGACTCCCTCGAACTGAGCATCAAGGCGAAAGCCGTGAACGCTGAAGTGATCGTCTTCTGCGGCGTGCGTTTCATGGCCGAAACCGCCAAGCTGCTGTCGCCGCAGTCGATGGTGCTGCTGCCCAATTCCGACGCGGGCTGCCCGATGGCGGACATGGCCGATCCCGAACCGGTCGCCAACTACCGCAAGGCTCATCCCGACGCGATCTTCGTCGCCTACGTGAACAGCACCGCCGCCGTCAAGGCGCAGGTCGACATCTGCTGCACCTCCGGCAATGCGGAAAAGATCATTCAATCCCTGCCGAAAGACCGCGAGATCCTGTTCCTGCCCGACCGCAACCTCGGCGGCAACATCTCCGGCAAACTCGGCGTCGATATGGACCTGTGGCCCGGCTTCTGCCCGACCCACAACCGCGTCACCGTCGAAATGATCGAAAAGGCCCGCGCCGCCGCCCCGGACGCGCTGGTGCTGGTCCACCCCGAATGCACCCCGGAAGTCGTCGCCGCCGCCGATCAGGCCCTCAGCACCGGCGGCATCCTCAAATTCGTGCGCGAATCCGACGCGAAGCGGTTCATCATCGGCACCGAGGCGGGAATCCTGCACCGGCTCCGCAACGAAAATCCGGGCAAGGAGTTTCTGCCGCTTCAGCCTGAAATGATCTGCCCGAATATGAAGAAGATCACTCTTGAAGACGTCGCCCGTTCGCTGCGCGATCTCACCGAACAGATCGAAATCGCCCCTGAACTGCGCGAAGCCGCCGTCCGCCCGATTCTCCGGATGCTCGAAGTCAAGTAATTCCCGGCGATGCCTCCGGCGGCCGGGGGCGCTTCGCCCCCCGGTCGGGGTCAAGGGACGAAGTGCCCTTGCCACCGGAGGTAATTTGTGCGCGCAGCGCCCAGCTACCGGAGCCTGATTGAAAATCAGGCCGCGTAGCGCACAAGGTCTGCCGCCCGACAGGGCGGGCAGACCCGCCTGCCGCGAATGCGGCATGGCTTCCCCGGGACTTTGCCCCGGGGTAATAGATTGGCTCTATGGGCAGTACTCCGCACCGGCACGTTGCCGGTCGGGATCAAGGGATGAAGTGCCCTTGCCGCCGGAGGTAATTTGTGCGCATAGCGCACAAGGCCCGCCGCTTTCGCGGCAGGCTTTCCCCCGCGATCTGCCTCCGGTTACAGACGCACCAGCACTGAATACTTGTAGTTGAGCTTCAGTTCTTCGCCGGGCTTGAGTTCGACTTCCCATTCAAGGCGGTTGCGCTGGTTCACCGAATAGATGCCGCATTCGGGCATGCTGCGTTTCGGGTTGCCGTCGGCTGAAATCAGTTCGCCGGAGAATTCGAGGTTGACCAGCACCCTGGCGTTGCTCTGGCGGTAATTCTTCAGCGTGAGTTCGCCGATCACTTCGGGCTTGCGGTAGGTGTATCCGGCAAGGACGATCCGTTCTTCGTTGATCCGCTTCAGGCTCGAATCCGCTTTCGGAACTCCGGCGGCTTCATATTCGACCGCCTTGCCGACGACGGTCAATGCTTTGGTGATCTTCACGACCGTGCTTTCGCCGGGGTTGACCCAGCCGGTTTCGGACTGGCCGAGCACCTTGTCGCCGTCCACGATTTCAACCGGGCTGGAGGTGATCGCGCGCTCGAAGGGGTTCTTGAAACGGACCGCATCCCACAGTTCGCCGGAAGCGGTCTGGCTGTCGCGGTTCAGCGGGCGGCCGTATTCGTTGCGGTTGTCGGGGATGTTCCACTCGACCAGCCGCTCGTAGGAGGCTTCGGCGGAAGCCAGCGGCAGATAGAGCGCGTCGCCCGCCGCCAGCGTGACCTTGCCCGCCGGAGTGATCTGGATGTCCTCGGTGGCGCCGGATTCCGGCAACGGAGAAAGCCCTTTGCTTTTGGCCGAAACAGGCAAAGCTTCATACACCCGCGCCTGATTCATCATCATGGAACTGTCACGAGCGTATCCCATACCGCCGGAAAGCTGGCTGAAGAAGGTGTTCAGGTCGAATTTGGTCGACATCGGGCTGGTCACATCGGCGCAGCGGATGTTCGGGAAACCGGAAACCAGATTCACATTCACATCCTTGAGGTCGGCCAGCTCGTTGCTGATCACGGCGGACTGGTCGATTTGGAGCTTCGCCTCCGGCCCCAGCGCAAGCCGGTAGGAAGGCGCCCAGGTGACGCCGCGCGTCAGGTAGTTGATGTACATCGGCCCCGCCATCTTGATCCGGGAATTGAAGAGCCATACCGGACGTTCGACTTCGAGGGTTTCGCGGATCGAAGCCGCCTGAATGGAGGCGATCCGGCCGGTCTGGAAGGTCACGAGTTCGCCGGAATTCAGCTTCAGCGTCAGGAAAGGCTGCACGTAAATCTGTTCCTGCCGGTTCCCGAACCGCTTCGGCGGCCGGGCCTTGACCGGATTCACCACAGTTCCGGTCAGCGTCTGGGCGGGCTGATTGCCGTAACTCTGAAGTTCGACGGTCACGCGGCAGTTCTCGTAGGTCGCGGTGAAGTTGTTGAACGGTTGATAGTTCGGCGTGGAAAGCCTGCGGTTGACCCGCGCCACGGTCAGGCCGTCGGCAGGACTGAACCACAGCGTTCCGTGCAGCGGCTCGATCTCCTCGTCGACGAGGAACGGGCCGGGGCCGGGCTTCGCGACGCGCTCGACCACGGCAAGGCCGTTCTTGAAAAGCGTAAGTCCGGTGATCGGCGCCGGAACGATCGGTTCGACCGCCGCCGCCAGCGCCGTGACGCCGCAGCAAAGAAGTGACAGATAACTTTTATTCATGGTTTACCTCCTCAGGTTGTTGGTTCCTATCCTCTAACATAGCCGCATCCGGCGAAAATTTGTCAAAACAATGAAAAACGATTGTAAAAAGATTGTAAAAGCGTTATGGTAATATATTCCGTTTGCCGGAAATGTAAAGCCGGAAACCGGGAACAGCAATACAGCAAATAAGGGAAACAAAGCGATGCTCAAGGTCGTGCAATGCTGGGACGACGGAGTCTACACCGATCTCCGCCTGACGGAACTTCTCCGCAAATACAACGCCAAGGCGACATTCAATCTCAATCCGGGCTTTCTCGCCGACGAACCGGTCAAGCCCTTCTGGCAGCCGTTGAACCACGTCGGCTGGAGTCACCACGGCTTCGCCGGAGGCCGGGTCGGGCGGAAACAGCTGCGCGAAATCTATGACGGCTTTCAGGTGGCTTCCCACTGTTTCCGGCACGAGGTGGCCGGAAGCGTGCCGGACGACGTGTTTTTCAAGGCCGCCCTCGACGCCCGGAACTTTCTCGAAGAGCTGTTCGAGCGGGAGTGCCGCGGCTTCGCGTGGCCCTGCGGCGCGTTCACGCCGTCCACCGTCAGGGGACTGCGCGAACTCGGTTTCGCCTATGGCCGCACCACCCGCAACACCGACGATGTGGCCGCGTGCCAGGAACCGATGACGCTCGACTCCTCCTGCCACTTTCAGGCGTGCGATTTCATGCAGAAATACGAACACGCGAAGCAGACCGGCGTTTTCTACTTCTGGGGGCACAGCTACGAGATGTACGAATACGATCCGCTCTGGGAACAGCTTGAAGCGAAGATCCGTCATATCAGCGAAGATCCCGACGCCGTCTGGGCCGATGTGATCGACATCGTGCCGGAATGCGGCTGCTGACCGACAACGTGCCGGAGCGGAGAGCTGCCGATAGAGCCAATAAACTGATAGATAGTAATCCCGGCCGCCAGAGGCATCAGCCGATGCGCAGCCGGGCGGCGGAAGCGGCGAGATCCACGGCGCTCAGCGTCACCTTGACCGTTTCGCCCAGTGCGATCCTGCCGCCGAACCGGTTCTTGAATTCGTAGGCCAGTTCCGGGACCACGAAGGTCAGCCGGTCGTCCTGACGGAAAGCGAGGATCGCCTCGCCGCTCCACTCCGGATGCTGGTCGAGATAGACCAGAGTCCAGAACTCGTTGGCGGAGCGCTCCAGCTTGCGCCGGATCAGCGCGGCGGCTTCGCTGGTGAACAGGCGCGCTTCAAGTTCGTCGGAGGTGAAAAGCTCCTCTCCCTTCAAGTGTTTGCGCAACTGCTGGTGCGCGAGCAGATCGGCGTAGCGGCGCAGCGGGCTGGTCACGCGCACATAGGGTTCGAGTCCAAGCCCGGAGTGCTTTCCGGCGACGGTCTGCACCACGCTCGGCGCGCAGGCCTTGCGCAATGCGTACATATCCGTGAAGGAAGTGCCGCGCTCCTCAATCTCCGGCGGCGGCTGCACCACGAAAGGCAGCGCAATGTCGTGGGCTTCGGCATATTTCGCGACCGCGGAACCGGCGGCCAGCATCGCATTGGCGACCAGCTCGCGCTCTCTGGTGATCGCGCAGGGGGAAATTTTCACCTCGCCGTCGACGACCCGGATTTTGACTTCGGGAAGCTGGATGAACAACGCCCCCTCGGCGCGGCGCTTCTCCTTGAAACGTTCAAGCTCGGCGCGGAGGCTCGCCAGCGGCTCCTCCTCCCAGTGAGCGGCGGCGGATTCGTAGGTGAGCCGTTCAGCGCGGATGGTGGAAAGCTCGATCTTTTCCAATACCGCCTCCCCCTCCGGGGTGATGCGGATTCCGAAACTCATCGCCGGGCTGATCTCCTGCAATCCCAATCCGAAAATATCGGTGGCCTCCGGCGGCAGCATGTGGCTGATCCGCTCAGGCAGATAGAGGTTCTCGCCGCGCTCGCGCGCTTCGAGGTCGGCGGGGGAATCCGGCGTGACCACCGCCGCCGGATCGGCGACGTGCACCCAGACCAGCCCGTCCGCAAAACCGACCGCGTCGTCGGGATCGTTGCTCCCTTCGTCGTCGATCGCATAGGAGACCATGCCGGTCAGGTCGGCGCGCTTTTCCTCCGGCAGCGGCCCAAGCGGAATCGCCGGATTGTCGGGCGCGACATCGAACCGGGCCGGCCACGGATCAACCTGATTGTCCCAGACGCCGAGTTTCAGCAGCAGTGCGTGCGCCTTTTCCGGCGTCGCTTCCATGCCGAGGTCGCGCAGCAATTTGCTGGACGGGGCCTTGCCGAATGCGACCTGTTCGATTTCACGCAGGCTGGTGCGGTCATCGGGAGTGACGGCGCCGTTGCGGATGCGCTCAAGCAGGGCTTCGCGGGCGGCCTTTTCCTCGGCTTTGGCCCGTTGCGCGGCCAGCGCGGCGGCGACTTCCTCCGGGTTGCGCCCGGTGACTCCGGCGGCGGGCGAACCGGTGAAATAGGTACCGTCGGCCAACACCTGCACGGCGGCCCACGCGGCTCCGGCGGTATTGCTGCCGTAAGCCAGTTCGACAAACTCTCCGAAAGGAAGCGTTTCGCCCTCGGTCAATTCGAGGATCTCGGCGAAATCCGGCTCTTTCGGAGCGGCGGGCGGCAGCGACGCGACCGGCCCCGGATGGATCACTTCAATATCTTTGGGGCGGACGCTTTTGGCGGAACCGCCTTCGATGCGGATGTCGATCTTGTCTTTGTTGATCGCGGTGATCACGGCGGCTTTGCCGTGGTAGAGGGCGAGCGCGCCGGTATTCAAATGCTGCATAGGATTGATCTCTTTCTGTAAAACATCCGTTACAATACTGGGCAGAGGCAAGTTTGTCAAATAATTCCCGGCCGGAAGGGTGGAAAAATCCCGCCGCGGCTGTATGGTAAGGAAAATATCCACAGAAAGGGCCTTTGAATCATGTTCCACGTCGTCGATCATCCTTGCGTCAAGGCGAAACTGACCATTCTGCGCGACCGCGCGACCGGTTCCAAACAGTTCCGCGAATGTGTCGAGGAGATCACCGCCTTCATCGCCTACGAGGCGCTGAAGAATCTGGAGGTGGAAACCGTCCCGGTGGAGACACCGATCGCCTCCGCCACCGGCTACCGGATCAGGAACGACGTGGTGATCGTGCCGATCCTGCGCGCCGGAATGGGGATGCTCGACGGGCTGCTGCGGCTGGTGCCGGATGCGAAAGTCGGCTTCGTCGGCCTCGAACGCGACCATGAAACCAAACTGCCGCACGAATACTACTGCAAGCTGCCCGCGGCCGGGCCGGATTCGGTCGCGGTGGTGGTCGACCCGATGCTGGCGACCGGCGGCTCGCTGGCGGCGGCGATCGATCTTCTGAAGCGCGAGGGGTTCCGGCAGATTCTGGTGCTGGCCATCGTGAGCAGCCCGGAGGGGCGCGACGCGATCGAAGCAACTTCGCCGGAGGTCAAGGTCTACACCGGCTGCCTCGACGCCGGGCTGAACGAAAACAAATACATCGTGCCCGGCCTCGGCGACGCCGGCGACCGCATCTACGGCACGCTGTAACGGAATCACTTCTCGTAAATTTCAAACTCGACGATCGAAAATCCGGCGCGCCCCACCCGTGTCCGGCCGTTCATGCGCACGTAGCGGGCCTCCTGCGGGGCGAAGGTAAAGCTCTCCTTGCCCATTTCCAGCTTGCCGTCCTTGCGGGCGAACGCCTCTTTCCAGGTCTTGTTGTCGTTGGAAAGCTCAATTTTGAATTCTTTCGCCGCCGAGGAGCCCCAGATCAGCACCACCCTGCCCACCGCGCAAGGCTTGCCCAGATCGACCGTAAACCACTGGTTGTCGTAATATTTCGCCTGCCAGCGGGTATTGGTTTTACCGTCCACCGCATTTTCGGCCCTGAGCCGTTCGCTTTCGACGGTACTGGCGCTGACGTTTTTGCCGAGGGCGAGATTTTCAGCGGGAGCGGCGGCGGGTCCGGCGGCAATCAGCCCGAGCGAGGAGGCGGCCAGGACGGCGGGAAACAGAGTTCTTTTCATGGTGTTTTCTCCTTTCTTATTCCGGCATCGGCGGACGATATCCCTGATCGCCGCCATGTTCCAGATAATTATGGTAAATCTTCACGAACAATCCGATTGCCGCCACGGTAACGAATCCGCCGATCAGAAACACGTAACGGTAATCCTGATGGAGCAGGTCGAGTGTCTTGCCGAGCGCCGGCCCCATTACCATCGAACCGGCCGCGAACACGATGCCACCCGCCGAGGAGAACTGGGCGAATAGCCCGTGAGGCAGCAGCCGCGAACCGAGCGAGGCGGTCAGCGTGAAAAAGCTGCCCGACACCACACCGTGCAGAATGAACAGCACTCCGAAATACACCGCGTCCGCCATCAGCGCGAAACTTGCGAACATCAGCACTGCATAAAGGATCAGCGCGGCCAGCCCGGTACGCAGCGGATGGAAGCGGTCGGAGAGGATTCCGAGCGTGAAGCTGATCACCAGCGAACAGCAGTAGGTGATCACCAGATAGATGCCGTACCGGTCCATGCCGAGGTTGAGCTTCTGCGCGTACTGGATCGAGAAGAAATTCACCGGCGTAAATGCGAGCGACGCCACCGCCGAAGCCGCCATGTACCAGCGATAGTACGGCAATGAAAAACTCTGGCGCAGATAATCCGCCGCCGAATGTGCCACGCGCAGCAGCAGTGTCCGCTTTTTCCCCGCTCCTCCGGGGAGCGGCGGTTCCGCTTCCGGCGGCGGATATTCGCCCTCCTTCACTTTCCAGCACAGCGACAGCAGCCCGATCCCGTAGAAGGTGCCGACGCCGAACAGAATCTCCAGCGCATGGTTTTCCACCTTGTTGATCAGCCACGCGTTGTAGATCATGCCGGCGGCGAGGCTGACCATGCGGAACAGCGCGAAAAAGCGCCCCAGCACCTCTTTCGGCACCACGTCGTTCGCCAGCGCGTTGAACAGCGAAGCCGACAGCGTCGCCCCGAAGTCCAGCAGGATCCAGCCGATGCAGAAAACGATCAGCTTGGCGTGATGCTCCGGCAGCGCCGGTATGCCCTCGTGCAGCCAGCCGCCGAGCAGATGGGTCAGCCCCATCAGGTAGATGCCGAATACGATAAAGGGGGTCGTGAACAATAGAAACGGGATCCGCCGTCCCCATCTGCCCCGGTGCCGGTCCGAAATATAACTGATCGCCGGTGACAGAAAGGTGTTCGTGAAGTTCGGGAAACCGACGATGATCAGCCCGTACAGGAAATCCGACACGCCGAGCTGCTTGATCAGCAGCGTCGCCGACGGCCCCACCGCCCGGTCTTTCATCGCCCACGGGAAATCCCCCCACAGCAGCCAGAAGCAGAGCAGTACCAGCCCCCCGGTCGTGTAGGTCAGAGTCCCGGCCCGCCAGATTTTCCCTGGGGCGGTCATTGCCGGATTTCCTTCAACGCCGGGATTTCCGGGGCGTAAACCACTGTGTGGCTTTCCCCGTTCACCGTCAGCCGGAATCGGTCGCGCGAGAGGCGTTCCAGTCGCGCTGCCGGTGCCGCCGGACCATGATAAGGGATCAGGGCAGTCGCAAACAGCAGCGATGGCTCCTTGTTCTTATCCTGTTCGAACCGAAAGGCGGGACGCGGCTGCCGGTTTCCCGTATTGGCCTTTTGCCCCTCCTCCTTGACCAGCCGCATTCCGGGCTGCGGGAACGCTCGGATCAGCAGGTTGGCCCCCTCCGGGAAACAAGTATGAACCCGCAGTGCATCAGAGTCGATCCCGATCGGGGCTCCGGGCGCGGTCTGGAAATGGATCGCGACTTTTCCGCGTGCCGTCCCGACCGCCTCGTCGAACACCACCACATATTTCCCGGCGATGAATGCGAAGCCGCGCCGGTGCGTCAGTTCCGGGTAGCTCCGGTTTTCAAACAGGATGCCGGTGAACTGCGGCGTATATTCCGCCAGCAGATGTTTCGGTGCGCATACGGAGTTTTCCCCGTTCAGCGTCAGGGTCTGGTGGCGGGCGGTCGCGGTGTACCACGCGCGGTTTTCCAGATGGTTGTAGGTGAAGTTGCCGGTGTCCGGAGTCAGGTTGCGGCCGTAGGCGAACAGCTCAAACGTGCCGTTGTCGAAATGGTTGTGCCAGCCGCCGTCCGGACCGCACTTCGCCAGCAGGTGCACCGCGTCCGCCTCCCAGCCGCTGCGGACGGAGTAGAAACCGGCGTCGGGGAAGAAACGGAAATTCTCCGGCGGCGTTCCCTCCCGCCGCTGTGTGCCGATATAGCGGAACAGATTGTTGGCGGGGAATCGCTTCAGCGCCTGAAGCATTTTGCCCGCGCCCGGTTCGTCGGCGGAGTCGCCCCACGCCGCCACCCGGAAGTCGGGATGCAGGCAATGCCCCACAATCTCATACATCTTCTCGAACCGATCCGGCGCGATCCGGTACGCGTCAAGATCTTTGCGGTTGTTCAACGTGACCAGCTCGGAACTGTCGCGGAACCAGGAGATGCCGTAATAATGATAGCCCCAGTTCAGTTCCTTGTGCATCCCGTCCGGGTACACCTGTTCGTCGAAGGCTTCGCGGAGCTGCGACAGGCCGGTTTTCGCCCATGCGTCCGACTCCGCCAGTTCCGGCAGATAAATCGCCGCGAATGCCAGTCCTTCCGCTTCGGTGATTCCCCAGTTGCCCGGCGTCCGCCCGGAGTTGGCAAGATAATCGCCGTGACGCTGCAGCAAATAGAGATACGTCACCAGCGACTCCGGTTTCAGGCCGGACCAGTCGATCACCAGATCGATGATTTCACAGAGCGTCTTGGCGCGTACTCCGGTCGAAAGCGAATTCCAGATCGCGCCGCCGCCCGGTGCATAATTGCGTTCTGCCGTTTCGCACCAGTTGTCGAGGTGCCGGGTCAGCGCCGCCGCATATTTTTCGTCGCCGCTCCTGCGCCACGCTTCGCCGAGCACCCGGATGAAGCCGAGCCGATTGTGCTGGGCGAGCCAGTCCGGGTTCCGTTTCGGCGTGCGGTTGGTCAGGAAATCCACCTTTCCATCGTATGCTTCGACCGGATTGCCGGGGATGAACGAGTGAATCCGGTTCTCGACGGCATCATCCGCAATCATCCGGTCATGTCCTTTGGGCGCATCGCCGCGATGCACCTCATTGCCCCGCAGCGTGACCGGACGGGGCGAACGGGTGCGGAAATATTCCGCGACAGCTTCCAGCCGCTTTTGCGCATCGCCGATTCCGGCCAGCCGTTCCTTTTCCGGCCCGGCGGAGAAACGTTCCAGCAGGAAGTCCGCCTTTTCCGCCGCGGAAAGCACCTGCGGCGGCCGGGTACGCCGGACTGCCGAAGATTCCACGGCGGCGACCTCCAGCCCGGTCACGACCAGCGTGGTCCGGCCGTCGCCGATGGAACCGGCATGAACCACCTCCAGCACGTTTTTTCCCGGTTCGGCAAGGTCGGAAATGTCGAATACATAGGTCAGCGCCTGATCCTTTTCCTCCTCCGTCCGCAACGGAATCAGCACCACCGGACTGTTGAACTCCCCGAACCACGGCATCCGTTTTTTGTAGCCGCGGCTCCAGGCGTCCGCCAGATACTCCCCCCGGTTCATCAGCCGGAACTTTCCGTCGGCGGTGAGCATGCGCAGGTCGCGTCCGTTCAACCGCAGCGCGAGGCAGAAACGCACACCGCTGCCGCCGGGCCGCACGAAGATCGCATTCAACTTCAGCACGGCCAGCTTTCCCTCCGGAATTTCCGGCAGTTCGAACTCCAGTTTCCGCGCCACATTGACCTCATTCCCGAAACCGCCGACGATTTCAATCGGATCAGGCTCGCCGTACAGTTTCCGCGCTCCCGGCAGTTCTTCCCATACCGGCGTGACGTTTTCCGGCCAGATTCCCGCCGTCGAAGTCAGTGCCAGTCCCGCCATGACGGCCCAGCCGCAATATTTCTTCCACATTTCTCTCAACCTTTACTTACTGATTCCCTGCCACAGGAAATTGGCCTCGGCGGGCAACCCGTCCGAATCGGGCGGAGCCGCCGTCTCCCGCGCCTCGATATAGGTGGTTTTCCCGATATGTCCGTCGCAGAAAACCAGATTGGCCGCCGCCCGCTTATCCGCCGGAACCTCGATCGCACTCGGATCGCGGTCATCCCCGGTCGACGTACCGTGACGGTAGCCGAAGAAACGCACGTTGTTCACATGCGGCCCGTCCCAGCGCGACAGGTCCCCGGCGAACACCGCAACCGAAGGACGCCGGATCGACGACTGCTTTTTGCAGCGATAAAACTCCTTGAGGCTGCCGTTCGCGAAATAGCTGTTGCAGGTGCCGAGATAGGTGTTGATCCCGTAATGGCCGTTCGAGAACCGGGAAACGGAAAACTTCACCGGCTCCGACGGGCACACCTGCGTTCCCGCCGTCCTGTCGCGGCCGAAATAGACCAGCCCGGAACCGGAGCCGAACGGATTTCCTCCCCACACATGCACGCCGGAAAGCAGATTCACCCATGTGATCTCCGTACCCTCATACGTCATGTGCGCCGGGACAATCCAGCCCCCCTGCTCCCCGGAGTACATCGCCGAAGCCGTCCCCATCGTTTTCAGATTGTTCCTGCAGCCGATGTCGTATGCCGCCCGCCGCGCCTTTCCCAACGCGGGCATCAGCATCGAAACCAGAATCGCGATGACGACAATCACAACTAATAATTCAATCAATGTAAAATTTCCGCCTCTTTGCGCCCCATGAGGAACCGGAACAATCCCGGCTCCTGTGACAGCATGTTTCATCTCAACACTCCTGAAGTTAATGTATCCAGCTGCGGCGGCTGTGTGCAGCCGTTGCGCAGAATCAGTTCGCCGCCGATTTTTATGCGTTCGTTCGCGCACGGTTCGCCGTCGAGCATCCGCCGGATCAATCCGATTGCCGCACGTCCGATCTCCATGCGCGATTCGGTCAGGATCGAATACGGCGTCGGGCTGCTGCGCTCGAATCCGTACCGTTCGCCCCACTGGATCACCGAAAGCTCTCCGGGTACGATCGTGCCGGAATTGCGCAGATATTCGGTGAAATGGCGCATGTAGAACGCCATTACAATCACCGCGGTCGCCTCCGGCAGCCGCCGCATATTCTTTTCGACATGGGAATAGAAATCCTTCCACTCCACCCCGTCGAACGAGATAAAATACCGTTCGGGCTGGTCCACGCCTCCCTTGCGAAGCTCCTGTTGAAAAACTTCGGCACGCTCCAGAAACACCGGCTCGTGAGATCCGGCGTCGATCAGGGCGATGTTCCGATGGCCGATCGCCTGCAATGACCGTACCGCCTGCCGGATCGCCGCCGGATAATCGCAGGTGACCGACGGCACTCCCTCACAGGTGCGGTTGACCGTGACCTGAGGAATCCCCGCCGCGGCCAGCGCACGGATTGCGGCGGCCTCCGGCGGAGCGGCAAGCCGGTCCCACACCACGGCGGCGAATTCGCCGCGCTCATACCGGCGGCTCAATTGCTCCAGCCCCCCCGGACTCGCATACTCGACCGCCATTTCCAGCTTCGCCAGACTGCACTGCCCCGAAATGCCGAGCGCGAGATTGCGATTGAAAATATTGTATTCCAGCCCCTCTTTTTCGTCCACCGCCGGAAACAGCAGCAGCACCCTGTTCCGTGCCGGGCGGTTCTCCGGCACAGCCGGAGGCGCCGGATGCTCGTTCACGAAAGTCCCCCGGCTCCGCAGCCGGGTGATCAGGCGCTCCTCTTCGAGCAATTTAAGCGCACTCCGCAGCGTGACCGGAGCCACGCCGAGCTGCGCCGCGAATTCCACCTCCTTCGGCAGTTTCGTGCCCGGCGGATAGGTTCCTTCCCGGATCGCTTCGCGCAACTGCCGGTAAAGCTGGTCTTTTTTGAACCGGATTTCCATGTTATTTTACTTGATGCTATTTGATACTATTTGTTTTTATTAATTATGATCCAAAAGCCGACAAAAGTCAAGAGCCAGTCCGGAAAATTTCCAAAAAAATTCGGCGGCACATCCGGAACTTCTCCGATGTGCCGCCGATCTGCCTTCCGGGCAGGCGGAAGAATCAGCCGCCGAAGCAGTTCCGGCGCTTTGCCTCCATCCGGGCGAAATCGACCGCGCCGCCGCTGGCGGTCGGCGAGAGCAGATTGTAATAGCTCGACACGCTACCCAGCTCCAATGCTTCACGCAGCGGGCAGTTGCGGTACAGTGCGTAGATCACCCCGGCGGCGAAGGCGTCCCCGGCACCGTTGGTTCCGACGATCCGGGCGCGCTCCAGTTCGCACGACGGAACGGTCAGGAAGTTTCCCTGTCTGTCCAGCGCCGCCGCCCCTTCCGGGTAGTGCAGCACCACCAGTGAATTCACACCGCCCGCCATCAGGCACTCCGCCGCCGGGCGCAGCCGGGTTTCATCAAGAGAACCATCCGTTTTCCGCACCGGTTTCCCGAGACAGCAGGCCGCCTCCAGCTCGTTGATGATCAATATGTCGATCTGCGGCAACGCCGGGCAGACCGTTTTCGCGAACTTTTCAGGGGCCTCCGACACGAAGTCCACCACGGTTTCGCAGCCGTTCCGCCGCATCGCCGCCAGCACCCGCGCCGCTCCGGTGCCGAACCGCGGCTCCGGCGCGTCCAGCCGGTCCAGCAGCAGCAAATAGCCCAGGTAGAAGAAGCGGGCCGGAAGCCCGATCCGTTCCAGATCCTCCGGGGCGAGTTCGGCGTTGGCTCCCCGGCAGTGGAAGAACGTCCGCCTGCCCTCCCCCGACATCACGTCGGTATACCCGGTCGGAGCGGCGGCCGAACGGGCCATGAAACGGTCGTCGATCCCGCGGCGGCGGATTTCGGCGAGCAGGAAATCGCCGTCCGCATCCGCCCCGATCCGTCCCGCCGCGTACAGCGGCAGCGCCGGGTCCATCGCCGCCAGGTCGAACAGCACATTGCAGGGGCCGCCTCCGCCCGCCTGCTCTTCCGCGAGAATATTGCACAGATTCCCCTCGCCCGGCCAGCGGTCGATGGTCTTGACCTTGTCCAGAATCCAGTTGCCCGCGCCGATGATTCCGTCACGCATGATCCGCCTCCGTCACGAATTTGCGGTAATCCGCCGCCGGAATCCACTCCGGCGGCTCATCCTCCTCGACCGGATCGAACCGGATCACCTCATCGAGAAAGCAGTTGTCGTTTTCGTCGTCGTTGACCATCGACACCTCGCCGACCAGCACCTCCCCCCTGCCCGGCTCCCCGTAGAAGCGGTGGGCGTGGATCGATTCGAGGCAGACGCTTTCGCCGGGAGTCAGGATCAGCTTCTCCCCCGGCTCCATCGTGCGGCGCAGACCGTTCACGCTGATCGGGAAGCTGCCGGCAACCAGCCGGTTCCGGGCCGGATCGGCGTGGTAAAGCTCGATCACCAGGTTGCCGCCGCCGCGGTTGATGATGTCCTCGCACTTCTTCCAGTGGAAGTGGCACGGGGTGACCTGATTCTCGCGGACCATCATGATCTTTTCCGCATAGGGTTTGCGGTAGCGCCCGTCCCCGGCCCTGCCGTTGCGCAGCGTGAAGAGCAGCAGCCCGGTCCGCAGGAAGTCCGGGCCGCCGAACGCGGTCACGTCCCATCCGAGCTGGAGGTCGAAAATCTCCGCCGCGTCCGCCGCCTCTTTCTGCCAATTCTCCCGCGTGAAAAATGCGAACGGCGGCAGCTTGAATCCCATCCGGTCGAAAAACGCGATGCCCTCCCGGATGCGGAGGTTGATTTCGGATCGTTTCATGACAATCTCCTTTTGGCTTTTTACCATTATTATAGCGGGAAACCGCGGAAAAACTCTTGATTTCTTATCCGCTTATGATATTTTTTTAATATGAAGTACCATTTTGAAACCGTCCTGCCTCCGCCGGGGGCTTCGTTCAGCACCGAACTCAACACGGGGCCGGTGCTGGACTGCTTGTTCCACGTCCACCCCGAATGCGAACTCACGCTGGTCGAATCCGGCTTCGGCACGCGCTTCATCGGCAGTTCGCTCGAACCCTTTTCGGAGCTGGACCTCGTGCTGATCGGCGGCATGGTGCCGCACCACTACCTGACCCGCGCCGCCGACAGCACCGGGCCGGAGTGGAGCCGCACCCGCACCGTCAAATTCCTGCCCGGCTTCTGCGGCAGAGACCTGCTCGACCGCCCCGAAGCCGCCGCTCTGCGCACACTGCTCGGCGAAGCGGGGCGCGGGCTGCACGTCCCGCCGGAACATGTGCCGGGGCTGCTCGGTCCGCTGCGCTCGCTCTTTGACCTCGAAGGACTTCCGAAGCTGCTGAAGCTGCTGGAAATTCTCGACGCGATCGCCCGGCTGCCGCTGCGCTCGCTGAATCCGGCCCCGCCCACCGAAGCGGCGCCGCCGCCTGACGAGCGGCTGAACCGGGTGCTCGGCTTCATCCACCGCCGCCTCGACCGGGGGATGCCGGTCACGCTCGCCGAAACCGCCGCCGTCGCCTGCATGACGCCCCCGGCGTTCAGCAGCTACTTCCGCAAGGCGACCCGGCGGCGGTTCATCGAATACATCCTCGGCCTCAAACTGAACCGCGCCGCCCAGCTGCTGATCCGCACCGACCGCTCGGTGCTGGACATCGCGCAGGAGTCCGGTTTCCCCAACCTCTCCAACTTCAACCGCCGTTTTCTCGCGGATAAAGGAGTTGCGCCCCGCGACTACCGCCGCCGCCACCGGCGCTCTCTCGCGTAAAAAAGTATCGGAATCGATTAAAAGAAGCAACGCCGCCGCCGCCGTTCCATTGTATATTGTGAAAAAGGACACATTTTATCCGAAAGGCAGCTCTCATGTCACTGGTTTCTTTAAAGGAAGTATTGCAGGATGCGCGGCGGGCGCGCTACGCCGTGCCGATGTTCGACGTCTCCAACGCCGCGATGATCCGCGCGGCGGTTGAAGTCGCCGAGGAGGAAAATTCCCCGGTGATCCTCGCCGCGATCGAACCCGACCTCGTCGGCTCGATGATCGAATACTGGAGCGCCGCCGCCCGGCTCGCCGCATTCCGCTCCAAAGTTCCGGTCGCGATCATGCTCGACCACGCGGCCACGGCCGGACTGTGCGTGCGCTGCGCCGACGCGGGCTTTTCCGGCGTGATGCTCGACGCCTCCAGCCGCCCCTTCGATGAAAACATCGCGGCGGTGCGGGAGGTTTCCGGGCTGATGCACCGGCGCGGCGTCAGCGTCGAAGCCGAACTCGGCCACGTCGGCGACGCGCAGGCCGTCGGCGGCGAAGGCGAACTCACCGGCAACGCCGGAGCGCACAACGTCTACACCGATCCGGCCTCCGTCGCGGAATTCGTCGAACGCTCCGGCTGCGACGCGCTGGCCGTTTCCATCGGCACCGCCCACGGCGTCTACGTGACCGCCCCCAGACTCGAAATCGGCCTGCTCCGGGAAATCGACGCCGTCTCCCCTGTTCCGCTGGTATTGCACGGCGGCTCCGGCACCCCGGAGGATCAGTTGCGCGACGCGATCGCCAACGGCATTGCGAAAATCAACATCTGTTCGGAGGTGATGCACGCCTGGCACAAAACCATGCTCGACGAACTGGCCGCCGCCCCGAACCTCTCCTATTGGGACGTGACCGCCTGCGTGAAACCGGAAGCGGCGATCCGCGAAGTGATGCGCGCCAAAATCCGCCTGTTTGGCAGCAATCGCAAATAACAGGGGAGTGCCTCCGGCGGCCGGGGGCGCTTCGCCCCCCGGTCCCCCCGACCGGCAAGGTGCCGGCGCCGGGTTCGGTTTTGAATTTTTACTGCGTAAAAATTACAAAACCGGGGGTATTAATAACGGGATGGGTCAGCTCTACCAGCGGTACTTGCCCCCGGGTGCTGCCCGGTCGGGTTGCAAGGGCGAAGCGCCTTGCCCGTCGGAGACACTTGTGTGCGCAGCGCCCAGCTGCCGGAGCCTGATTGAAAATCAGGCCGCGTAGCGCACAAGGTCTGCCGCCCGGCAGGGCGGGCAGACCCGCCTGCCTTTAAAACGGCAGGCTTCCCCTCCGGGGC
>ENA-UERN01001655-UERN01001655.1-human-gut-metagenome-genome-assembly--contig:-NODE-1655-length-19902-cov-4.382699_pt1 | contig 19902 bp, 10 predicted proteins | sample MGYA00242950_ERZ507950 | MGnify/ENA primary metagenome ERZ507950 (study PRJEB26167, sample SAMN06115515) | human gut metagenome | host: Homo sapiens | place: China:Ningxia | collected 2014-11-26...
ATTTGATTCATTGGTCGGAAGAAAAGTTTATTCCCGTTATGGAACATGACAGTACGGCTGTTAATGTTTGGGCACCTGAATTGTTTTATGATGATGAAAAAGATGAGTTTATAGTAATATGGGCATCGTGTGTACCGTTTAAATTTGAGAAAGGTATAGAGGATGAGTATAATAACCATCGTCTGTATTATATTACGACAAAAGATTTTAATACCATATCCGATACGAAACTTTATTATGATCCCGGATATAGCTCTATCGATGCCGTATTGGTGAAACGTGCGGTTAAAGATTATGTGTTGGTGGTGAAAGACAATACCCGTAATTGCCGTGATATAAAAGTAGCTTTCGGAGAATCTCCTACCGGACCTTTCGGACCAACATCGGAGGCTTTTACTCCTGAGTTCTGTGAAGGTCCTACGGTTGCCAAAGTCGGGGATGAATATTATATTTATTATGATGCTTATCGTGAGAAGAAATTTGGAGCAATGAAGACGAAAGATTTTATAAGTTTCACGGATGAAACGGATAACATAAGTATGCCGGAAGGACATAAGCATGGCACAATCTTTAAAGCACCGGCTTTTGTTGTTGCAAATCTGATTAGGAATCAAAATAAATAATTAAAAGAATGACCAAACTTGCTATATTGCTTCTTACGGCTTTGATGCCTTTGGGGGCTGTTCATGCACAAGATAGAATTCACTACACAGGAACGGAACTTTCCAATCCTGCTTATCATGACGGACAATTATCTCCCGTAGTCGGTGTACATAACATACAGGTGGTGCGGGCTAACAGGGAATATCCGGATGCCTCCAATGGCGATGGGTGGACCTATAATCATCAGCCGATGCTGGCTTATTGGAACGGACAATTCTATTTGCAATATTTGTCCGATGTTTCCGATGAACATGTGCCTCCCTCCCAGACTTTTCTGATGACTTCCAAAGATGGATATAATTGGACAAATCCGGTTATTATTTTCCCTCCGTATAAAGTGCCGGACGGTTATTCCAAAGAGAGTCGTCCCGGTGTAAAAGCAAAAGATCTGATCGCTATCATGCATCAGCGTGTAGGATTCTATGTCTCCAAATCGGGGCGTTTGATTACGATGGCGAATTATGGGGTTGCTTTGGATAAGAAAGATGATCCCAATGATGGAAATGGTATCGGTCGTGTCGTTCGTGAAATCAAGAAGGACGGAACATACGGTCCTATTTATTTTATTTACTATAATCATGGCTTTAATGAGAAGAATACGGACTATCCTTATTTCAAAAAAAGTAAGGATAAAGAGTTCGTGAAGGCTTGTCAGGAGATTTTGGATAATCCCTTGTATCGTATGCAATGGGTGGAGGAAGCCGACAGGGAAGATCCAATCCTTCCGTTAAAGAAAAGATATAAAGCTTTTAATTGCTATACCCTTCCTGACGGACGTATCGCCAGCTTATGGAAGCATGCTTTGACATCTATTAGTGAGGATGGCGGTAACACGTGGGCGGAACCGGTACTTCGGGCGAAAGGTTTTGTAAATAGTAATGCAAAGATTTGGGGACAACGCTTGAGTGACGGTACTTATGCTACGGTGTATAATCCTTCGGAATTCCGTTGGCCGTTGGCTATCTCGTTAAGTAAGGATGGGCTGGAATATACGACATTGAATCTGGTAAACGGTGAAATTACTCCAATGCGTTATGGTGGAAACTATAAGTCTTATGGTCCTCAATATGTACGTGGTATTCAGGAGGGTAATGGAGTTCCGGAAGATGGAGATATGTGGATAACATACAGTATGAATAAAGAGGATATGTGGGTTTCCCGTATTCCTGTTCCTGTAAAAATAAATGCGAGCGAACAAGCAAATGATGATTTTAACGCTTATAGCCGGTTATCGGAGTTGACGGACTGGAATATCTATTCACCTGTTTGGGCTCCTGTTTCTTTAGAGAAGAAAGACGGTAAAACGTGGCTGACTTTGCAGGATAAAGATCCTTTTGACTATGCAAAAGTAGAAAGGAAAATTTCGGCATCGCGTCTTCTTACCGTATCGTTCGATATGATGGTGGAACAAAATGATAAAGGAACGTTCCAAATTGAATTTGTCGATGAAAACGGAGTCGCCTGCTCTCGTCTTGAATTGACAAATGATGGTGTATTCCGTGCCAAAGGTGGGGCTCGTTTTACTAACTTGATGAAGTATGAACCGGGAAAGGTGTACCATGTAGAGGCGGTAATATCTACGGAGGATAGAAATATACAGATTTTTGTAGATGGTAAGAAAGTGGGACTCCGCATGTTGTATGCGCCTGTTCATTCTATCGAACGCGTCGTGTTCCGTACGGGAAACGTGCGTGATTTTCCGACACCGGAGACTCCCGCCGACCAAACTTATGATTTGCCTGATGCAGGTGGGCAAGAGCCTTTAAGTATTTACCGGATTGCAAATGTCCAGACAAAATCAACAGATAAGGATGCTTCCGCCGCCATTTTGAAGTATGATAATTTCAGTCACTATGCAGATTATTTCAATACGATGGAGGATGAGAATATAGTACAGGCTATTCCCAATTCCGAAGCCTCAGCATGGATGAAGGAGAATATCCCATTGTTTGAATGTCCTCAAAAGAATTTTGAAGAAATGTATTACTTCCGCTGGTGGAGTTTACGTAAGCATATTAAGAATACTCCTGTCGGTTACGGCATGACGGAATTTCTGGTGAATCGTTCTTATGCAGATAAATATAACCTGATAGCTTGTGCCATCGGTCACCACATTTATGAAAGTCGCTGGTTACGCAATCAAGATTATCTGAATCAGATTATCCACACTTGGTATCGTGGCAACGAGGGTGGTCCGATGAAGAAAATGGAAAAGTTCAGTTCATGGAATGCCGATGCTGTTTTTAACCGTTACCTGGTGAATGGAGATAAGGCTTTTTTAGTGGATATGATACCGGATTTGGATGCCGAATATAAGCGCTGGGAAAGTACACACCGGTTATCGAATGGCTTGTATTGGCAGGGTGATGTACAGGATGGAATGGAAGAGTCCATAAGCGGGGGACGCAAGAAAAAGTATGCACGTCCTACCATTAACAGCTATATGTATGGTAATGCAAAAGCACTTTCAACTATCGGAATTCTGACAGGGAATGAAGGGATGGCTATGACTTACGGGCTAAAGGCCGATACTTTAAAACAGTTGGTACAGGATAAGCTGTGGAACACGCGTCATGACTTCTTTGAAACAATGCGCAAGGATTCTTCAGCGAATGTACGGGAAGCAATAGGGTATATCCCTTGGTATTTTAATCTGCCTGCCGGTGGGAAATTTGATGTTGCATGGAAGCAGATTGTTGATGAGGGTGGTTTCTCCGCTCCTTACGGATTGACTACTGCCGAACGTCGTCATCCGGAATTTCGTACGCATGGGGTCGGAAAATGTGAGTGGGACGGTGCTATCTGGCCTTTTGCTTCGGCACAGACATTGACTGGTATGGCAAACTTTATGAATAACTATCCGCAGTCCGTACTCTCCGATAGTGTATATTTCCGTCAGATGGAATTGTATGTCGAGTCCCAATATCATCGCGGACGTCCTTATATCGGTGAGTATCTGGATGAGGTGACGGGGTATTGGTTGAAAGGAGACCAGGAACGCAGTCGCTATTATAATCATTCCACATTTAATGATTTGATAATAACAGGCTTGGTAGGTTTGCGTCCCAGAATAGATGACATGGTTGAAGTGAATCCGTTGATTCCGGAAGGAAAATGGGATTGGTTCTGTCTGGATAATATATTGTATCATGGGCATAATCTTACCATTATATGGGATAAAGATGGCAGTCGCTATCATCAGGGAAAAGGATTGAGTGTATTGGTCGACGGGAAGAAAGCCGGGCATTTGGATACATTAGGCAGATTGATTTGTCCGTTATAATTTGAAGTTTGAATGAATAGAAGGTATATTATATTGTTAGGGTTATTTTTAGTTACTTCTATGGGTATTGTCAATGCTCTGGAAGTAACAAAGGTAACTTGCGAGATGATGGTTGATCCGCTTGCCGTTGTTTCCGGACAACCGCGTTTCGGATGGCAGATGAAAGCAAGCGAGAATGGTGCTATGCAATCTGCTTATGAGGTGGAAGTATATAAACTGCAAAACGGACAACGAGTTACTGTGTGGGAAAGCGGAAAAGTCGCTTCTTCCCAAAGTCAGTTGGTTTCTTATAAAGGTGGGAAATTGCAGTCCGGAGCTAAGTATCTTTGGCGTGTGAAAGTGTGGGATGAACGGAATAAACCATCGGAATGGAGCAATGAGGGAATCTTTCGTTTGGCTCCCGATACTTCTTGTCTTGATGCGGAATGGATTGGAGCAATCTCCCATGAAGATGCCAAATTGCCTTACGGACGTAAGTTTCACGGTACGGAACTGAAGAAGCCGGAAGTGAAAGCACTGTGGGCGGCAGTAGATACATTAGCAAAAAAGAGTATCTGTTTACGGAAAGATTTTATTGCGGAAAAACAGTTGGAAGAAGCTGTTGCTTATGTTTGTGGATTAGGCCATTATGAATTTTCTTTGAATGGGAAGAAAGTAGGCGATGGTGAGTTCACACCATTATGGAGTGACTATGAGAAAACTGTCTATTATAATGTATATGATGTGACTTCTTTGTTGAATCAAGGTGGAAATGCCATCGGGATTCTTTTGGGTAATGGCTTTTATAATGTTCAGGGAGGGCGTTACCGCAAGTTACAGATTAGTTTCGGAGCACCGACGTTGTTTTTTAAACTGATTATGAAATACACGGATGGGACACAGAAAGAAGTTCTTTCCGGAGCTGATTGGAAATATTCTTTAAGTCCGATTACTTTTAACTGTATCTATGGCGGTGAAGACTATGACGCGCGTTTGGAACAAAAAGGATGGAATATGCCGGGATTTGATGATACGGCATGGCGTCCGGTAGTAGTGCAACGTGTACCTAAGGGGGAGTTATGTCCGCAGCAGGCGCCTTCGGTAAAGATCATGGAACGTTATGGCATAAAGTCCGTTCATAAATTAACACCGGAAGAAGTGAAAGCGGCTTGTGTGTCGACAAAGCGCACGGTAGCCCCTTCTGCTTTTGTGTTGGATATGGGGCAAAATCTGGCGGGATTCCCGGAAATAACGGTTCGTGGTAAGAGAGGGCAGAAGGTGACGCTATTGGTTGCGGAGGCATTGACGGATGAGGGTGCTGCAAACCAACGTCAGACGGGGCGTCAGCATTATTATGAATATACGTTGAAAGGTAATGGAGAGGAGACTTGGCATCCCCGTTTCTCTTATTATGGTTTCCGGTACATTCAGGTGGAGGGTGCTGTGTTGAAGGGACAAAAGAATCCGGATAAGTTGCCTGTACTAAAAGATATTAAGTCTTGTTTTATCTATAATTCTGCCGGTAGCGTTTCAACATTTGAAACGTCTAATAAGATATTTAATGCAGCCCACAGACTGATAGGAAAGGCAGTACGAAGCAATATGCAGTCGGTTTTTACAGACTGTCCGCACCGTGAAAAACTGGGCTGGTTGGAACAACTTCATTTGAATGGTCCCGGTTTGTTTTATAATTATGACCTGACGGCACTGGTTCCGAAAATAGTTAAGGATATGGCGGATGCGCAGCATCCTGACGGATTGGTACCTACTACCGCACCGCAATATGTGGTTTTTGAAGGTCCGGGATTGGATGTCTTTGCCGATTCTCCGGAGTGGGGAAGTTCTATGGTGATTCTTCCGTTTATGTATTATGATTATTACGGGGATGACTCCTTAATCCGGAATTACTATCGGAATATGCGTGCTTATGTGGATTATCTTTCTTCACGTGCCAACCGTCATATTGTCTCTCATGGTTTGGGTGATTGGTATGATTATGGAGATTTTCGTGCGGGCTTCTCTCGCAATACACCCGTCCCATTGGTGGCAACAGCGCACTATTATATGGATATATGTTATGTAGCTAAAGCTGCGGACATGATAGGGAACAACTATGACAGGGATTTTTATACCCGGTTGGCTCAGGAAGTGAAAGAGGCGTTTAACAAGGAGTTCTTTAACAAAGAGACTTGCCAATACGGTACAGGTAGCCAATGCAGCAATGCACTGCCGTTGTTCCTTGACATGGTATTGCCCGAATATCGTTCTTCCGTATTGGACAATCTGGTGAAAGATATTAAAGCTCATGGCAATCGTCTGACTACGGGAGACGTAGGCAACCGTTATCTTTTCCAGACTTTGGCTCGTAACGGGCTGAATGATTTGATGTATACCATGCACAATCACGAAGATGCGCCCGGATATGGATTTCAACTAAAGTTTGGAGCTACCACTTTGACGGAACAGTGGGACCCTCGTCAAGGCTCTTCATGGAATCATTTTATGATGGGACAAATAGATGAATGGTTTTTTGTATCTTTGGCAGGAATTCAGCATGCTTCCGGTAAAACCGGTTTCCGGGAATTGGAGATTCGTCCGCAGGCTGTGGGAGATTTGGAAGCAGTAAAGGCTTCTTATGAGTCACTATATGGGACTATTGCCGTTGACTGGACACATCGTGACGGTATGTTTACTCTGAATGTAACGATACCGGTCAATTGCTCGGCAAAGGTTTATCTGCCCGGTGACCGGGAAGCGAAAGAAGTAAAGAGCGGTACTTATTCATTTAAAAAGAAAATATGATTATGACGAAGCAACGGACGATTATTTTATTCATTGCGTGTGTTTGTGCTTTCTTAATGGTTCGTGCAGAGCGTGTGGACATGCAGAAAGCGGGAGCAAAGGCAAACGGCAAATCGTTGAACACAAACCTGATAAATAAAACAATTGATCGCTTGAACAGTGCGGGGGGAGGAACTCTTTTCTTCCCGGCAGGGACTTATCTGACGGGGGCTATTCACATGAAGAGTAATATAACGCTGGAGCTGGAAGCCGGAGCTACTTTACTGTTTTCCGATAACTTTGATGATTATCTTCCTTTTGTGGAAGTACGCCATGAAGGTGTAGTCATGAAAAGTTTCTCTCCGTTGATTTATGCGGTGGATGCAGAGAATATAACGATTAAAGGGGAAGGTACGTTGGACGGACAGGGCAAGGCATGGTGGACAGAGTTTTTCCGTATATTCGTGGACTTGCCCAAGAATGGTGTACGTGACTTGAACAAGTATCAGCCGATGTGGGACAAAGCCAATGATGTGGAAGCTCTTGCTGCCGAAACGAATGAAGATTGGCATACCACCTTGCAGCGTCGTTTCTTCCGTCCTCCTTTTATTCAACCTATCCGTTGTAAGAACGTGCGCATAGAGGGGGTTAAGATTGTTAATTCTCCTTTCTGGACGGTGAACCCCGAATTCTGTCAGAATGTGACGGTGGATGGAATCACGATTCATAATGTACCCTCTCCGAATACGGATGGCATCAATCCGGAATCATGTAAGGATGTTCATATCAGTAATTGCCACATCTCGGTAGGCGATGATTGTATCACCATAAAATCAGGCAGGGATGCTCAGGCGCGTCGTTTGAATGTTCCTTGTGAGAATATTACGATTACCAACTGTACCATGCTTTCCGGACACGGAGGGGTTGTGATTGGCAGTGAAATGAGCGGGAGCGTGCGTAAGGTGACTATCAGTAATTGTGTATTTGACGGAACGGATCGCGGAATACGTGTAAAGTCTACTCGTGGAAGAGGGGGTGTCGTAGAGGATATTCGTGTCAGCAATGTGGTTATGAGTAATATAGGGCGGGAAGCTGTGGTGCTTAACCTGAAGTACAGCAAGATGCCCGCAGAAGAAAAGAGCGAGCGCACTCCGGTCTTTCGTGATATTTATATTTCTGGTCTGACGGCAATAGATGTGAAAACTCCGATTAAAATAGTAGGTCTGGAAGAGGCCCCGATTACAGATATTACATTGCGGGATATTAATGTAAAGAATGCCCGTGAGAAATGTGTGTTTGAAAACTGCGAACGCATCCGTATGACGGACGTGATAGTCAATGGAGAAGAAATAAAGTTATAAGACGATATAGATGAAAAAGATTCTTTATATGATGTTGGCGATGGCGAGTCTGTCTGCCAACGCACAGACGTTGACCTATGAGGACCGCTTTGCACGTCCTTTAAATGAAGTGTTGGCAGATATTCAGACCCGCTTTAATATTCGTTTGAAGTATGATATAGATACAGTGGGCAAAGTGTTGCCTTATGCCGACTTTCGTATTCGTCCTTATTCGGTGGAAGAGTCGCTGACCAATGTGCTTGCTCCGTTTGATTATAAGTTTGTGAAGCAGTCGGGCAATCTGTATAAGTTGAAAGCTTATGAATATCCCCGTCGTACGGAAACGGACGGAGAGAAACTGATTGCTTATTTGAATACATTATATACGGATAAGGCTTCATGGGAAGAACGTAAAGCGTGTTTGCGTAAGGAAGTGCGTATGCGGCTGGGTATTGATTCGTTGATGAAGAAACGGGTAGACAATCCCAAACCGATACTTTCCAAAATACGTAAATATAACGGTTATACTGTTCAGAACTTTGCTTTGGAAACTTTGCCGGGTTTGTATGTTTGCGGTTCTATCTATACACCCCGTTCTAAAGGGAAACATGCCTTGATTATTTGTCCGAACGGTCATTTCGGAGGTGGACGCTATCGGGAAGACCAGCAACAACGTATGGGCACACTGGCTCGTATGGGAGCTGTCTGTGTGGATTATGACTTGTTTGGTTGGGGAGAGTCTGCCTTGCAGGTAGGTTCTGCTGCTCACCGTTCCAGTGCTGCGCACGTGATTCAGGCAATGAACGGTCTGTCTGTGTTGGACTATATGCTTGCCAACCGTAAGGATATTGATGTGACCAGAATCGGTGCGAACGGAGGTTCGGGAGGTGGTACGCATACGGTACTGCTTACAGCGTTGGATGAACGGTTTACGGCTTCTGCTCCGGTGGTAAGTCTGGCTTCTCATTTTGATGGCGGTTGTCCGTGTGAAAGCGGGATGCCTATCCAACTGGCCTGTGGAGGTACTTGTAATGCAGAGTTGGCGGCAATGTTTGCTCCGCTTCCCCAATTAATCGTTTCGGACGGGGGAGACTGGACCAGCAGTGTCCCAACGTTGGAATATCCTTATCTTCGCCGTGTCTATGGCTTTTATGATGCTTCGGACAAAGTGACCAATGTGCATCTTCCCAAAGAGAAGCATGATTTTGGTCCGAACAAGCGCAATGCGGTGTACAGCTTCTTTATCACTGCTTTTTCTCTGGATAAAAAGATGCTGGATGAAAGCAAAGTAACCATCGAGCCGGAAAGTGCCATGTATAGTTTTGGTGAGAAAGGAGAGTTACTTCCCGAGAGTGCAATCCGTTCGTTTGATAAGGTGGCGGCTTACTTCGACAGGGATGTCTTTGCGGAATTGAAGTCTGATTTGGCTTTGGAGAAGAAAGCGTCGGACTGGGTTGCTTCTCTCGATTTGAATGACGATAAGAAAGCGGGATATGTGACGACTGTTATTTATAACCATCTTCGCCAGGTTCGTGACTGGCACAATCAACATCCTTATACCACCGTGCCGGAAGGCATGAATCCGTCTACGGGGAAACCGCTCAGCCAGTTAGACCGTCAGATGATTGCGGATTCCGCTATGCCCGGAGATGTACATAAGAAACTGATGGATGGACTGCGCAGAGCACTTACGGAAGAACAGGTAGAAACGATTTTGGACAAATATACGGTTGGGAAAGTAGCTTTCACACTGAAAGGTTATCAGGCTATCGTGCCGGATTTGACAAAGGAAGAGGAAGAACATATTGTTTCTCTTTTGAAGAAGGCGCGTGAGCAGGCTGTCGATTACAAGAGCATGAAGCAGATCTCTGCCGTTTTTGAAATCTATAAGACACAGTGCGAACAATACCTGAATAGTAACGGAAGAGACTGGCGGCAGTTATTCCGTGACTATGTGAACAAGCGTAAGGCGGAGAAAGCGGCAAAGAAATAAGCAGATAAGTATAATGGAAAAGTTAAGTACACAACAACTTCCGGTAGATATAGTCTTCCATCCTTCTTGGTGGAATAAGCATACGGGTATTGTTTTTGATGAAGATTTCTTCTATCATCCTCTCCGTCGGGTGGAAGATGAACGGCGTATGGAGATTGAGTTACATGAACGTTTCGGACAATATGGCTTGGGAGCCGATTATGATAAGGAACTTCCTCAAGTAGGGGCGGTTCATCTGGCTGCGGGATATATCTTGTCGGAGATGTTGGGATGTTCCGTCGAATATACTGCCGATTCGGCTCCGCAGGTAATTTGTCCGCATATAGAGGGCTGGGAGTTAGATGAAGAAAAACCTTTCCGAAGCGAACCTTTCCGTAAATTGCAGAAGTTGGTTGAATCGCTGAAAGGCAAATACGGTTACGTATGCGGAGATATTAACTGGGGTGGTGTATTGAATCTGGCTATCGACCTGAAAGGCGAGATGGTATTGATGGACATGGTGATGGAACCGGAGAAAACCAGAGCCTATTTTAATGCTATCGGCAGAGTTGTAGAGCGTTTCTTCAGTTATATTCAGCGTGAGACAGGCTCGTCTTCTATCTCAGTGAACCGTTTGGCTCGCTTGCTTGACAAATCGGTTTATATCCACTCCGAATGTTCGCACACCATGATCTCGACAGAGGATTATGAAACCTTCCTATTGCCGATTGATGTGGTGTGGAGTGAACGCTATCGTCCGTATGGAATTCATTATTGCGGTACAGACCCTCACCGCCATGCAGCCAATTTTGCCAAAGTACCTCATCTGGATTTCTTGGATCTGGGTTGGGGTGGCGATGTAAAAGCACTACGCGAGGCACTTCCGAAAACTTTCCTGAATATCCGTCTGAATCCCGTTGAACTGAACGGTTACAGCTATGATGAACTAAAGCAAATCATAGAAGAACGGGTAGGGCAATCAGGTAATCTTAACTTAACAGGACTTTGCTGCATCAATATGGATGCGGAAGTAGGGGACGAGAAAGTAGCGGCTATCTTTGAAATTGCCGAACAGTGCAGGAAGAAAATAGAATAGTTCCTACCATCCCTTTATCTTCTCCCTGATGAATGATTAGTTCCACAATATATGAAACAAAAGTTCCATATATTATGAAACAAAAGTTTCATATTTTGTGAAACTAATCACGCTCCCTTATGCGTTGTTTGCTTCTCCGGTATCGTTTCTATAATTTATATAGCCTTTAAACAGTTACAAAAGTCTGCTTTCTACGTCTATCTCTTATAGATTGAAGAAATTGAGGCTATGAAATACCGTTTATCTACATTTATAAGCATGCTTCTTGTGGCGTTTTCTGTGGTTACGGCGGGAGAGGTTTGGGTGTCTCCGTCCGGAAATGACGGGAATGCGGGGACGAAGGATGCTCCTTTACGTACAGTGGCACAGGCATTGAAGCGGGCACGGGAATGGAGACGTTTATCGAATCCTGCCGTACAGGGTGGTGTGCGTGTGCTTTTGCAAGAAGGTGTTTATCGGCAGGAGAAGGCTTTGCTGGTTCGCCCGGAAGATAGCGGAACGGCTGAGAGCCCTACCATTGTTGAGGCGGCGGAGGGTGCAAAGGTTATTATCAGTGGAGGGAAACTGTTGACCGGGTGGAAGCGGGTGACGGAAGATATTCCGGGATTGCCTGCTGTTGCCAAAGGTAAGGTATGGAGGGCGGATGCTCCTTTGGTGGGTAACCGTTTGGCGGAGTTTCGCCAACTGTGGGTGAACGGAGTTAAGGCAGTGCGCAGCACACAGTTTGCTCCCAGAGAAATGCAACGGATGTTGGCGTTTGACAAGGATAAGGAGGAGATTTGGATATCCACTCCGGCTATTGAGGGGCTGGACGAAGCCCGCGGGATGGAAATGACGGTGCATCAGCGTTGGGCAATCGCTATCTTGCGGATAAAGGAGTTTGATATACAGGGAGAACGTACGCGGGTTACTTTCCATCAGCCGGAGAGTGAGTTGGAGTTTGCGCATCCGTGGCCTCAGCCGGTTATCGACGGAGAAAAAGGAAGTTCTTCTTTCTGCTTGGGCAATGCCCTCCGGTTGCTGGACACTCCGGGCGAGTGGTATCAGGACTATCCGTCGGGGCAGGTGTATTACTGGCCTCGTGAGGGAGAAGATATGCTTCGGGCAGAGGTGGTAGCTCCTGTGGTGGAGAAATTAATTACGGTGGACGGTTCGTTGGAACGTCCTGTTTCCCATATTACTTTTAAGGGTATTGATTTTCAGCATGCGGGTTGGTATCGCCCTTCACTCGAAGGACACGTCACCCTGCAAGGGGGAATGTATCTGCTGGATGCTTATAAGCTGCCGATACCCGGTTTGCCTGAAAAGGCGGAGCTGGAAAATCAGGCGTGGATTGCCCGTCCGGAAGCTGCCGTGACGGTGAGGGGAGCAAATCACATCGACTTCCGGAATTGCGCTTTCCGTCATCTGGGCGCTACCGGACTGGATTATGAATGGGCTGTGACGGACTCGGAAGTCAAGGGCTGTCTTTTCACCGATATTGGCGGAACGGCTCTGGCGTTGGGAGCTTTCCCCGACGGAGGCTTTGAGACGCATATACCTTATATCCCGGTGAATAAGAAAGAACTTTGTTCCGGAATATCGATAACAAACAATCTGATAACGGAGGTGACCAATGAGGATTGGGGCTGCGTGGGCATAGGCGCGGGTTATGTGAGAGATGTGACAATCGAGCACAACGAGGTGAGCCATGTAAACTACTCCGGTATTTGTGTGGGGTGGGGATGGACGCCTCTGAACAGCGGGATGAAGAACAACCGGATACATGCCAATTATGTGCATCATTTTGCCCGTCAGCTTTATGATGCGGGAGGACTGTACACGCTTTCCAACCAGCCCGGTTCAAGCATGACGGAGAACAGGCTGGAACATCTGGCGGATGCTCCTTATGCTACCAACGACCGTGCTTTCTACATCTATTTCGATGAAGCTACAGACGGCTATCGGGTGGAAAACAACTGGTGTCCTGAGGCACGTTTCGACTCCAACCGTCCCGGTCCGGTGAATGTGTGGACGAACAACGGGCCTATGGTGTCGGAAGAGATTAAATCGGCCGCAGGTTTGCTGCCGGAATACGGGTATTTGAGAAACAAATAGTAAAAGATATACGATTCATGAAACAAACGAATTATCATTTGTTCGACTTCCTCGATTTCGATACGGAGTTGAAGACGGACGAAGCACTTTGGAAGGCATGCAAGCCCACTGCCATCTATGAGAAAGACGGCGATATCTGCGTGACCGTTCCTTTCCAAAAACAACAATTGGCGAATGACATGGCGGCAGATGAAACTGTGCCCCGTCAGGAGTCCACCTTTATCATCCGCTATTATACTCATAATATCCTCCGTTTGTTTGCCGGTTTCGGAGAAGCGGAAATGACCGACCGTTCCGAAATGCTCCGGTTGGCACCGGATATCCGTAAGAAGCCGCTGACGGTTCGTGAGGACAAGGGTGAATGGAGCGTCTATGATGCCGAAGGTCGTCGCCGTGCATTGATTAATCTGCGTGAACCCGTGCTGGATTATTGGAGTGACTTGCTTCCGGTTCCTCAGGAGACGCTTGACATTACTTTCTATCCGGATGATAAGAAAGAAATCCGGCTGAGTGCTTACGATCATTTCTCGCCTCCGCGCTATGATGCCCTTCCGTTGGCGTATTGCGTGAAAGAGGGGCATAAGGAACGGGCGACGATCTCTTTTGAATGTCAGCCGGACGAGGTGTTTGCCGGAACGGGAGAACGTTTCTATAAGATGGATCTCAGCGGACATACGTTTCAGTTGAAGAATCAGGACGGGCAGGGCGTGAACAACCGTCGTGCCTACAAGAATATACCTTTCTATCTGTCGAGCAGGATGTATGGCGTTTTTTACCATACCAGTGCGCATAGCAAGCTGTCTTTGGCAGACCATTCCACCCGTTCGGTGCAGTTTCTTAGTGACCAAGCCATGCTGGATGTGTTCCTTATCGGTGGAAACACTCCCGAAGAGATTCTTTGCGGATACCGCAGCCTGACAGGATTCCCGTCGATGCCTCCTCTATGGAGCTTCGGAACATGGATGAGCCGTATGACTTATTTCAGTGCCGACGAGGTGACCGCAATCTGTAACCGCTTGCGTGCGGAACAGTATCCGTGTGATGTGATTCATCTGGATACGGGATGGTTCAAGACCGACTGGCTTTGCGAATGGAAGTTCAATGATGAGCGTTTCCCTGATCCGAAAGGCTTTATCCATCAACTGAAAGACAACGGTTTCCGCGTTTCGCTATGGCAGTTGCCTTACGTGGCGGAGGATGCGGAGCAGATAGATGAAGCCAGAGAAAACAACTATATCGGCCCTTTGACAAAGAAGCAGGATTCGGAAGGATCAAACTTCTCCGCTTTGGATTATGCCGGAACCATCGACTTCACCTATCCTAAGGCTGTGGAGTGGTATAAGGGCTTGTTGAAGAATCTGTTGGATATGGGTGTCACCTGCATAAAAGCGGATTTCGGTGAGAATATACACATGGATGCCGAATATCATGGTATGTCGCCCGAACTCCTGAATAACCTGTATGCATTGCTTTATCAGAAAGCTGCTTATGAAATAACAAAAGAGGTGACCGGCGACGGTATCATTTGGGCGCGTGCCGCTTGGGCGGGTTGCCAACGCTATCCGCTTCATTGGGGCGGTGATTCGGCGAGCACATGGGACGGTATGGCGGGTTCGTTGAAAGGCGGTATTCACTTCGGACTCTCCGGTTTTGCTTTCTGGAGTCACGATGTTCCCGGATTCCATAGCCTTCCGAACTTCATGAACTCTCCTGTGACGGATGATTTGTACGTGCGCTGGACTCAGTTCGGTGTGTTCTCCTCCCATATCCGCTATCATGGAACGAGCAAACGCGAACCTTGGAGTTATCCGGCTATCGCTCCGATTGTGAAGAAGTGGTGGAATCTGCGTTATGCCCTGATTCCGTATATCATAGAACAAAGTGAGAAGGCTACCCGGACGGGTTATCCTGTGCTTCGTGCACTGATATTCCATCATCCGGAAGATAAGTTGTGCTGGCATATCGATGATGAATATTATTTCGGTGACGACTTCCTTGTTGCGCCTGTCATGAACGGCGATAACCGTAGGGATGTATATCTTCCGGAAGGCAGATGGGTGAACTTCTTTACCGGAGAACGTTTGGAAGGCGGACGCTGGTTGAAGAATCTGGAAGTGCCGTTGGATGAAATGCCAGTGTATGTCCGTGAAGGAGCGGAGATACCTTACTATCCGGAGCAGGTGCAGTGTACGGACGAAATGGATCTGAACAAGCAAGTCTCATTGAGAATAGATAATGATTTTAAAGGAATTTGGACAAAATGAATAACAGCAAGATGAAGACGTGGAAAACAAACTTGGAAGAAACCAAGCAACGCTATATTGATTGGTGGAATCATAAAGGTATTATACTTAATATGTGGGAACATTTTCAGGAAGGTGTGAGGCCGCATGCCGATGTTCCTGCTCCCGCTCCTGCAAAGGATTTGAATCAGAAATGGTTTGACCCGCAGTGGAGAGCGGAATATTTGGATTGGTATGTAGCTCACAGCAGTCTGATGGCGGATATGCTTCCGGTAGCCAACGCACAGTTAGGACCGGGCTCTTTGGCAGCCATATTGGGAGGCGTGTTTGAAGGTGGCGAGGATACCATCTGGATTCATCCCGATCCGGATTTCAATGATGAGATTGTTTTTAATCCGGAGCATCCTAACTGGATATTGCACAAGGAATTGCTGAAAGCCTGCAAGGCTAAAGCGAAAGGAAACTACTATGTAGGTATGCCCGACCTGATGGAAGGCCTGGATGTTTTGGCTGCCTTGAAGGGTACGGATAAAGTCTTGCTGGATACGGTGATGCAGCCGGAAGTGCTGGAACAACAGATGCAGCAGATCAATGATATTTACTTTAAAGTCTTTGATGAGCTGTATGACATTATCCGTGAGGGAGATGAGATGGCGTTCTGCTATTTCTCTTCTTGGGCTCCGGGTAAGATGAGCAAGTTGCAAAGTGACATTTCTACGATGATCAGCGAGGATGATTACAGGCGGTTTGTACAACCGTTCATCCGTGAGCAATGCCAAAAGATAGATTATACATTATACCATCTGGACGGGGTAGGGGCTATGCATCATCTTCCGGCATTGTTGGAGATAGAAGAACTGAATGCAATTCAGTGGACTCCGGGTGTGGGTGAGCCGCAGGGAGGTTCTCCGAAGTGGTACGATTTATATAAGAAGATACTTGCTGCCGGAAAGAGCGTCATGGCTTGTTGGGTAACACTGGACGAGTTGAAACCTCTCTTGGATAATATCGGGGCTGACGGTGTGCATCTTGAAATGGATTTCCACAATGAAAAAGAAGTGGAACAGGCGATGAAGATAGTGGATGAATATAGAAATTCCGCATCGGAAGCAGTTAAAGAAGCAGAGGCGGACGAAAAGCCTCTACAACAGCAGGAAAGTATTCAAGTAACAACTGCTTCCCATAATGAAGATGAGGCCTTGAAACCTTTGTTTGATGCGATTGTGGCAGGCAAACTTGAACCGGCAGTGGAGATAACCAGACAGGCGATAGCCAACGGAGCGTTGCCGCAGGATATCATTAATAACTACATGATAAAGGCGATGGGTGAAATCGGTCAGCGTTTTCAGGATGGAAAGGCATTCGTTCCCCAGTTGTTGATGGCGGGACGTGCCATGAAAGGTTCGCTCGAATTGTTGAAACCGTTGTTGCAGGGCAATGCCTCGGTCTCTATCGGTAAGGTGATTATCGGTACGGTGAAAGGCGATTTGCATGACATAGGCAAGAATCTTGTGGCATCCATGCTTGAGGGATGCGGATTTGAGGTTATTAATATCGGTATCGATGTATCGTCGGATAAATTTGTGGAAGCGGTGAAAGAGCATCATGCGGATATTCTTTGTCTGAGTGCTTTGCTCACCACGACAATGACCTACATGAAAGAAGTGATCGACGCTTTGGAAAAGGCGGGTATAAGACAGGAAGTGAAGGTGATGGTAGGAGGGGCTCCTATCAGTGAAGACTATGCCCGTGAAATAGGGGCGGACGGTTATAGTGACAATGCCAATACTGCCGTGCTGAAAGCGAAAGAGTTAATGGGAGTTTATTAATCGGACATAATTACTATGAAAACACAATTTTTAGATACATTGGATTGGGGGATACTTGTCGTTTATTTTGTTATCTTGATAGCAATCGGTGTTTGGGCAAGCAGTACCCGTAAGAAAGGAAGCAGCCTCTTTCTGGCTGAACATTCCTTGAAATGGCCCAGTATCGGCTTTTCCATGTGGGGAACGAATGTAGGGCCATCCATGTTGATTGCGTCCGCTAGTGCAGGGTTCACCACCGGTATCGTGTCGGGCAATTATGCATGGTATGCATTTGTATTTATATTTCTGTTGGCGTTTGTTTTCGCTCCCCGCTATCTGGGTGCGAAAGTGATGACCTTGCCGGAGTTTATGGGACGTCGTTTCGGACAGTCCACCCGTCATATTCTGGCGTGGTACACTATTGTCACGATTCTGATTTCATGGTTGGCACTGACGCTGTTTGCCGGAGGTATCCTGATTCGTCAGATATTCGATATGCCCATGTGGCAGTCGGCTGTTTTGTTATTACTTATATCGGCGTTTTTTACCATGCTCGGCGGATTGAAGGCGGTGGCCTATACCAATGTCTTTCAGATGTTGCTACTTATCTTTGTCTCGGCAACCTTGACGATTGTCGGACTGAATAAGGTAGGAGGGGTTACGGCTTTGTTTGACGCCGTTCCGCATAGTTACTGGAATCTGTTTCTTCCGAATGACGATCCGGCTTTCCCCTGGTTGCCTATCATATTGGGGTATCCTATCATGGGAGTATGGTTCTGGTGCACGGATCAGTCTATGGTACAACCCGTTTTGGCTGCCAAGAATCTGAAACAAGGGCAGTTAGGGGCTAACTTCACCGGATGGCTGAAAATACTGGATGTGCCTTTGTATATTTTGCCGGGTATCATTTGTCTGGCTCTTTTTCCTACTTTAAATAATCCGGATGAGGCTTACATGACGATGGTGACCAATCTTTTCCCGGTCGGTATGGTCGGTTTGGTGTTGGCGGTTCTTACTGCTGCTTTGGTGAGCACGATCGGTTCCGCGCTGAATGCTTTGAGTACCGTTTTCACGATGGATATTTATGTAAAGCGCATCAATCCCGATGCTACCCAAAAGCATATTATCCGTATGGGACATACCGTAACGGTAGCGGGAGCTTTGATTTCGATTCTTATCGCGGTTGCCATAGACTCGATACAGGGATTGAATCTGTTTAATGTATTCCAGTCCGTGCTTGGATTTATTGCTCCGCCGATGTCGGCAGTATTCCTGTTTGGTGTATTTTGGAAGAAAACAACTACTCGTGCCGCCAATATGGCTCTCACATTCGGTACGGTTTTCAGTATCGGAGTCGGTATCCTCTATCTATGGGTGATTCCTGCCGATCAGTTTGATTTTTGGCCGCACTTCATGCTGTTGTCATTCTATCTGTTTGCCATTATTGCAGTAGCGATGGTGGTTGTTAGTCTGCTGGATAAGAACGCAGTGAACCGGAATGTACTTGATTTCGGTAAGATAGGCCGGCCGGCACGTTTGGTAGTAACCCTCTGGGCCATGCTTATTGTAGTAATGATAGGACTGTATATCTTCTTTAATGGGTTTTAAGGAGTAGATATGATAAAGACCTGGGATGATGTTGTTTATGGTAGTGTCATCCCGGGGTTTATATATCTTTAATTATAACTCAAATCAAGTATTAGTTATTTAATCAGTTTAATTACTTCCGTCGTGTTGTCCGCATATAAAACTCTTGCATAGACCACTTCACTGGTTTTTCCCATAGGGATTTCCACTTGTGTATCGTTACACTTTGTAGAGAAAATGATGGCTCCGATGGTGTTAAATACTTCTATCTTGCTGATGTTTTTCTCTCCGTTTAGTATCCAAGAGTTTCCGCTTCGAGTGATAGATAAGTTTGGGCTTGATACGGAATCTATACCTTGTGGTTGGTCTCCTTCCCGTATTCTAAAGATTTTCCATTGCGGATCTGCATTTCTATAAATTTCAATGCAGCCTTCTGGTACTGATAAGGGGTATTCACAATATTGTTCGTTTGACATGACAAATGCATTTTCACCAAGAACGGGAGGCACTTTTGCTTTCATGATTATAGTTGGATCTGAATGTTCTCCAGGACCGGAAACTAGATGCCCCCACATTAGGTTATAGAAAGCTTTATTTTTAATATATTTTAAAGATTCTGGGAATCTATAATCATAAAGGTATGCGTCAACAAATGCGTAAGTTTCTATTGTTTCCAAACCTTCTTCAAAATCTAATTTATTTTCTCCGCGAGTAGTTTCATATAAAATCTTTCCGTCAGAAGAAAATATACCATTTTCTGTTTCTTTACAGTAGGTGTTATCGTTACTTATAATGAATGAAATCCCCCCAATATATGCAGCTCTTTTAGGATAAGGTCCTGTTAAATATATTCTGGCATTCGTATTTAATGCATTTTCATCGATATATTTTATATGTATAGGTAATATAATACTTTTCAATTTCTTATCAAAGAAGGCTTTAACAGGTATCGTATCTACTTCTATCTGTTTCATATTAATGCTTTTCAGTTTTACAAGTTGGTCTGTGATAAAGTAGAAATACTTTTTGTTTATACTTCATGTTAAGTTCAAA
>ENA-UERN01001678-UERN01001678.1-human-gut-metagenome-genome-assembly--contig:-NODE-1678-length-19633-cov-5.587083_pt1 | contig 19633 bp, 6 predicted proteins | sample MGYA00242950_ERZ507950 | MGnify/ENA primary metagenome ERZ507950 (study PRJEB26167, sample SAMN06115515) | human gut metagenome | host: Homo sapiens | place: China:Ningxia | collected 2014-11-26...
GTCTTGTTTGTCCTTTAAGATTTATTTATTCTTCGAGCGCTAAGCGTCCATTCGATAATTTCGATGAATATATCCCCTGTTTGCCCTCCTCTGGCCTGGCGACATGGTGTACGCTCCTGGCAACGCTGAACTCAGAATATTTATCCAGTCACTCTATTTTTTAAGAGCAGTAAACCTATGACTACAATAAAGAACCGTCGTTTACGTCCGCGTGCGCATCGTTTTGCTCTTGAGTCTCGCCAGCTTTTTGATGGAGCCGCTCTGGCTGAAACCGCCATCCATGAGGCATCGGCAAGCGATCTGGTGCACCATGAAAGCGCCACCGAACCCGCGAAGGCGCTGGATATTCCCCACGCCGCCACAGCCGACGCCGCAAGCGAAAAACCGGGCAGCGCCGCCAGCGAAGTCTATGTAATAGACCAGCATATCTCCGGCTGGCAGTCGCTGGTGGACCAGGTGCCGCAGGGCAGCCAGGTGGTGATTATCGATGAAAACAGCTCGGGTCTGAGCCAGCTTGCCGACGCGCTGAAAGGCGAAACCAATATTTCCGCCATTCATATTCTGAGCCACGGCGCGTCCGACGCCATTACGCTTGGCACCGATGTGCTGACGGCGGACAACCTCTCGGCGTGGTCTTCACAGCTCAGCGCTATCGGCGCGAGCCTTAGCGACAGCGGCGACATCCTGCTTTACGGCTGCGACGTCTCCGCCCAGGATAACGCCTTTATCACCCGCTTCGCCGAACTGACTCAGGCGGACGTGGCGGCCTCCAGCGACATGACCGGCAGCGCGGCGCTTTCCGGCGACTGGGTGCTGGAAAACCATACCGGCAGCATTGAAGCGAAAACCTTCGCCTTTGATTACGACGGCCTGCTGGCCGGGCCGGAAGTCACCGCGCCGGAAAAAGGCATCACCGTCGCCGAGCCGAGCAGCCTTAACGCCGCAGGCGCCGATACCGCCACGCTCAGCGGCTGGTAGGTCAGCACCACGGACGCCAGCGAAACCGTCATAGTCACGGTGAGCCTGAGCAACAGCGCCATCGGCAAACTCAGCGACAGCCAGACCAGCAACGCTTCGCTGACCATGACCGGCACTGCCAGCGAAGCGCAGGCCTGGCTTAACAGCATCACCTTTACCTCCGCTGACGTCGAGCTTGGCAACACCGGCGCCAGCGGCAAGCTGGACGTCACGGTGCGCGACAGCGCGGGCGTCAGCACCAGCAAATCCATCGATGTGACCGTGACCCCGTCGAACGACCCGGTAAGCGTGGCCGACGCCACCCAGAACGTGCCGGAGATCGAATCGGGCGGCAGCGTCATCACCACCGTGACCCTTAACGCCATCGATGCGGAAGTAACGGCGGGCACCCAGCAGCCCGTGCAGATTGTCTATGGTCTGACCGACCTGCCGCAGTATGGCTATCTGACGCTGAACGGCGACCGGATGGGCGTCGGCTCTATCTTTACCCAGCAGGATTTGATCGACGGCAAGGTGAAGTATGTCCACACCGCCACGGGCGCAGACCAGAACGCCGCCGACGGCTTTACGGCGGTCATCAACGACGGCGCGACGCCGAAGGCGCAGTCCGATACCGTCCACGTCACGCTGAACATTACCCCGCAGAACCAGGCGCCGACCCTTAGCGGCAGCGGCGTGGTCTTTGAAGGCCAGCCCAACAATGCGGTCAACACCGGCAACGTCGGCCAGTATATAGAGGCGGACGGCGGCGGCGATCCGGGCGACACAACGCTGACTCTCACCATTACCGCCCTGCCGACCCACGGCACGCTCTGGTTTAACGGCGTCGCCGTCACCGTCGGCCAGACCTTTGACTATGCCGATCGCAATCTGCTGACCTATGCTAACGACGGCAGTGAAAACCAGGGCACCGACAGCTTTGGCGTACGCGTCACCGACCAGGGCGGCGGCACCGGCGTGCCGGCCAGCACCGACGGCACCATTACCCTGACCGTGCGCCCGGTGGATGACGACCCGACTCTGGACAACGTAACGCTGCACGCGCAGGTGGACGATCTGGCGAACGCCGTCACCCTTACGTCTGCGATGATCGGCGCAAGCGACGTGGATTCCACCGATAACCACCTCAGCTTTATCGTTGACGACAGCAAGCTCACCCACGGTTACCTGACGCTGGACGGCTACCGCCTGCAAAACGGCGGCACCTTCACCATGCAGGATATCGTCGACGGCAAAGTGCAGTACGTGCAGTACGCCAGCGCATCGGGTGACACCGACAGCTTCAACTTTGTGGTGGTGGACAACACCGCTGCGCTGCGCTGGAACGCCGACGGCACGACCTACAGCCGCATCGGCGGCGTGTACACGCCGGGCACCGAAACGCTGACCAGCTTTACCTTTACCATCGGCCTTGCGGTGGTCACGGGCGGCGGTCCCGGCACGATTCCGGATCGCGTCACCACCATTACCAACCGCGATTCCACCTGGGCGGGCGTGGACTTCACCTCTGGCTACGCCCGCGGCGAAGTGGAAGAAGGCGGCATCCTCGTACTGAACGGCACCAGCGGCGACTTCTCCAGCGTGCCGGGCCTGAGCTACACCGCCACGGGCGTGGACGCCTCGCAGGTGGTCTATACCTTCCTTGGTTTCTCGAACGGCGCAACGGGCGGCGAGCTGCAAAAAAATGTCGGCGGCAGCTGGGTGACGCTCGGCGAATACGCCACCTTTACGCAGGCCGACCTCGACAGCGGCAATATTCGCTTCCAGCACGACGGCGGAGAGACCTTTGTCTACGCCGCGGCGTTCTCTGTCTCGGCGGGGCTGACCACGCTCGATGCTAACGGCAACCCGGTGACCGATATCTGGACGCCGACGCTGAACATCTACGTCACGCCAGTGAACGATCTGCCGGTGGTAACCGGCTCCTCCTCCACCGTAATCGCCGAAGGCGAAACCGCTTACCTGACCACCGGCCAGATAGCGATAAGCGACCCGGACGACGCCAACAGCAGCAACGGGCTGGAAGAGAGCGCGACGATCAAAGACGGCAGCGCCAGCGCCAACAACTATGCCTATAACAACGACGCGACCGACGCCAACGCCCTGAAGTTCACCATCAAAACGCTGCCGGACGGCGGCACGCTGCAATACTACAACGGCTCGCAGTGGGTTGACGTTACCGTCGGCCAGACGCTCAACGCCTCGCTGCTTACCGCCAGCGCCTCGACCACCGGGCTGCGCTTCGTCAGCGACGGCTCGGAAGTGCGCTCCACCACCTTTACCGTATCGGCCACCGACCGCTGGGGCGCCACCTCCGCCAGCGACGCGACGGTGAAAATCCAGATAACTAACGTCAACGACGCGCCGCAGATCGCCAAAGACCCGACCCAGGCCGACCCGACGGTGACCGCAGGCTCGCCGAACCTGATTGGCGGCACGCCAGTCAACAACCCGCTGTACGTCACCGAAGGAAGCTATGGCCAGATAACCAGCGCCATGCTGCAAGCCTACGATTCCGACAGCAGCTCAATGCAGGTGCAGTACACCATCACCGGCGCGCCGACCCACGGCACCCTGGCCTATTCCAAAGATGGTGTGAACTTCAGCCCCATCGGCAAAGGCTCCTCCTTCACCCAGCAGGATGTGGCGAACGGGTACATTTACTACCTGAACGACGGCACCGAAGGCAGCGGCAACAGCGAACCCGCCACCCCGGACGATAAGTTCACCTTCACGATTTCTGACGGCGACAAAGAGCAGACCGGCAACGCGTTCTGGATCTACACCCGCCCGACCGACGACGCGCCGGAAGTGACCGCGCCGTCGGGCATCAAGAACATCGCCAGCGCCACGGCGACGAGCAACGCCCTGCCGGGCTTCTCGGTCAAAGATGGGGATCTGACAGACGGCGTGACCGATGGCGAGAGCGATTATTTGCAGGTGACCGTGCGTCTGCTGCATGCGGACGGCAGCGCCTTCGTGGCCAGCGAATACAGCGACGTGACCCTGGGTTACGCGACCGGCAGCGGCGCGACGATCTCTACCGCCCACGGCGGCCAGCACGACTATCTGGTCTTGAGCGGCACCCGCGCCCAGGTGAACGCGGCGCTGGCGGGCCTGACGGTGACCTTCAGAACCGACCGCAACGCCACCTATCAGGTGCAGACTATCGCCGATGACCGCCTGCGCGACGCAAGCGGCACGCTGACGGCAGGCGCTAACGGCGGCACGCTGAACCAGCCCGCGACGCCTGGCAGAGGCGCGGCGGCCACCGCCGTCGACGCCACCGAGTACAACTGGTACAGCGCCTCCGTACCGGAAAAAAGCGGCAACCTGAGCGCGGCGTCCGTCACCATTCGCGCCTCGGAAATCAACGATCCGGGCACGCTGACCGTGACCAACCTGGACCGTACCGTTTATGAAGATCAGGCAAGCTTTATCGGCGGCAATATCGTGGTGCAGGACACCGAATCCGCCGCCTTCGGCACGCCGGTGACCGTCACCATCACCGCGCCGTCCGGCACCCTCGGCATCGGCGGCGCGGACGTGAACACCAGCGCCACCGCCAGCGCCGCCGGCAGCCAGCCGGTTACGATTTCCGGCGACAACTCCGGCACGCTGACGCTGACCGGTCGCGCCAGCGACATTGAAGCGCTGCTGAACGACGCGGCGCTCGGCCTCACCTGGCAGAGCGGCGCCAACGTCAACCACGACCTGAACGGCGCAGCGGCGGGCGATGTCACCATCACCCTGCATCTGGACGACGGCGACTCGCATATCGGCGACACCGTGCAGGCCGCCCCGGCCGACCAGACGCTGAACCTCACCATTGTGCCGGTGAACGACGCGCCGGTTGTCTCTGCAACGGGCGGTACGGTTTACCTCAACAGCGATCCGGCGGTAGTCGACGGCACCAAAGTCGGCGGCTTTGTGATTTCCGACCCGGATTACACCGACGGCGGCAATATCGCCGACGGCGAAACCGATTTTATGCAGGTGACGGTGCGCATCACCGACGCCAGCGGCGTGCCGCTGACCGCCGCGCAGTACAGTAACGCCGGCGTATCCGACATCACCATTAGCTCCGGCAACACAACGTCCGGCGTGACGATTGACAGCGTCTATAACGGCAGCGAGTCCGCACTGGTGATCCGCGGCACGCTGAGCCAGGTGAACGCGTACCTGGCGGCGCTGACCGTCTCCATGACCGGCTCCGCCCTGTCGAACGCCGATAACGCCTGGCGTGTGGAAGTGATTGCCGACGATCGCCTGCGCGACGCCTCTGGCAACCTGACAAGCGCCAACAGCGCCAACGGCGGCCAGAACGATGCCGTCACCGGCGTCGCGGCGGTGCCGACCACGGCTATCGACCCTTACGGCGCGCTGCCTTCCGGCCTGAGCCAGAACGTCAGTACCGCATGGCGCAGCGTCTTCCCAAGCGACGTCAACGATCCGGCGACCATCACGGTGACGGACAAGTCAGTCAACGAAGGCTCAACGACCGTCGCCCTGCCCGCCATTACCGTGGCGGACCCGGACGCCGACAGCGCCAGCCTGACGGTGACGGTCACTCTGCCGGGCGGCTTTACCTTTAAAACGATTGGCGGGACGGGCGGCACCGTTGATGCGGGCGGCGTCAACACCACCAGCTTCACACTTACCGGCACGCTTTCGCAGATCAACAGCCGCCTCGCTAACCTGACGGTGAACCTGCCGACCAACGCGGGCGTCACCGCCGCCGACTGGAACGGCACCTTTAACGTCACCGTAGTGGTGAACGATAACGCCAACCACGGCAGCCGCCCGACCACGCTTACCGGCGACAGCAATAACCCGAACGCGAACCCGGGCGACATCAGCTACGCCGATGACACCTCCGCCGCGCTGGTCACCACCCGTACCTTTAGCGTGACCGTGAAACCGTCGAACGATGCCCCGGTCGTGCTGGGCGGCGCTACCCAGACGCTGGCCCCGGTGAGCGAAGACACCAGCGCCGCAGCGATTACCGGCGACACCATTGCCAACCTGTTTGCCGGTAACTTCTCGGACCCGAACGATCAGGTCAACAATGCGTCCATTACGGCAACCGGCGGCACCAGCGCTGACAGTTTCTGGGGCGTGGCTATCACTAACCTGTCAGTCAACAGCGCGCAGGGCGAATGGCAATACTCCACCGATGGCGGCACGACCTGGGCTGCCATTGGCAGCCGCACCGACGCCAACGCCCTGCTGCTGGATGCAACGGCCAAAGTCCGCTTTGTACCTGCCGCTGACTTCTTCGGGACGCCTGCTGCCTTGAAAGTACGTCTGGTGGAAACCAACAACAACGGCGACACCACCGCAACGACAGGGTCGCTGACCAGCGGCCAGACTGTATCAACGGCAACCAACGGCAGTAGTTCACGCTATAGCGCAGCGATGGTCACCCTCTCAACCAGCGTCACTAACGTCAACGACCGTCCGACGATTAGCGCGACGCCGCTGACCATGCAGGAAGATACGCCAGTTGGCAAAACGCTGACCTCTATTCTTGGCAGCTACAGCGACGCCGCCGACAACCAGACGGGAATTGCTGGCGGCGGCAACGCCAGCGGCGCTATCGGCTATGTGGCGATCGTCGGCAACACCACCGACGCAAGCCTCGGCCACTGGGAGTACTCTACCAACGGCACGACCTGGACTGCGCTTGGCACAAGCTACAGCGAAACCAACGCGCTGGTGCTGCTCGCCTCGACCCAGCTGCGCTTTGTGCCGCTGGCCGACTACAACGGCGCGGTGCCGGGCGGCCTGACGGTGCGCGTCTCCGACAGCACCAGTTCCGCCGATACCGGCGTCAGCGCCGCGGGCAGCACGCAGGATCTGCAAAGCGCCTTCAACAGCGGCCAGACCAGCCACTGGAGCACGGCGCAGAGCATCAGCATGAGCATTACAGCGGTGGCGGACGCGGTGAGCGACACCGCCGCCACCCATTCGGGCGAGGCGAAAACCATCGACGTGCTGGGCAACGACAGCTTCAGCAACAGCGATAAAGCGATCACGGCGGTCACCCAGGGCGTTTATGGTTCCGTGGTTATCGACAATGGCAAGGTGATTTATACCCCTAACACCACGAGCTACGTCGGCAGCGATACGTTCACCTATACCGTCACCAGCGGCGGCGTGACCGAAACCGCGACGGTCACGATTCAGATGAATAACGCCGCCCCGGTCACCCAGGGTGAAAACGTCAGCACGCCGGAAGATACGACGCTGACCAGCTCCGCCGCGCAAAACCTGCTGCTGAACGATTCCGACCCTGATGGCGATACGCTGAGCATTCTTAACTACTCCGTCAGCGGCGTCGGCACGGTGTTTACCGCAGGCCAGACCGCCGACCTCACCGGGTATGGCAAACTGACCATCAACGCCGACGGCAGCTATACTTTTGTCCCGGTCGCCGACTGGAACGGTACGGTGCCGACGGTGACCTACCGGGTGGTTGATGGCCGCACCAACGGCGCGACCACGGCGCAGTTGAAGATAACCGTCACGCCGGTAAAAGACGCCTTTGACGACAGCCTGACGACCCACGCGGGTACGCCGGTGACCATCGACGTTTTCGCCAACGATAAATTCAGCAACGGCGATAAAGCGATTACCGGCAAGACCAACGGCGCTTACGGTACGGTTAGCATCAGCAACGGCCAGGTGGTTTACACCCCGACCAGCGGCTACGTCGGCACCGATACCTTCACCTATACCGTCACCAGCGGCGGCAAAACCGAAACCGCGACGGTCACCCTCACTCTGGTCAACGACGCGCCGCAGGTCGGCCTGGCTAAAACCGGCAGCACGGCGGAAGACACAACGCTTACCAACGGCGAAAATCTGCTGACGGGCGCCAGCGACCTGAACGGCGACGCGCTGACGGTGAAATCGTTTACGGTGGGCAATACCACCTGGGCCGCCGGCCAGACCGCCACGCTTGCGGGCTACGGCGCGCTGACCCTCAACGCCGACGGCAGCTATACCTTTGTTCCGGTCGCCGACTGGAACGGCAACGTGCCGCAGGTGACCTACACCATCACCGACGGTCGCACCAACGGCGACGTCACCTCGACGCTCGATATCTCCGTTACGCCGGTGCAGGATGCGTTTAACGACAGCCAGACCGGCCACGGGCGCGACCCGCTGGTGATTGATGTCTTTAATAACGACAGCTTCGCCAACAGCGACAAAGCCATTACCGCCACCACCAACGGCGCGCACGGTACGGTGACCGTCAGCAACGGCAAGGTGGTTTACACCCTGAACGACGGCTATGTCGGCACCGATAGTTTCACTTATACCGTTACCAGCGGCGGCAAAACCGAAACCGCGAACGTCACCGTAACGTTAACGAACGGTGCGCCGACCGGGGTTGTCGGCAAAACCGCCAGCACAGCGGAAGACCAGACGCTGACCAGCACGGCTTTGCAGAATCTGCTGAACGGCGCCAGCGACCCGGACGGCGATACGCTGAAAGTCAGCGCATTTACGGTGGGCGCAACGACGTGGGCCGCTGGCCAGACCGCGACGCTTGCGGGCTATGGCGCGCTGACCATCAACGCCGACGGCAGCTATACCTTTGTTCCGGTCGCCGACTGGAACGGCAGCGTGCCGCAGGTCACTTATGAGGTCACCGACGGGCGCGACAACGGCGTGCAAACCGCCGCCCTCGATATTACCGTCACGCCGGTGCAGGACGCCCATGACGACAGCCGGACAGCCCATGCGGGCGCCCCGGTCACGGTCGATGTCCTGACCAACGACGGCTTCACCAACGGCGACAAAGCGATTACCGGCGTCACCGACGGCGCGCACGGTACGGTTAGCATCAGCAACGGCCAGGTGGTTTACACCCCGACCAGCGGCTACGTCGGCAACGACAGCTTCACCTATACCGTCACCAGCGGCGGTATCGAGGAGACCGCCACGGTTTATCTGACGTTGACCAACAGCGCGCCGACGCTGCCCCACTGGACAGCGATTAACGGTGAAGACTCGCCGATCGGTATCCCTGGCCTTTTATTAGATACCAGCAGCGACGCCGACGGCGACACCATGACGGTGACCGATTTTACCGTCAACGGTACCACCTGGCAGGCAGGCGAGACGGCCAATCTGGCGGGGTACGGAAGCCTGACTATTACTTCTGACGGCAGCGTGACGTTTATTCCGGTGGCTGACTGGAACGGCAACGTACCGGTGGTGACCTACACGGCAACGGACGGCCGGGATAACGGCAGCGTCACATCGACGCTCACCATTCAGTACAATGCGATCCCTGACGCCGTTGACGACAACGCCACCACCCACGCGGGCATGGCGAAAGTCATCGACGTGCTGGCGAACGACAGATTCAGCAACAGCGACAAAGCCGTTACCGCCGTCACCCAGGGCAATAACGGCTCGGTGGCGATTGAAAACGGCAAGGTGCGCTATACCCCGAACGCGGGCTTTAACGGCACTGACAGCTTTACCTATACCGTCACCAGCGGCGGCGTAACGGAAACCGCGACCGTTAATGTCACCATCGCCAACATTGCGCCGGTGGCGCACGATGATTTTACGTGGACTGCGGAAGACACTACCCTGACGCGCAGCGCCGCCACCGGGTTGCTGGCTAACGACAGCGATGATGACAATGATGCTCTTGCCATCACGCAGTTCAGTACCGGTACGCAGATTTACGCGGCGGGCCAGACCGCGACGCTTGCAGGCATGGGCGACCTGACCATTAACGCCGACGGCAGCTATACCTTTGTGCCAGTCGCCGACTGGAACGGCGCCGTGCAGCCGATCCTTTACCAGGTAAGCGACGGCAACGGCGGATTTAGCGTGGCGACGCTCTTACTTACCGTCAACCCGATCGCGGATGCGGTCAACGACAGCGTCAGCACCCATGCCGATGTGCCGGTGGTGATCGACGCGCTCGACAACGACAGCTTCAGCAACAGCGACCAGACGATTACCGGCGTCACCGCTGCCGCCCACGGCACGGTGACGATTGAGAACAACACGCTCGTCTACCGCCCGAACGCGGGCTATGTCGGCAGCGACACCTTCGACTACACCGTCACCAGCGGCGGCAAAACCGAAACCGCGACCGTTACCGTGGACGTCACCAACGTGGCGCCGCGTCTGACCAGCGTACCGACGATTTCCACGCCGGAAGACACCACGCTTAACAGCACTGCGGCGCAGAACCTGCTGACTAACGCCCACGATGACGATGGCGACGCCCTCGCCGTGACGGAGTTTACCGTCGGCGGCACCCGCTACCTCGCGGGCGACACCGCGACGCTGGCAGGCTATGGCGATTTGACGATCCGCGCCGACGGCAGCTTCACCTTTGTGCCAGTGGCCGACTGGAACGGCGTGCCGCCTGCCGCGACCTACACCATCAGCGACGGCAAAGACGGCGGCGTCTCCACCGCCACGCTCGCCTTTAGCGTAACGCCGGTGGCGGACGCGAAGGACGATACGGCCAGCACCCATGCGGGTGTTGCGGTCACTATCGATGCACTGCATAACGACAGTTTCAGCAATGCCGACAAAGCGATTATCGATGTGGATCAGGGCCAGCACGGCTCGGTGACCATTGAAAACGGCCAGCTGGTTTATCGTCCTGTGGCAGGCTATGTCGGCCAGGATACCTTCACCTACACCGTGGAGAGCGGCGGCGTTCGCGAAACCGCCAACGTCACCGTCACCCTGACCAACAGCGTGCCGGTCGCAACGGGCGAGACAGTGGCTTCGCCGGAAGATTACGAGGCGCGCGGCGACCTGCTGCTCAACGACCGTGACGCGGACGGCGATCCGCTGTTTATCGCGGGCTTCACCGTCGGCGGCCAGACTTATCAGCCGGGCGATACCGCGCGGCTCCCGGGCGTCGGCGAGCTGACCATTGAGCGCAACGGCGGCTACCGCTTTACGCCGGTGGCCGACTGGAACGGCACGGCGCCAGTAGTAACCTACACGGTCAGCGACGGCAACGACGGCGGCACCACTACCGCGACGCTCGCCATCACCGTCACCCCGGTAGCGGACGTGAAAGATGACAGCGCCACCACCCACGCAGGCGTGCCGGTGACGATTGATGCGATCGGCAACGACCGCTTCGTTAACCCGGACCAGGCCATTACCGGCGTGACCCAGGGCGCGCACGGCTCCGTCGCTATTGAAAACGGGCAGCTGGTTTATACGCCAAACGCGGGCTACGTCGGCCAGGACACCTTCACCTATACCGTCACCAGCGGCGGCGTCACCGAAACCGCCCAGGTCACGCTTGAGGTCACCAACACCCCGCCGGTCGCGGTGGCGGATAAAGCGAGCACCCTGCCGGAAACGCCGGTCAGCGGCAATCTGCTGACCAACGACCGCGACGCGGACAGCGACCCGCTGCACGTGGCGGAGATCACCGTCGGCGGCGCGACCTACGCGCCGGGGGACATCATTACGATCCCGGGCCAGGGCACGCTGGTGGTTAACCGCGACGGCAGCTATCTGTTTACCCCGGCAAGCGGCTGGTCCGGCTTTACGCCAGTGTTGAACTACACCCTGAGCGACGGCAACGACGGCGGCACCGCCACGGGCGAACTGCGCCTGCTGGTGAACCCCGTAGCCGAGGCGTGGGTGAAAGAGGCAGGTCTGGTCGATACGGCCAGCGGCGCGCAAACCACCACGGGCGCGATGGCCGTACTGTCGCTGGAGCCGGTGGAAAGCCTGACCATTGGCGGCCAGACCCTGACGCTTGCGCAGCTCCAGGCGCTGAGCGCCCAGGCGCCAGTGGATATCGCAACGCCGGACGGCGTGCTGTCGCTCACCGGTTTCCAGGTGGACGGCGAAGGCCGCGCGACGCTGCAATACCGCTTCACGCTGACCCAGGCGGTTAACCAGCCGGGCGAATCCACCACCCGCGAAGAGATTCGGTTCTCCGTCAACGGCCAGCAGACCCGCGCGCCGGGCCTGCTGCGCGTCAATATTCTCAACGACGCGCCGGTCGCGGCAGCGGACGACAACAGCATCGACCAGGATCGCGGCCAGCAGGCGGCGTCGGGCAACGTCTTTAGCAACGACGCTATCGGCGCAGACGGCGCCGCGGCGGGCGGCCCGGTGAGCGCGATTTCCTCCGTGAACCTCAACCGCGCGGGCGCGGTCGGCGGCGTAAGCCTGGGCGAGTTCGGCGCCCTGACGCTCGACGCCCGCGGCAACTACAGCTATGTGCTGAACCGCAGCAACAGCCGCGTGGCGTCGCTGGACGCCAACGCCACCCTGAGCGAGGTGTTCACTTACACCATTACCGACGCCGACGGCAATACCAGCCAGGCGCAGCTGACCATCGTTATTCACGGCGTGACGCCGCCGCAGTCGGTACGCACAGGCGATCAGCACTTCCCGAGCTACTACACCAACTACGAGCTGTCGCTCGATCAGCCGTATTCGCCGGGTCTGTTTATCCTGCCCGCAATCTACGGCTTGTACAGCGACCAGTTCTCTCGCAAGGTGGAGCTGAACCGCAAAATTACCGAGCTGGGCCGCGGCATGAATGACAACGGCACGCCGGTGCTGGAAGACGGCATTCTCTTTACCCGCTGGGTAAACACCACGCTGCAACGCAGCGTGGTGAACACCTTCGCCGCCACCGGTATCGGTTCGCAGCTGCTGGGCGATCACTTCAGCCACTTCTCGCTGAATAAATCCGTACAGCCTGCGCCCGTGCTGGAAAACGCGCCGGAACGTCCGCCGCTTAACGAGCGCATCAACGAAAGAACCACCGTGCAGCAGGAGCGCGGCGAGAAAACCCCTGATGCGAAGCAGGTTCACGCCGCCGCGCCGGGCGTGGTGATCGTGCCGCAAGCCGCCGCCCGACCAGGCGCGCCGTCACTGGCGGCGCAGGTCGACGCGCTGGCCCGTAACCGCGTCGCCGCGCCGGAACCGGTCACCGTGGGAGGCGCCACACCGCATCGTTAATCGCGCAACTCCAAAAACCTTTTACACCGGCGGCGCCGCGCCGCCGGATTGTTAACTCAACACTTTAAGCATAACAATGATGACGACTTTAACTGCCGTAACCCCGACTGCCGTACGTTCTGCGCCTCTGCTCGCCCCTGTCGCCGCACTGGTTTCCGCGCTGCTGTTAAGCGGTTGCGGCACCATTAAACCTGAACCGCTGACCCAGGATGAAATCGGCGCGCGCGTCAGCGCCGACCGCGCCGCCATGTACCGCGACCAGCAGCCGGTCTCTGGTCCGCTGACCCTGTCAGACGCCATGGCCCGCGCGCTGAAATACAACCTCGACTACCGCCTGAAGATGATGGAAACCGCCCTGTCGCGCGGCATCCTGGATATCTCCCAGCAGGATATGCTGCCGAAGTTGATGACCGATGCCGGCTACCGCTGGCGCGACAACGATTCCGGCGGCACCAGCGTCGGTATCGAAGACCGGGTCGTCAGCCTGCGTCCGTCCACCTCTGAAGAGCGCGAGCACCTGCTGGCCGACGCCACCTTCTCCTGGGACGTGCTCGATTTCGGCATGAGCTACTACCGCGCGAAGCAGCAGGCGGATAACGTCAACATCGCCGAAGAGCGTCGCCGCAAGGTATTGCAGAATATTGTCCAGGAGGTGCGCGACGCGTACTGGCGCGCGCTGGGCGCACAGCGTCTGCTGAGCGAAGCGCAGCCGCTGGCCGAAGAGATCCAGACCGCGCTTGAGAAAACCCGCGAAGCGGAGCGCGCAGGCATTCTGCCGCCGGTCGAGGGCCTGGAGTACCAGCGCGCCCTGCTCGACGCGGTGGCGCTGCTGAACCAGAAGCGCCAGGAGATGCAGATGGCGAAAAGCGAGCTGGCCGCCCTGCTGAACCTGCCGTCCACCACCGACTTCACCTTACAGGACGTCGCCAATCCGGCGCTTTCCGGCGTGCCAAGCCAGCTTGATACGCTTGAGCAGATGGCGCTGGAACGCCGCCCAGAGCTGCGTGAAGAAGATTACAAAACCCGCATCGACGTGCTGGAAACCAAACGCCAGATCGCCTCGCTGTTCCCGAACCTGAATCTGTTCGGCGGCATCAGCTACGACTCCAACAGCTACCTCTACAACAACAGCTGGGTGCAGGGCGGCGTGGGCGTTTCCATGAACCTGTTCAAGCTGCTGAGCGCGCCGGCCATCAGCCGCACCAACGACGCGCGCCTGGCCACCGACAATGCCCGCCGTATGGCGCTGAGCATGGCGGTGCTGACTCAGGTGCGCGTCTCGGTTGAGCGCTACAAGCTCGCGGTGTACGACTACCAGATAGCCCAGGAGTCCGCCCGCGTCGACCAGCGTCTGGCGAGCATCTCCCGCGCCGGTTCCGACAACTCGCTCTCAAGCGACCTGGAATCCCTGCGCACCCAGGCGCGCTCCATCGTCTCCCGCTTCCAGGAAGCCGCCTCCTACGCGCAGGCGCAGTCCGCCTATGGCCGCGTGCTGAACTCGGTAGGCATCGACCTGCTGCCGGAAAAGGTGACCAGCAGCGATCTGCCGACCCTGTCGCGTGAAATCAACCAGAGCCTGGTGGCGGGCGAGAAGCAGGTCTTCACCCAGAGCGCCGACGCGGTAGTTTCCCGCCATCCGGTCAGCGTCACCCTGGGCCGCCTGCCAGCGGGCGTCAACAAGAGCGCGATTTATCAGTCGGTCACCCATGTGCTGGCCGCCAACCAGCTGGTGCAGGGCAACGGCGCCGACAGCGTGAAACTGCAAATGAACCTCAACCTTGAACGCGCGTCAGGCTCGCAGCGCGGCGTGTGGGAAATGGCGGTCTATAACGCCCAGGGCGCGCAGGTCGCCTACCAGAAATACACCAGCTATCTGCCGAATGACGTCAACACCCGTTCGGTCAGCGCGCTGGCAGAAGCCGCCGCGCTCTCCGTGGTGTCCGACCTGCATAAAGCGGCAGGCGACACCGGCGTGATGACGGCAAGTAACCCTTAATAACAGGAACAGGTATGAACAACGTGAACGAAGGCTGGCGCAGCGTCCGCGCGCTCATGCTGCTGACGGGCCTGGCGCTGTGCGCCAGCGCCTTTGCCGCCGACCCAACCCCCGCTGCGGCGGGGGCAGTCGCAACGCCGGATGCGGCCGTTGCCGCAGCGCCTGAGAGCGCGCCTGACGCCACCGCCGACAACGGCGCCGCGCCGGTGCGTTTTCTGGTGATGGCCAACCAGGAAAGCCCGCTATCAAGCGTGGTGGCCGGGCGCGTGTCGCAGGTCAACGTTGAGCTGGGCGATACGGTCAAGGCAGGCAAACTGCTGGTGACGCTGGACTGTAGCGAGCTGAAAGCCCGTCGCGACGCGGCAGACGCCGAGTACAGCGCCGCGCAGATCAAATATGAAGCGAAGGCGAAATTGCAGGGTCTGCATTCCGCAGGCGCGCTGGAGGTTGGCCTTGCCGCCGCCGACGTGAACCGCACCCGCAGCCAGATCAAAATCTTTGAAGCGCAGCTGGCGCAGTGCCGCTTTACCGCGCCGTTCGACGGCCGCGTGGCGCGTATTTACGTCAAAGAGGGCCAGGGCGTCGGCGCAGGCGCGCAGGTTATCGATCTTGTAAGCAACGGCACCCGCAAGGCGCGCCTCAACGTGCCGTCAGGCTGGACCACCTGGCTTGCGCCCGGCGCGCAGCTTGACGCGGTGGTGGGTGAAACCGGCAAGCATTACCCGATGACCGTCACCCACATCAGCGGCCGCGTGGACGCCGTGAGCCAGACGATTGAGATTGAAGCGGAATTTGGCAGCGACGCCCAGGACGTACTGCCCGGCATGAGCGGCCGCGCGACGCCAGTCTGCCCGAAAGCGGCGGCGCAGTGCCAGAGCGGGACGACCAACTCGTGAGCATCGCCCTGTTCTATTCTCTCGCGGCGCGCGTGAAAGCGGCGCGCAGCCCCGAAGAGCTGGGTTTTGTGATGTGTAACGATACCCGCTCGCTGGTGGAGTATCGCCAGGCGGCGCTGCTCGCCGTTTCCGCCACCGGGCGCGCCCAGCTTGCGGCGCACTCCGGCCTGAGCGACACCGACCGCAATACCCCCTACGCGCTGTGGCTTGCCTCCGTTGCCTGCGACATCGCGCCGCGCTGCGCCGCGCTGCCGGAAACTGCCCGCGTGATGCCGCTGTCGCCGGAAATGCTGAGCGAGTCGCTGGCGCGCGAGTGGGACGAATGGCTGCCGGGCCACGTCTGGGTGCTGGCGCTGACCGGCCCGGACGGCAAGCTGCACGCCCTGCTGCTGCTGGCCCGCGATACCCCGTGGCCGACGCAGCTTGGCGTCGAAAGCCCCGAATACGCCCTGCTCCAGCTGGCGAACCTGTACGGCTACGCCTGGTGGGCGCTGGTGGCGCGGCCTTCTCGCCTGCAACGGCTGCTGCCCGCCACGGTGCGCCGACGCGCGGGTCTCGTGTTGCTGCTTCTGCTGCTGGTTATGCTGATCCCGATTCGGGAATACACGCTGGTGCCCGCCGAGGTGATTTCGCTTAACAGCGAAGTGATCGCCGCGCCGAGCGACGGGGTGATTCACCAGATGAAGGTGCCGCCGAACACGCCGGTCGTGGCCGGACAGGTGCTGGCGGAGCTGGATGATACGACTCTAAAAAACCGTCTCGCCATTGCTCAGGCGGAGCTGGCGACCGCCACCGTCAATATGCATCAGGCGTCTCAGCAGGCGATTGAAGACCCGAACGCCCGTGCGGAACTGGCTCTGACCGAAGGCAAATGGCGCGAGCAAAAGGTGCAGGTTGCCTCGTTGCAGCGCGAGCTGGAGAAGCTGTCGATCCGCGCCCGCAGCAGCGGCGTGTTTGTCTACACCGACCCGGACGACTGGGCGGGCCGTCCGGTACAGACCGGCGAGCGCATCGGCCTGCTGGCGGACCCGACGAAGCTCGGCGTGCGCGCCTGGGCGCCTGCGGCGGAATCCACCAACCTGAACCCGCACGCGGCGATGACCGTATTTCTTAAGGTCGCCCCGCTGCACCCGCTGACCGCGCGGCTGGATTACGCCGGTTACGAGACGGTGGAAGCGCCGAACGGCGTCGCGAGCTACCTGCTGCGCGGCACCGTAACCGACCCGTCCAGCGCCGCCCGTATCGGCTTGCAGGGCACGGCCCGCGTCTCCGGCGACTGGAGCCTGCTCGGTTATCTGATTTTCCGTCGTCCGCTGGCGACGCTGCGCGCCTGGTGTGGATTCTGATATGCAAACAGCCGCGACGCTCCCGCCTGCGGGCGGGACAGCTCTTGCGCAGCCGCAGCCGCTGCCGCCGCTGCGCGACGAGCTAAAAATTCACCCGGCGGGCAACAACCGCGACGGCTCGCCCGCCTGGCATCTGGCCGACCCGGTGCGCAACCTCTATTTCCGCCTGGGCTGGCTGGAGCTGGAGATGCTGCGCCGCTGGCCGCTCGGCGCGCCGCAGGCGATTGCCGACAGCATCAGCCAGGAGACCACCATGACGGTGGACGAACAGGATGTGTTGCAGTTCCTGGGCTTTTTACAGCAGCAACAGCTGCTGCGCCGCGGCGCGTTCAAAGCGCGCGGCTCGCTCTGGCGGCGTATTCTGCACGGCTACCTGTTTATCCGCCTGCCGCTGGTGCGCCCGGAGAAAGCCCTGCGCCGCATGCTGCCGTGGGTGGAGTGGCTTTTCAGCGCGCCGTTTCTACTGCTGACCGCCGTCGCCGCGCTGGCAGGCGTCGTTCTGGCCGCGCGCCAGTGGGATAACGTCGAGGCCGCGCTGCACGGCGCCCTGAGCTGGAACGGGGCGCTGGCCTTCGCGGTGGCGCTGATCCTCTCCAAATGCTGGCACGAACTGGGGCACGCCTTTATGGCGACCCGCTACGGCGTACGCGTCGGCCATATGGGGGTGGCGCTGCTGGTGATGTGGCCGATGGCCTACACCGATACCGGAGAGAGCTGGAAGCTGTCGCAGTCCCGCCACCGGCTCTCCATCGCCAGCGCGGGCATTATGGCCGAGCTGATGCTGGCGGCCTGGGCGACGCTGTTCTGGAGCTTCGCGCCGGAAGGCAACGTTAAAGGCGCGCTGTTCTTTCTCGCCACCACCGCCTGGGTGCTGACGGTGGCGGTGAACGCCAGCCCGTTTATGCGCTTTGACGGCTACTTTATTCTCAGCGATACGCTGGACTACCCTGGCCTGCACGAACGGGCGGGCAACTGGGCGAAGCGCTGGCTGCGCTGGCACCTGCTGGGGCTTGAGGATCCGATCCCGGATAACGTCTCGCCCGCCTTTGCCCGCTTCCTCACCCTTTTCGCCTTCGCCACCTGGGTTTACCGGCTACTGCTGTTCGTCGGCATCGCGCTGGTGGTCTACAACGCCTTTTTTAAGGCGCTCGGGCTGGTGCTGTTTTTTATTGAGATAGTCACTTTTGTGGTGCAACCGATGTTTCGCGAACTCAAAATCTGGCGCGCGCGCCGCCGGGAAATCGCTCCGGCGCGCCTGCTGCGCCTTGTCGCCGTCGCACTCGCGCTGGGGCTTTCGGTCTTTCTGCCCTGGTCCGGGCAGGTCTCCCTGCACGGCGTGATGGAGGCGGGCGTGGCGCAGCCGGTTTACACGCCCTATGCCGCCCAGCTTGACAAGGTGCTGGTGCAGGAAGGCCAGCAGGTCAAGGCGGGCCAGAAGCTGTTTGAACTGGTGGCCCCCGTCCCGGCGGACGAGCAGGATAAGGCGCTGGCGCTAAGCCAGGCGTGGCAGACCAGCGCCCGCGGCGCGATGGCGCTCGATAAAAACGGCGCGGCGAAGCAGGTGGTCGCCGACCAGATGGCGCGCCAGTACGCCATTCAACAGCGGGCCAGCGCCGTTGAGCTTCAGCGGCTCCAGCTGGTGGCGCTGGAGGATGGCGTGGTGCATGACGTTGAGCAGACCCTGCGCCCCGGCAGTTGGGTCTCGCCTGGCACCCGCATCGCAAGCGTGATCGACACCCACCGCTGGCGCGTGAAGGCGCTGGTCAGCGAAACCGACCTGGCCCGCCTGCGCGACGGCGCGACGGCGCGGGTTTATCAGCAGGGCCGCTGGCAGCCGCTCGCAGGCGCGGTAGTGACCATCGACCACGACGCCATCCGCCGTCTGCCTAATCTGATGCTGGCGCAGAGTCACGGCGGCCCGGTGGCGCTGAACCCGGTTGCGCCCGCCAACGAACTCCGTCCCGCCGCCGTCTGGTACCGGGTAGTGATCGAAGGCATCTCCGCCGCGCCGGTCAGCAAAGAGCAACTGGTACGTGTTGACGTGGCGAGTGACCGCCAGAGCCTGGCTCACAGCTGGGTCAACAGCGTTATGCTGATGCTTATCCAGCAAACTGGCTTTGGTAAAGAGGGTTAGCGTGCGATTTTCGCGCCAGGCCGCCTGGCCTGGCGCAGGTTTTCTCCCCACCGCGGTTTTAGGTTAAACCCCGTTTCGCCAGAGCAAACTGGCACCTACGTTTTGTTAGTCTGTTCGGTGTTCTGCAACTGGACCCGGGTAATGACTCCAACTTATTGATAGTGTTTTATGTTCAGATAATGCCCGATGACTTTGTCATGCAGCTCCACCGGTTTTGAGAACGACAGCGACTTCCGTCCCAGCCGTGCCAGGTGCTGCCTCAGATTCAGGTTATGCCGCTCAATTCGCT
>ENA-UERN01001692-UERN01001692.1-human-gut-metagenome-genome-assembly--contig:-NODE-1692-length-19478-cov-5.024019_pt1 | contig 19478 bp, 22 predicted proteins | sample MGYA00242950_ERZ507950 | MGnify/ENA primary metagenome ERZ507950 (study PRJEB26167, sample SAMN06115515) | human gut metagenome | host: Homo sapiens | place: China:Ningxia | collected 2014-11-26...
TTGAATCAACTGAAAAATGATATTAAACATTAAGATACTTTGAGAAGAGAGGAAAAACAACCTCTCTTTTTTCATGCCCTAAATTGGTACAAATCCTCTGAAAACCTGCTTTATAATTATGGTATGAGGTTAGAAATGTACCATTTGGCAGAGAAGAGGTGAGATAGTGGAGAATTATGAGAGAGCAGAACAGGACTACATGGGAGGTATGAAGTACAAAGATATAGCAGAGAAGTACGGAACCACTATCAACACTGTTAAGAGTTGGAAGAAACGGTATGGGTGGAATCGGGAAGAGGGTGCACCCAAAAGTAAAAAGGTGTGCACACAAAAAGGCAAGGGTGCACCCAAGGCGGTAGCGCCTATAGATGATGGTACAAAAGAAACATTACAGAATAATGAACTCACACCGGAACAGCAGATGTTTTGCATATATTACAGCCGGACATTTAATGCAACCCAAAGCTATTTGAATGCCTATGGGTGCAGCTATGAAGTGGCGAATGCGAAAGGACCTCTATTGGTAGTGAAAGATAGTATTCACCGAGAAATAGAACGTCTGAAAGAAATCAAGCGCCAGCAGATAGTTGCTGGAACTGACGATATTGTGGAACTACAGATGCGTATTGCTTTTGCAGATATTGGAAACTATATGTCATTCGGGCAGAAAGAGATTGAGGATCCAGAGACAGGTGTTGAATATATGATTAGCACGGTTGATCTGAAAGAATCAACGAACACAGATACACAGATTATCCAAGAGGTTAAGCGTGGAAAAGATGGTGTATCTATCAAGCTGGCAGACAGACAAAAGGCAATTGATTGGCTTACGATGTTCTTCGAGATGAATCCAACGGATAAGCACCGGAAAGAATTTGATAAGCACAAGCTTGATCTGGAACTGCTTAAGCTGGAGATGCAAGCTAAAGAGAGTGCAGACGATACACCAGAGCAGGACAACTTCTTGGATGCGCTGAATGAATCAGCAAAGGAAGCGTGGTCAGATGATTGATTGGACAGATTTTGACCGGCGGGTGCGTAAACTAAAAGAAAATGTGATGAAAAATGCCATCCGGATGAAGCAGAAGTATAAGCAGAACGGATTTGCGTTTAAGCCATTTTCGAGGAAGCAGAAGCAGGTACTTACATGGTGGTGCAAGGATTCCCCGGTAAATGGAGAGGACGGAATCATAGCAGATGGAGCAATCAGATCCGGAAAGACATTGTGTATGTCACTAAGCTATGTTTTGTGGGCAATGACTACGTTTAATATGCAGAATCTCGGCATGGCAGGAAAGACAATCGGATCATTCCGACGAAATGTGCTGTTCTGGTTGAAGCTGATGCTCCGGAGTCGTGGTTATAAGGTAGCAGATCATAGATCTGACAATATGGTGGAGATCAGCAAAGGCGATACGGTCAACTTCTTTTATATCTTCGGCGGTAAGGATGAGCGGTCACAGGATCTGATTCAGGGTATCACGCTTGCTGGTATGTTTTTCGATGAAGTGGCGTTGATGCCGGAATCATTTGTAAACCAGGCAACTGGACGATGCTCTGTGGATGGTTCCAAGTTCTGGTTTAACTGCAACCCGGATAGCCCTAGCCATTGGTTCAAAATTAATTGGATAGATAAGGCCGATGAAAAGAAACTGATTTATCTTCATTTTACAATGGATGATAATTTATCCCTGTCGGAGAGGATCAAGGAAAGATATAGGGCAATGTATAGCGGCGTGTTCTATGATCGCTTCATCCTTGGCTTATGGGTGATTGCAGAAGGATTGGTCTATGGTATGTTCGACAAGGAAAGGAACATCTTTCATGGAGAGTATGCGTATAGCTCACAGTCGTCTTATTACCTATCCATCGATTACGGAACTATGAACCCATTCGCGGTAGGCCTGATGGAACTGCAGAATAGCGGAAAGGTGCGGATGCTCCGGGAAGGTCATTACTCAGGTAGAGAAACCGGAGTGACCATAGATAATGAAGCATATTACAAGATGATCCAGGAGGTGGCGGGGGATTTCCCAATCACATCCATTGTCATTGATCCGTCAGCCGCAGCCATGAAAGCAACAATCCGGAAGTATGGAGAGTTTACCTGCACAGATGGAAATAATGATGTGTTGAATGGAATCCAAGAGGTAACGAAGTATTTGAATCTCGGTATGCTCCAGATACATGAGAGCTGCACCGAGACACAGAAAGAGTTTGGCGCATATGCATGGGATGAAAAGGCAGTAGGAGAGGATCGAGTGATTAAGGAATACGATCACCACATGGATCTTATCAGATATTTTATTTATACAGTAGCGCGCAGATATAACAGAGGACTTATATAAGGCGGTGAAATATGGGATTATTAGCAGCAATTAAAGGATTAGTGAGTAGAATGTTCCAATCAGAGATGCAGGATCAGTTCCATGTGACTGGTATTACATCCGGTGATATGCAGAAAGCAATACAGAATTGGATGCTGATCTATAAAGGAGAGCCGGATTGGGTAGACCCAGAAGAGGGTATCAGGACAATTAAATTTGCAAAGTTTGTGTGTGAGGAAATCGCACGCCTTGCTACGCTTGCTATAGATGTGACGTTTGATGGAACAAGGAAAGAGTATATGACACAGTTCTGGGAGAAATCTGTACATGATCATATCCGGGAGTGGACTGGCACCATGTGTGAATGTGGAACGGTCATTCTTAAACCGAATGGTGTTGGTGTGGACGTTGTAACGCCAGACCGATTTGAGATCACAGAGCTAGATGGAAACCACAATATAACCGGTATTGTATTCCAAGATGATTACCAAGAGGGCAAAGAGCATTACACTAAGCTGGAATATCACAGATTCTTTAATGCAAAGGTACGTATGACAGATGAAGAGAAGTATACAGATAAAACGTTTTATTCCATCTCGAATAGAGCATTTGTGTCGGAAAATTCCGGGGAACTTGGAAAACCTGTTGATCTGACCATGACAAAGTGGTCTGCTTTGCAGCCGGATGTGCATATAACAAAGAAGAGCGGAGACCAGATTGACTCGATGCTGTTTGGACTGTTCCGGATGCCATCTACAAATGATGTGGATCCAAAAAGCCCGCTTGGATTATCAGCATTTGCAGATGCTATCGAGGAGTTAAAAGATTTGGATATAGCATACAGCCGGAATGCAGAAGAAATCTTCGACAGCAGGCGATTGGTAATGGTGGACGATCGGTTGGTACAGAAGCCGGCATACAGGGATGAAAAGGGTGTGACTGTAAGACCAAAAGTGAAGCTGCCTAAGTTTTTTAGAGCAATGTCCGGGATGGACGCGGAAGAAACATACCACGAAGTCAACCCTCAGCTCAATACAGATGTAAGAAAAAGTGGAATCAATCAGCAGCTATCCCTTACCGGAGTAAAGTGTGGATTCTCAAACGGTTATTTTGTTATAGATGAAAAAACAGGAATGATAACAGCAACACAGGTGGAGTCAGATGATAGACGAACTATTCAGCTCATCAAAGACGTACGGGATGCAATGCAGGACTGCCTTGATGATTTGTTCTATGCGCAATCTGTATTTGCGGATTTGTACGGTCTTGCACCGGTTGGTGATTATGAGCCACAGTATGACTTCGGGGACATTACATACAATGAGGAAGAGGACAGAATGAGAAACCTCACACTCGCCAACTCCGGATATATTCCAAAGTGGCAGTATTTGGTCAGATTCGAAGGGTATTCAGAGGAAGATGCAAAGGCGGCTGTTGCAGAAGCAAGCGGATCACAAGAAAAAGGATTATTCAACGAGGAATAGACATGCAGTATAACCAAACTGTGGGATGCGCAGATATCCACATAGACACCAAAAGAATAGATAATAATATACGGAATGCACAGAAACTGTTGAATATGCAGGTGGTTGCAGACTGCGACGAGTACATACCAATGGCGCAGGGAGCCTTGCGTGGATCGGCAAATTATCCAGATGGAATATATGGCGGACAGGTGGCATGGAATACCACATATGCACATTACCAGTATATGGGCGAATTGTATCTGACAGAAGACGGTCGATCTTTTGCGAATAAAGGCGAGAGAAAATACCCTACAGGGATGCCACTTCAACATACTCCTGGAACTACAGACCATTGGTTCGAGCGGGCGAAGGAAACACACGGAAAACAATGGCTTGAACTGGTAAAACGAGAGGCAGGAAAAGGATAGATGCTTACACCAGATTACTTTTATGGAAAATCTGACAAGTTAATAGAGATGTACCAGGAGTTGGAAGATTGGATACTACATGACATTGCCATGCGTTTGGTGGAATCCGAGAGCCTATCCGGAACCGCAGACCGCGAACTGTGGAAACTTCAGCAGATGGGATTGCACCGGCAGGAAATTGTAAAACGCATTTCGGAGTTGACAGGCAAGAGCCGGAATGAAGTGCGCCGGTTGTTGCGAGAGAGTGTGCTCACTTCATTTTCGGACGATAAGGGTGTACTTGAAGGGCTGGCAGATGTACAACCGCCGTTGCAGAATAACATGGTGATTGCTGCAATGAATGCTGAACTGATGAAGACATTCGGAGAGTTGAGCAATCTTACAAACACAACCATAGACCAATCGCAACGGGATCTGCTGAACCTTCTGAACGAAGTAGATTTTCGTGTGGCGAGTGGGTTGCAGTCCTACAGTAGTGCTATATGCGAGGTATTGGATCGGTATGCAGAAAACGGTATGCGTGTGGATTATCCAACCGGTTCCCGGAGATCGTTGGAAGCAGCTGTTCGCTGTTGCATAGTGACTTCGATGAATCAGACAGCCGCACAGGTTACGAATAAGTATATTGTGGAAGCTGGGGCAGAATATGTTCTGGTGTCCGCGCATATGGGTGCACGGCATGACAAGAATAACCCTACAGGATTGCAGTCTCACGATTGGTGGCAAGGAAAAATATACAAGATTCGTGGTTCTGATACGGATACACCGAATCTTCTCGAATCTACCGGATATGATATAGATCCGCAGACCGGAGAGGGACATGTGGTTAATCCTCTGGGATTGCATGGATATAATTGCCGGCACTCACACAAACCGTGGGATAAGTCTTTGCGCAATCCATATGTGGATGCAGACGGAAACCCCAAAATTGATGTGCATGAGAGCCAGCAGCTATATGATCTTCAGCAACAGCAAAGGGCAATGGAGCGCGCTATCCGAAAAACAAAACGGCAGTTACTTGTGAAAGAACAGGAGCTGAAAGCGTTTCCTGATGATGAGAACATCCGTGGAGATTATGATAAGCTGGCATACAGACTCCGGATGCAGAACCGGAAGTATGGAGAATTCTGTGCAGAGAATGACTTGCAACGGCAGAGCGACCGCGTAAAGGTTGCCGGATTTAAAAAGCCTCAGGCAGCCAAGGCAAACGGCAGAGCCACGGCATATGCAAACACACTTTAAATTGGCACAAATATTCGGAGGAAATGTAGTAATATAATATTGCAGATGTTTTCTAACCATTTGTGAACCTCCTTTTTATTCATAATCGTGGAAAGTGCCTTGAAATATAGGCACTTTTTTGTATGCTCAAAATTGGTACAAATCTTTAATAATTCCATGATAAAATTGTATTAACAAGTGAAAAGCACCGGACGGAGCGCAGGAATCCGTTCGCTACCCTACAAAAATTATAGGATGGTCGATATGGCACGTCCTGTTTGGGGCGTGCCTTTTTATTTGTTTTTTGCCAGCTATGGAGTAAATAGCAACTCACTTGTGCCGGACTGACCGGAGCAACAACTTGGAAAGAGAGAGGTAAGAGACATGGTAAAGATTATCAGCGAGTTGGAAAAAATTGGGTTTGATATCACGGACGAACAGAAGGAATCTATCAAGAAGAGTATTGGTGAGGAATTGTATTCCAAGCAGGAACTTGATAAGAAGATCTCGAAAGTTGAAACCGAGCGTGACAACTACAAAAAGCGCGCAGATACCGCGGAGGACACCTTGAAGGGGTTCGAGGGCAAAGATTTTGACGAAATCACGAAAGATCGTGACGAGTGGAAAAGAAAAGCGGAACAGGCAGAAAAAGATTTCAATGCCAAAATTGCCGAGCGCGATAAAAACGATTTGTTGGAAAAGGCTTTCAAGGATATTAAATTTTCTTCTGAATCTGCAAAGAAAGCTGTTATGGCAGACATTGCAGCAAGCGTGACGGTGAAGGACGGGAAACTGATCGGTTTTAATGATTTGCTGGATGAAGCAAAAAAGAATGATGCAGGCGCATTTATTGACGAGCAGAGCCGGCAGAGCGATCAGAATCAGGCAACATTTACTACACCGATGGGAAGCGGTACTCATACCGAGCCGATTACTGGTGATCCGAATAAGATGGATTTTGCTACGTACAAGAAGTGGCGTGAGCAGAATCAGTAATTTTTTGAGGAGGAATATTATGGCAAACAAAATTTTAACACCGCAGATTATTGCAAATGAAGCATTGATGGTACTGCAGAGCAACCTTACAATGGCGAATCTTGTACATAGAGATTATTCCGGCGAGTTTGTAAAGGTTGGAGATACCATCACTGTACGAAAACCGGCTACGTTTGTGGCTAAGAACTTTACGGGACAGACAGAAGCGCAGGACATTACAGAGGGTTCTGTAACCGTTAAGATGGACCGATTCAGAGATATCACGGTCAATGTTGGGTCTAAAGAAATGACATTAGACATTAAAAACTTCTCTGAGCAGGTGATAACACCAGCAATGCAGGCTATGGCACAACAGATTGATGCGGATCTTCTGGCAGTAGGCATTTCTAAGGCTGGAAAGAAAGCAACTGTATCTAAGACACCGACCATTACGGATATCGCAGGCGTAGGTAAAGCACTGGATCAGGCAAAAGCCCCACGTACAGACAGACGATTAGTCCTTCCGCCGACTATTCTGTACCAGTACAACACACTGGACAATTTTGCAAAACAGTGCTACAAGGGCGATTCTATTGCCTTGAAAGAGTCTGAAATTGGCAAGGTTTACACCTGCGAAACTTTCATGTCGCAGAACTGCCCGGAAAATCAGAATGATAAGGCAGGAACAGCTACTTCATACAAAGTAGCAGGAACCAAGGATGCCACTCAGTTCACAGTATCTTCTGGAAAGGCAGAAACCGCAACCATTAACAAGGGAGATCAGCTGATTGTTAACGGATATCTGTATACTGTTACCGACAATGTGACACTTTCCGGTGGTGCTGGAACTGTAAAAGTGGATCAGAACATTCCGGAAACTGTAGCTGAAACAGACGCGTTTGTCGTAAGCAAGGCACACGCTCTTGGATTCCACAGAAATGGTCTTGCACTTGTAACACGTAACCTTGAACTGCCGATGGGCAACAAGAACGCTTACATTGCATCTGCCGATGGCTTGGGTGTTCGTGTTGTATTCGATTACGACTCTGACCATAAGCAGGACAAGATCTCTTTTGATATCATTTACGGCATCAAGGAACTCAACGAGAACCTGCTTGTTGACTTTTCATAAGGAAAGGGGATTTCTGATGGGATATACCACATATGACTTCTACAAAGAAAAATACTATGGGGATTCTATCGAGGAATCCCTTTTCCCCAAGTGGGAAGATCGTGCATCTGACAAGTTGGATCAGTTGACCTACGGGCGTATTGATGCTGCTGCAAAGGAAGAGTTTGACGAGAAAATACAGAAAGCCACCTGTGCACTAGCAGATCTGCTCTATAAGATCGACTTCAAAACCAATCATGCGAATGATCCACAGGAGGGCAATGTAAAGTCCATGTCTTCGGGCGGTCAGTCGATCAGCTTTGGGACAAATGAAACTTTGGTGGATAAGGTGCTGAATGACAAGGTGGCACAGAATCGGTTGTGTTACGACACGGTATGCGAATACCTGTCCGGTACCGGATTACTTTATGCGGGGGTGATGTGATGTTTTTAAAGAGATTATTTTGCAAGCACAAAATGATGCCGTATGCGTACATGGACGTTCGCACCCACGGCAACCATTACGTCTGGAAACATATCTGGAAATGTACGAAATGTGGGAAGGAGAGTTGCCACTGATGGGGCTTGGATTGTTTTACAACGACAAAGTTACGCTGTTTAACTACTTCTGCGATCCAGATACCGAGGAAGAAAAGTGTTATCTGACCTTATTGGAGAATGTGAACCTTGTGGAAACCAAGGGCGCGAATGTAACCAAGAGCGGCATGGATAGCGCGGATGCTGTGAAGCTGTATATCGATTTTGCCCGCCTTGGCAAAATGGGGAAACCATACATGGAGCCGAAAGCGTGGGATGCACTTCCGGACGATGAGAAGTCGAACTATATCACGTTCCACCCGACAGATGATTTTTTCATCAAAGGCGATCATACCGACTTGGAGATTCCAGAATCAGAAGCCTATGGATGGGCACATGACAATCTGGATTCTGTATACAAAGTAACGACGGTAGACCGGTATGAGGACATCATGCCGCATTTTGAGGTTGGAGGTGTGTAATTGGAAGAGGTAGAGAAACTTACCATAAAAGACGCGGAAAGTGCGCAGAATGCGGTGCTGGATCTGATTTTGCAGTATCCGGACTTTCCCAAGACGTTTAAGGCAAGCAATAAAAACGTGAAGTGGAACAGTATCAACACTGATACTTCCATCGGAATTTACCCGCTGTCCGGTGCGCGGTATATAAAGAAATATGTGAGTGGCAGCTATACAGCACAGATGCCATTCCAGATTGTATACCGAAGTTCCCCGACAAGCAACAAAACATCCATTGATGCACAGATGGTTCTGGAGAATTTGAGCAAATGGCTGGAAGATACCGGGATTGAATTTGCTGATCCACACATGACATTACAGGAAATTACCCGTACATCTGTAGTCCTGCCAATCATGCGGGATGAAAAGCAGATGGGATACGGCGTAAATATGCAACTTATATACTTTTTTAAAAAATAACAGGAGGAAATATACATGGCATTAGATCGTACCAACATGGTGTCCTTATTAGACATCGGAACGCTTACAGGCTCTGCAGAGAAAATTGCGGAGATGGGCGATGGATTCACAGAGATCACAGAAGATCTGGGACCTAACACAGAATCTAAACAGTATGTAAACATGAAAAATGCATCTAACACGGTAAAGGGATATGCGCTCTCCATGACGCCATCCCGTGAATATCTGTCTGATGAGATGCAGAAATGTATTGACACGCTTTTTAAAACTCTGCCTACTGGTGAGAAGTGCAATACAAATTATTACCGTTTCTACAAAACAGATATTACAGGTGGAACAGGTGATTGTATGCGGTTTCCTGTGACGGTGTGCCCGTCCAGTACCGGTGGCGCCGGAGGGGATGCACATACATCCTCGATCCAGATCAACGGGAATGGAGATCCGGAGCTTGGAACAATCACTATCGGTCCGGATGGCTCTTTCACTTGGAAGAAAAAGGATGCTGATAAAAAATAGGTGTTAATTAAAATTAACATATTCGGGGTGCGTACCTCTCTTTCGCGCCCCGGATTAAGAGAGGATGGTAATTTATGGCAGATATTAAAAATATTTCTTTTGATAATGGAATTAAGAAAATCGAAGTGAATGACGTGGACGGGAACCATATCACAACACTTTTGATCAATACGGCGGATGCGGCCACAGTAAAGAGATTTGTGGAGCTGGCCAATAATCTGGAAGATGTAGTCAATTCCGGCGAGGATAAGATTGCAGTCTACAAAGAAAAGTACAAGGAATATGAACATAAAGAGTTTGATGATCTTCCGGACGATGTGAAAACGAATATTATCGTGGATGCTTCGGACATGCACATTGGTATTCTGGAAGGAATGATTCGGGAAATTGATGCACTGTTTGGAAAAGATACCATTAAAAATGTTTTCCATGAGTGCTATGAACTGAATGAGAATTTCGTGCCGGATGAAGATGCTCTGGTAGATTTCGTGAACACTGTAATGCCGGTGATGAACGAATTATTTAAAACGAGAACAGAAGCAATCCACAGGAAGTATTCTCCGAACCGTAAAGCACGGAGAAACAGACACAACAAGGGCAAAAACCAGTTAATTCATGAACATAAGGACACAAAGAAGAATGAATAATGTTTTTCTCGATGATCTGCCGGAAGAGTGGCACGGGTACAAAGTGAATACAGATTTTACGATTGGCATCCAGATGCTGCAGGCGAAATATGATCGCGCACTGACGGATTATGAGAAAAGCGATATGTTCGTGTGGCTCATGTTTGCCGAGGGGGATGAGAACGGGGAAGAGTATCTTCGAGATCATCCACAGGGGAAAAATCTTGGCGAATGTGTAGAGTGGTTCCTTTCCGGATGGTTCCATGATAACCCGGACCCGGACGGGGACAAGACACGCGTGGTTGACTACGATGTTGACCAATGGCGCATTTATGCTGACTTCCGGCAGATCTACGGTATAGATCTTGCCACCACGGATATGCACTGGTGGATGTTCTGCGGTCTGCTTTGGAATATGCCGTACAAGCTATCCAGTTTTTTACAGGTGGTATCGAAGCGGCAGGAGAAGCCCGACAACAATACATCGGCAGAATATCGCAAGGCATTGCGCAAGGCACAGAAGATCTATGCATTGGATCAGCCGGAAGAAAAGAGAGAGTACACGGCAGAAGAAAAAGCCAAAATTGACGATTATGATCGCATGATGGCAGAAATTCGCGGCAGAAAGTAGGTGAGCGGATGGCAGATTATGATGGCAGCATAAGAATAAACACACAAATTGATACGAAAAACGCATCCAGCCAGATGCTACGTTTGGAGAACCAAATTTCCAAGGCTGCCAAGAAAGCGGCAGATCTTACCGAAAAGATGCGGCAGATGGAGAATCAGAAAGCACCTACAGAGGAATTTAAAGCTGTGCAGGAGCAAATTGACGATGCACAAAAAAAACTGGATTCCCTAAATGCGAAAATGGAAAAATTTGTGCAGACTGGTGGGAAAACAGATAGTCGTACTTTTAAGGGAATGAGGTATGATGCAGATCAGCTGATTAAGACAATTGAATATGCCAAAGGTGAAATGGCAGATATGCAATCCCGCGGTGGGGCATACATGAACGTTGGAGATGTGCAAGAGACTGATGCATATAAAAAAATGGCATCTGATTTATCGGATGCAAATGCAAAAGTTTCGGAATTGTCGCGGAAACAAGAAGAACTTGCTTCCAAAGAATCTAAAGTCGGCGCACAAGCGGATAAAAGCAAAGGGGAAACATCTGGCTGGTTAGATTCTTTCAAATCCAAGGCAAGAGCTACAGGCGAGAAGGTTTCCGGGCTGGCATCCCGTTTGAAATCCGCAGGAGCATCACTTAAAAATTTTGTAACACATGGCAAAAGTGGAAGTGGAATGCTTGGGACGTTTGCATCCAGATTAAAAGGCATCGCACTTTCCATGTTTGTGTTTAACTGGATCACCAAGGCTTGGAATGCAATGCTTTCTGCTATAAAAGACGGAACAGGAAATATTGCAAAATATTCGGGAGATGTAAATGCCAAAATGTCACAGCTCACAAGTGCTGTGGCAACTCTTAAAAATGCATTTGCTGCATTGGCAGCTCCGATTATTAGTGCTGTTGCTCCAGCGCTTACTTCGTTAATAAATATGCTCACAGGGGCATTGAACAAGATAAACCAGTTTATATCTGCACTTACTGGCGGGAAAACGTGGATAAAGGCAACGAAACAAGTAAAGAATTATGCCGGCGGACTAAAATCTGCATCTTCTGGTGCGGAAAAAGCGGCGAAATCTGCCAAAAAGTTAAAGGGACAATTACAATCTTTTAACGAATTAAATGTGATTAGTTCGAACGATTCTGGTGGATCTGGTGGTGGATCTGGTGGAGGTGGGGGTGGCGGAGTTGGAGATATGTTCACGACAGAGAACATTGATCCGAAAATTGCCAGCCTTGCAAAGAAGATAAAAGAAATTCTTAAAACCGATGACTGGTCTGAAATCGGAGAAATGCTTGGGAAAAAGCTGAATGATGCGCTGGCCGGAATTCCCTGGAACGGAATAAAAAAGCAGGCACGCCATATAGCAAGTGGCATTGCAACCTTATTAAATGGATTTCTTGATGGAACAAACTGGGAACTTGTTGGAAGCACTATTGCAGAAGGACTCAATACAGCTATTGCGTTTGCACAGACGTTTGTACATAAATTCGATTTTAAACAGTTTGGTAAATCTATAGGGGAAACATTTACAGGAATTTTCCGGACGTTCGATTGGAGCGGTTTAGGAGATACTCTTGGAACTGCAGTTACTGGTCTATTCGATACGCTTAATGGGATTTTTTATAATACCGATTGGAAAGCACTTGGAAAAGGAATTATTGATGGAATTGGAGCTTTTTTCAAGGCAATAAAGTGGAAGAGTATTGGAAAATCTATAAGCGGAGCACTGCATTCCCTCTTAACTTTTTTGACTGGTGCGGGAAAGGAAAGCGATTGGAAAAAAACCATTGAATACATTGGAACATCAATCGTAGATTTCTTTAAAGGATTTGACTGGAAGGGGCTTGCTGGAGATATTGGAGAGTTCCTTGGAACAGCACTTAAATCTGTGGTAAACCTTGCAAAAGCTATTGGAGAATTGATTGCGGATGGATTTAGTAATGCAAAAGAATATTTCCAAGACAAGATAGAGGAATGTGGCGGCAATATACCAAAAGGAATTTTAAAGGGAATAACAGATGCTCTTAAAAATATTGGAACATGGATTAAGAAAAATATATTTGATCCATTTGTGAAAGGATTTAAAGATGCGTTTGGTATCCATTCTCCGGCAAAAAAGATGAAGCCTATTGGAAAGAATATATTCCTTGGTGTAATTGATGGTTGGAAAGAAAAGATAAAATCATTTAGCTTTTCAAAGTTGGCAAAAGAAGCCATTAAGTTAATTCAAAATGGATTTAATGGTGCAAAATCTGTAGTAAATGTTGCGATTTCTTTGATAAAAAAAGGCTGGACTACATTAAAGAAATTTGTCGGAGAAATAGGGGCGAAAGCTTTTTCTCTTGCAAAAAAAGGCTGGACTACAGTATCTAAGTTTGTTGGAGAAATTGGTAAAAAAGGCTTTGGACTGAAAAAGGATGGCTGGACTACCTTAAATAAGTATGTAGGAAAGCTGGATAAAGTAGCCGTGAAATTATATAAGAGCGGTTGGAAATCAATAAACAGCTTTGTGGGAACCACGGTAAAAGTTGGAATCCAGTTGATAAAAGATGGATGGAGCAGTTTTAAGAACTGGCTTGGAATTGGAAATGATAATTCTTCATCGAAGAAAAAACCATCTAAGAAAGCTGGCGGCGGCATCTATACCGGTGGAATGTGGCATAACATAGCACATTATGCAGTCGGAACTGAGAACGCACCGGCAGGACAGCTTTTTATCGCGCGTGAAGCAGGACCGGAGCTTGTCGGAACAATTGCAGGACATACGTCCGTTATGAACAATGACCAGATTGTGGCATCTGTATCGGATGGAGTTGCGCGTGCGGTACGATCCGTAATGGCAACCGGGAACCAGAATGTAAATGTTCTGTTTAAAGTGGAAGGAGATCCGAATGGAATCTTCCGTGTGACGCAGCAAAAAGCCAATGAATACTACCGGGCAACCGGAAACCCAGCATTTTTATTTTAGGAGGTGGATTGAATGGGATACGGCGGTTATTTAATTAAAGTCGGGAATTATACAGTCCCATTTGACTGTATACTGGCCAGCACATTTCAGTCCCCTCTCCTGGGGCAGGACAAGGATTCCTACAACGACGATAATGGGGTATTACATAGAACCGCCCTGAAAAATCAAGTGATTAAAGCGGAGTGGCAGACACCGGAAATGGATGAAAAGAAATTTGATGCGTTTATGAAAAACATAAACAGCCAGTATGTGGAACAGCGGCGGGAGAAAAAGTGTCTGGTGACAGTCTGGTGTCCGGAGATTATGCGGTATGTGACGATGCACTGTTATGTGCCTGATCTTACACCCATTGTGGCGTATGCAGATGAAAAGAAGATCGAATATGATGGCTGGCGAATAGCTTTTATCGGATATGGCGGTGCGATTTTATGATAAGTGGTAAAAACAAGGAGCTTTATTATGCAAGCTCAATTGATAAGCAACTTAATATAGAAGTAATCGGAACAAAGCATGTGATTGACAACTCCACGAGAGAGCAGGACACATTCACATTGACCGAAACTCTGAATGACGGCACGGAACTGAAATTCGGTTCTTGCTTGCCGAACCAGATTTCTTTTACCGGACGTGAGGTACCAATTGCCACAAAAGGCATGAAGCTACGTGTGGCGGAAACTCTGGAAGGGAATGAGAATGATCCGTTTGTGTATGGCACATATACGGTACAGTCAGACACGCCTACCGCAGACCGGACGAAACGCCAGATCACAGCGTATGATGCCATGTACGATATTATCAACGCTGACGTGAAAAGCTGGTATGATGGATTGACATTTCCAATGACTCTTAGGCAGTTCCGTGACAGCTTTTTTTCGCATCTTGGAATTGAGCAGAAAGAAGCAAGCCTTGTAAATGATGAAATGACAGTAAATAAGACATTGACCACTACACAGTCCGATGATTCCAGCGTGACTGCAGAAGCTACGATAAGTGGCAAGACAATCATCGAAGCGATTTGTGAGATCAACGGAGCATTTGGAAACATTGGGAGAGATGGGAAATTTGAGTATGTGATTTTAAAGGCGATTACATCTGCACTGTATCCGGCAGAAGATCTGTACCCACGGGAAGATCTATTTCCATCGGATGCAAACACCGAAAGTATGACTGGGCATTATATCACATTTGACTATGAAGCGTTTCAAAGCCAAGCAATAACACAGTTGGAGATCCGGGCAGATGATTCTACTGCTGGGGCTATTGTGGGAACATCTGGAAACAATTATGTTATTTCCGGCAACTTCCTTATAAGCGACAAGACTGGGGCTGAAATGAAGCAGATTGCGAATAATCTGTTGCCAGTAATTGCACAGGCAGAATACACACCGATTAAAAGTTGTACATGCGTTGGTAATCCGTGCCTAGAGTTGGGAGATCCGATTCGTTTCAACACTTCCAGGGAGATTGTAGAAACATACATCTTACAGCGCACCCTTACAGGAGTGCAAAGCAAACGCGATTCCATTGTTTCAGCAGGAACAGAAACCCACGCCATGAAAAATCCAACTACACGGGAGACGGTGGAAGCATTAAAAAGACGTACCCATATCTTGGAGGAAAATGCAGACCATCTTCAATCCACGTATGAGGATTTAGAGGAACAAACAAGCTCTAAATTTGAGCAGACCGCAAAAAGCATTTCCGCAGAAGTCGATCGTGCGCAAAAAGCGGAAGGGCAATTAGACGCGTCATTGGAATTGAAATTGGGCAGAGACGAGAACGACCAAGTTATTTCGATGATTAATGCCAGTGCTGACCAAATTGTGCTACGAGGAAACAGATTGATTGTAGAATGTAACAACTTTGAACTGGACGGTAGCGGACGAGTACATATAATAGAATCTCTGCTTTTCGACAGTGGCGAGGCATCCGGGATAGAGATATTAGGGCATGACGGAAGAAATAATGCGCTATTGCAGAATGTTATGTTGGACTTGTCATCTGTTACTGACGCAAACGGGGAAAACTTGGCGACAGAAAGTTATGTTGACAATTCGCTGAGCGACTACGCAACCAAAAGCGAATTGCCAAGTGGGTATTTTACAGATGTAGATTATACACTTAATGATAAGTCTACAACCAAGTATTCGCCCAGACACTTTAATAAATTGTCTAATTTTGGTTCGAGGGAAAGCACCTTGGATATCGAGGGTCTTTTGATTTCTATTCCGAGCTCCGATAAAAGGCTGAAAAATAATATACAATCATTAAGGGATATTAAAAGCGTTTATATGGCAATGCGCCCAGTTGAGTATACGTGGAAATCCGGATACATCACGCAGCACACAGGCTTACAGTTTGGTTTAATTGCGCAGGATTTAGAGAAGATTTTGCAGGATGCCGGATTGTCCGATAGCGGACTTGTACTAAAAGAAGATGCCGAAGAGGATGAAAAAGCAATTCACGGAGATTCAAAGACATGGAAAATTGACAAGGAAAATCTCCATGCAATGCACATACAGATGATCCAGATGCAACAGAAAGAAATCGAACTTTTGAAGCAGAAAAATGAAGAATTGGAGCGCAGACTATCCGTGTTAGAAAGGAGTGTGAGCCATGCAGAAAATATATAGTCGTATCAACTGGGAGAATTTTCCAAGTGAAAAAACAGCGGTAAATGAATCCAATCTTAATAAGATGGACTTGGCGATTGACAATCTGGATGATCGTGTGGTTGCTATGGATGCGTCTAAGGTTGATTTGGCAAAGGCAAATGAGCTTGTGAAAGAAATTCTGTGGGATGAATCCAAGGGAACGATCACTGTTGTGAAAATGAACGGTTCCAAAGCAGTCATTGATACTAAGTTGGAAAAGCTGGCCGTAAACTTTACATATAACCCGCAGACGCAGCAGTTAATTATCACGCTGGACGATGGCACAACGCAGAATGTTGATTTATCCACATTGATTACAGAATATGAGTTTTTGGACTCCGACACTATCGCTTTTGAACTTACACCTGACGGAAAAGTCAAGGCGATAGTGAAAGAGGGAAGTATCCAAGAAAAGCATCTGCGTCCGGATTACCTTGCTGACATTAAGGTGGAATCTGCCAAGGCGGTAGCATCCGCCAAAAGTGCAGGGGAGTCCGAAACCAATGCGGCAAAATCCGCCACAGATGCCAAGGACAGCGCAGACCGGGCGCAGGGAATCGAAAACGAGATTAACAAGAAATTGACAATGGCAGAATTTGATGTGAATGAGGATGGAGAGTTGATTTACACGGACAATTCCGCTTATAACTTTGTTGTTGACAATGACGGAAATTTGAATTGGGAGGTGGCTTAAATGGCTATAGCAGGAAGAGTAGCAATTGTGCCAAAGGGCGATTGGAGCGCAGAGACGGAGTATAAGAGACTTGATGAGGTAACATATAATAACACAATGTTCATAGCAAAAAAAGCTGTGCCGAAGGGGACGTTACCCACAAATGCAGAATATTGGTCGAAGTCGATTGTGGGTGGTGTCGGTGCAATCGCAACGAAAGAGGATGCCGGGATTGTGAAACCGGCAGACGGACTTTCGATTGCAGAAGATGGAACCCTTAAGGTAAGCATTGATGGCACGACTCTTACAATGGATCAGGTCAACAATGTAATCAAGTTGGCAGATACCTTAAAAGAAAAAATCGGAAGCGCACTGCAACCGGAAAGTATCGTAAACAACCAGATTACGACAGTGGAAGGGTTTGCGTTGGACGCGCGGCAAGCTAATCCGAATCTGGATGGTACGCTTGCAAAGCAGATAAGTGATTTAAACGGCTATTTAGGAACTTTCGATTTTATCCCAGATGGTAGCAATTTAAATTATTACACATCTGGAGTATATATGATTGGGGACACTGATAAATTAGAAAATTCGCCAGGTGTAAGTTGGTCAGTGCTCATTGCATTTGGTTCTAATTCTATATATAGTGTCCAAACCGTTATAAGTGTGATCGATAGCAAAAATAGTATATATGTAAGAACCAGAACTGAAAGAAATGAATGGTGTCCTTGGTTTAAAAAATAAACAAAAAATACAAATTAAACTGCCGTTTAAGAAAATATATCGAACAAACATTCGAACGTAACTTATAAACCATTTTTTATCATAGAAAGGAATAAAAAATTATGGACAAAATTATTTTGAAAGATCAGACCAGCTTTGAAATCGCCGATGGTGCAAGCCTTAGCAACATCCAGATCAAGGCAGAAAATTTCGAAGCCGTCAAGACCATCACGGATGCATTTTCTGCGGACAACCTGCAGGCGGTTACATTTACACACAACGATGCAGTGTCGGGGAAATATACCGATCTGAAATCCGATGGGTTTACATATATGCCAAACGTGGGCGAAGATGGCGCAGAAGACGGTACATATACCGTAACGGTAAGACTTAGAACAAAGACGGAAATGGAAAAAGCAATCGATGAACTTAAAGCAGGGCATGAAGCAAACGCAGAAGCAATCGAAGAACTGGCAAGCATTGCCGCAGAAAGTGAGGTGTAAGACATGGTTAAGTTTTATGTGCGAAGAATCTTGGTAGATAAGAAAATGACAATTGATGATGTACCGGAGAGATGGCACGAAAAGGTGCGAGCAGAAATTGAAAAGGCAGAGCAGACAGCGTAAGGGCATCTTTGGATGCCCCTTTTAAATTGGTACAAAATCAATCTTGTCATCCATTACAATATAGTTAGGAAACTTCGGAAGGAGTGAAATCATGTGGTCTAAAACTTATAACGAGCGTCGGCTTACCAGAGTTGAGGCACGCGCTAAATCGAATACACACAGAATCGATAAACTGGAACCAATTGTTGAGGAGATACATACAATGAGTGAAACGATGGTGCAGTTGGTCGAGGAAGTAAAGCATACTAACGAGAACGTGTGTGCCTTGGATGAGAAGATTGATAGCATGGATGCTCGTGTCGATGTTATGGAACGCGCACCGGCAGAAGATGTTAAAAAATATAAGTCAGTCGCTATAACTGCAATCATCAGTACGATTTCCACGGCTCTTGCTATTGGTTTGGTTTCGATGATTGCTCAATATATTAAATAAGAAAGAAGAGGTATTTAATATGAAAAATTGTGTATTTAAAGCAAACGTAGACACTGTTAAATGGTTCAAGAAAACCGCAATCCGATGTGTGAGAACATTTGCTGCAACGGTTGTATCTTTACTTCCAACAACCGCAGCTACACTCGGTTCGGTTAATTGGCAGCTCACGTTCAGTTCGGCAGCACTCGCTACAGTGATCATCTTTTTCACATGCGTAGCCGGTATTCCAGAAGTAGAGGAGGAGTAATATATGAAAATCAACGTACATGCCGGGCATAACCCGGATGGAAAGATCGCCTGCGGTGCTGTTGGATTCATCAAGGAGTCCACAGAGGCACGCAAGGTCAAGAAAGAAGTGATCCGACTCCTTAGAAAGAAAGGACACAAGGTGTATGATTGCACCTGCACCAATGGGACAAGCCAGACGGACGTACTCAAGCAAATTGTGAAAAAGTGCAACCAGCATAAGGTAGATCTGGATATTTCGATTCATTTCAATTCGGGGGCGGCGGACAAGAAGGGAAACGGTAAGACCACAGGAACGGAAGTGTATGTATACAGTACCAAAAGCGCTGCTTATCCGGTGGCAGAGAGAATTGACAAGGCGATTGCAGCTCTCGGCTT
>ENA-UERN01001694-UERN01001694.1-human-gut-metagenome-genome-assembly--contig:-NODE-1694-length-19458-cov-7.375213_pt1 | contig 19458 bp, 20 predicted proteins | sample MGYA00242950_ERZ507950 | MGnify/ENA primary metagenome ERZ507950 (study PRJEB26167, sample SAMN06115515) | human gut metagenome | host: Homo sapiens | place: China:Ningxia | collected 2014-11-26...
AGGATCACGTTGAACACAGCCTGCGTGCCAACGATCTGGCTGGTGGGGGTGACCAGCGGCGGATAGCCTGCATCCTCGCGGACGCGGGGGATCTCGGCCAGCACTTCGTCCAGCTTGTCCTCCTTGCCGGCATCCTTCAGCTGCTTGAGCATGTTGGAGAACATGCCGCCCGGCACCTGATACAGCAGGGTGTTGGCATCCACGCCCAGGCTCTTGGGGCTGATCTGACCGTTGGCAATGTACTTCTCACGCAGCTTTGCAAAGTATGCGCGCACGACATTCAGCTGCTTCAGGTCCAGACCGGTGTCGTAATCGGTGCCCTGCAGGGCAGCCACCAGGCTCTCGGTGGGCATGTGGCTGGTGCCCAGGCTCAGGGGGCTCATGGCGGTGTCGATGATGTCAGCACCTGCCTCGATGCCCTTCAGGATGGACATGGAAGCCAGACCAGCGGTGTAGTGGCTGTGGATGTCCACAGGGATGCTGACGGTCTCCTTCAGCTTCTTGACCAGGTCATAGCAGGTATAGGGAGTGAGCAGACCGGCCATATCCTTGATGCAGATGGAGTTTGCGCCCATCTCTTCCAGGGTCTTGGCGTAGGCAGCAAAGTACTCGTTGTTGTGCACAGGGCTCAGGGTATAGCTGATGCAGCCCTGCACATGAGCGCCTTCCTTGTTGGCTGCCTTGATGGCAGTCTGCAGGTTGCGGGGATCGTTCAGTGCGTCGAAGATGCGGATGACATCAATGCCATTTGCCACGGACTTCTGCACAAAATACTCCACGGCATCATCTGCGTAGGGGCGGTAGCCCAGCATGTTCTGGCCGCGGAACAGCATCTGCAGCTTCTGGTGGGGCAGCTCCTTGCGCAGGATGCGCAGACGCTCCCAGGGGTCCTCATCCAGGAAGCGGATGCAGCTGTCGAAGGTGGCGCCGCCCCAGCATTCCACAGAGAAGTAATTGATCTTGTCCATCTCGGGCAGGATCGGACGCATCTCGTCCATGGTCATGCGGGTAGCCAGCAGGGACTGGTGCGCATCACGCAGGACCACTTCGGTCACTTTGATCGGCTTTTTCGCCATGGTTGTCACCTCTCCCTTAGTTCATGGAAACCAGAACGTCACCGGAGTTGACGGTGTCGCCCTTGTTGACATTCACGGATGCAACGGTGCCGTCCTGGGGAGCCAGGATCTCGTTCTCCATCTTCATGGCCTCCAGGATCACCAGCACATCGCCGGCCTTGACGGAAGCACCTGCGCTGACCTTGACGTCCAGAATGTTGCCGGGCATGGGAGCCTTGACGGAAACAGCGCCTGCGGCACCGGCAGCAGCCTTCGGGGCGGCAGCGGGAGCCGGAGCAGCCTTGGGAGCAGCGGGGGCAGCCGGAGCGGCAGCAGCAACAGGAGCAGCACCTGCAGCGGTCTCCTCCACGGAAACGCTGTAAGCAACACCATTGACGGTAATATTGTAGTACTTCATGGAAGGATCCTCCAAATCAAAATCGTATCAGATAAAACGTTCGGATGCTTACAGAGCCATGTTGCCGTGCTTCTTGGGCAGGCGAGCAGCACGCTTGGTGCTCAGCAGCTCCAGGGCTGCCACCACGCTGGAGCGCACATTGGCAGCGTCACAGACCATATCGGCAGCACCGCAGGCCACAGCGTTGACAGCGCTGCACACCTCTGCGGTGTAAGCGGCAGCCTTGGCGTTGGTGGCAGCAATGATGTTGTCGGAAGCGTCGATCTCGTCCTTGTACAGAACGCTGACCGCTGCGCTGGGCTCCAGAGCGCTGACCACGCAGCCGGTGACGGCGATGCGCAGGTCCGCAGCAGCCAATGCGGTGTAGACAGGGCCCACAGCCTTGCCGGCCAGAACGGTGACCTTTGCGGTGGTGGCGTCGGCGTAGGTAGCGGCCAGACGGGCAGCCTCACGGATGCCGCCGGCGATGTCATCGCTCACGCTGGGCACAAAGCCCTCGGTATCCACAACGGTGACCACCGGCACGCTGAAGGCGTCGCACAGGCGCACAAAGCGGGCGATCTTGGCCACGCAGTTGTGGCACAGGTTCTTGCCGGTAGCCACAACGCCCACGGCGTTGCCGCCGACGGTGGCAAATGCGGTGTAGACCGACTTGCCAAAGCCTGCATACAGCTCCACGGTGCTGTCCTTGTCCACCACAGCGGCAGCAGCCTTGGCAGGCTCTGCACCGGCAGCCAGAGCAGCAGTGGGCTGCTCGAACTCAAAGATCGCAGGGCCGGTCAGGTTGTTGGCGGGCAGCAGACCCACGATGTGGGCAGCCTTCTCGGCAGCCTCGGCGGCGTCGGCAGCCACGATGGATGCCACACCGGCCTTGGCAGCGGCAGCAGCACTGCCGGCATCAGCCACCTTGTCGCCCTTGGCGGCAGAGGTGAACGGAGCGGTGAAGAACAGCTCTGCGTCCTCGGCCATGATGCACACGTCGGCATTGGCAGCGCTCAGTGCGCTGGTGCCGCCGCACACACCCAGAACCACCGCCACCTGCGGGATCACGCCGGAAACCTTTGCGATCTGCGCATTCAGCTTGGCATTGGCCGTGAGCACATCCAGGCCCTCGGCCAGCTTTGCGCCCACCGAGTTATAGAACGTGACGACCGGGCAGCCGGTCTGTGCGGCCATCTCCAGGACCTTGATGTTCTTCTCAACGTCCTTGACGGTAACAGCCTCGCCGTTCTGATAGACAGCGTATGCCTGCTGACCTGCTGCATAGCCGCAGGCAGCACTCACCGCACCATCGGCAAACAGCGCGGTGTATTCCCCGTCATCGAAAAACTTGGCGAGGATTTCTCCCTTATTGATCTTTGAAGCCATGATAAGACCTCCTGGTTGTCTGTGTGAGCTTTCAAAATTGGTTTTATTATACTGTTTTTGCCAGGAAATTGCAAGACTTTCTATAAAAATCCATCGAAAACAACATCCGTCTGCCCCAATCCATAATTTTTTAACGATGTATCGCCCTGCGCTTTTTTCGCTTCCGCAAGCCCCCTGCAGTGCACCCGGCACCGGTGTAAAAAATTTTCTTTCATTTTTGGTAAATGTGCTCTCCATCCGCACATATCTTTTTGGTCAGAATTGTGTTACACTGATGTTACATTCCCTGCGGAATCGCAAAATCCGGGTAAAATCCGACAGACAATGCCATCCAACCGCCCGGGAAACAACAAAAATCCACGCAAAAGAGGTCCGACAAACTTTGAAATCTTTCGCTTCTTCCCTGCACGCTTTCAACCAGACCTATCATTCTTTGCAGCGCTCAGCCGGTGCTCTGCTGCACCATGCCGGGGTCATCCTGCCGGCGCTGGTCGGACTGTACGCAGTCGCAACCAACCTGCTGTTTATCCCGCTGATGCAGCAGCTCTGGTCGCTGACACTCCGGTTCGCGCCCGTGCATTACCTGAACAACAGCAATGCTTCGGACATTTTTGTCTCCCCTGCCATCATCCTGTGTCTTGTGGTCATTGCATTGCTGACAGCATTCTGGGCGCTGTATGAATTTTCGGTGCTGCTGCACGGACTGGAGTTGGCCCGCAGCGGCAGACCGGTGCAGCTGCCTGCCCTGCTGCGGGATGCGCTGGTGGACATCCGGCACACGTTTCTTCCGCAGAACTGGCCGGTCCTCGTATACAGCGCCGTGCTCATCCCCTTCACCAGCTTTTTCCTGACCTCCAACTACGTTACCCAGTTTGCCGTACCGGAGTACCTTCTGGGCGTACTGCGCGCCACCACACGCTATCATGCGCTGTATCTGGCGATCGTGGTACTGCTGGTTCTATTGTTCCTCTCCTGTGCGCTGGTGCTGCCCCTGTTTGTTCTGGAGCGCCGCAGCCTGTGGCAGGCCGTCCGGGAGAGCGTCGGGTTCGTGCGGCAGCGTATTTTCCGCACAGCGCTGCTTCTGCTGCGCTGGAATCTCTCGGCAGTCCTCCGTTCGGGCAGCCTGGCCCTGTGCGTACTGGCACCGCTGTACGCGGTCATTCTGGGCATCGGGCTCCAGAACACCGCTGCCATGGTGGCGCTGTCCCGCGCCAGCCTGCTGGTCGAGGTGCCGTTCTTCCAGTTCCTGCTCGACTGCTCCATCACCATTGCGCAGTGCAGCATCCTGTTTTTGATGTACCGCCGTCTGCGGGAGGGTGATGCCGTGCCGGAGGATACCCAGAATGGGAAGCCCGTCCGTGCGAAGGGCCGTCGCCTGCTGGCCGCTGCGGTGGTCGGCGTCACGCTGGTCACAATCGGCCTTTCCTTTATTTATATTGCTCTGCCGGCGGATGATGAGCTGCGCACCATGCTGGGCGGCGCGGCTCCCATCGTCACGGCACACCGCGGCTATTCGACGGCTGCACCGGAGAACACCCTGCCCGCCTTTCAACTGGCCATCGACCACCACAGCGACCGGGCCGAGCTGGATGTGCAGATGACAAAGGATGGTGTGGTCATGGTGACCCACGACACCAGCCTGCGCCGCTGCACCGGCCGCAATGCCAACATCTATGACCTGACCTTTGCACAGGTGCGGGAGCTGGATGCCGGGCGGTGGTTCAGTGCCCGGTACGCCGGTACGCAGATCCCCACACTGGAAGAGGTGCTGGACCTGTGCAAGGGGAAAATCCAGCTGAACATCGAGATCAAGCCCAATGCCGCCACCCCGGAGCTGGAAGCTGAGACCGTGCGCATCATCCGGAAAAAAGGCTTTGAAAAGGACTGCGTGATCACCTCCCAGAGCTACGAGACCCTTTGCAAGGTAAAGGAGCTGGACCCCGAGATCGAGACGGGGTATATTCTGGCGCTGGGCGTGGGCACCTATTACGACCTGCCTGCCGCCGACTTTTTCAGCGTGGAATCCACCTTTATCACCTCCGGCATGGTGCAGCAGATCCATCTACGCGGCAAGACGGTGTCCGCCTGGACGGTCAACCATGCGGAGGACGCCCGTACCCTGCTGAGCCTTGGCGTGGATGATGTGATCACCGACAAGCCTGAGATGGTACAGGACCTGCTCAATGAGGACGCCGACCTTGACCAGAACCTTGTGCTGATGCGTGACCGGCTCAAGGAACTGCTGGGCCTGACGGAAAGCGCCGACAGCGAGGTCGACCCGGATGACAGCGCCATTGAGGAGGTGCTGGAAGACCCGGAGGAACTGTTGGATCAGGCATGATCTTCTTCCCGGACAGACACAGCAAAGCCCTCGGCTCTCGATCGTGAGAGCCGGGGGCTTTTGCGGGGCTTTGCGCCCGAAGGATCATTTCTGCAGGGTGTTCCAGGCAGGCATTTCATTGCGCAGCTTTTCCCACATAGGCATGGCCGTTCCGGCCTGTTTGCGCAAAGCCTCAAAGGCTTCGTCCAGGTACTGCATCTCCTTTACTGCGTGCATGGCGTGGTCGGAAGCACACAGGCGGCCCAGCGGCGTCTTGGTCATGGCAAGCACCATGGCGTCCATCTTGCGGCGGCCTGCCGTGCCGGGCTTGTAGTAGTCCGTATTCTCTGCGTCGTTCACCGGGATGCCGAGAGCCTTGAGCATCTCACAGCCCTCATAGGCGGCATCCAGAATGGCAGCGCGCTGCTGTTTGGTGGCGCGGGTCAGGTCCCCGTTGCAGGCATAGCACACATAGCAGACCGGCAAAATGAACGCAATGTGGCACTTGAGCCACTCGTCCATATCGCTGTAGAACGTCAGCTTATACTTTGTGCCGTCAAAGGCGGTTTTGAGCCGGATGCGGAAGGTGCCGGAAAGCGGAGCCGTGGCACCGCCCACCGTCATGCCCACACCGGTGTGCACACTGACCACCCGGTCGCGCTCCCGGCGGCCTGCGGTGTTCTGGAAGCCAAAGGCGACCTTGTCGGCTGGGCGCTGCATAGCTTCCAGAACCTGCTTTGCATGGGGGTCGTTGCCCACGAATACAAAGTAGGGGCTCCGGTTGGCCTTGAGGACGGGCAGCACATCCGGCAATTGACCGGCCTGCAGCACCACGAACACAAGGTCGTAGAAGTCCTCCGGGGCCAGGACGTCGATGGTGCGCACCCGGTCCACCGTGGTTTTGCGCTGCGCCCATTGGCGGATGACCAGACCCTTCTGGTCGATGCGTTCCTTCCACTCCCCGCGTGCCAGCAGGGTCACGTCGTTCTTTTTGTTCTGCAGCAGCACATGGGCCAGTTCACAGCCCAGCACGCCGGCTCCGTACACCAGGATCCTCATGCAGATGCGCCTCCCTCATGAAATGGTTTCCGGGTTTATTTTTTCAAAAACGAGAAAAAACCTTTTTTCTCGTACGGTGCACTCGATACGCCCTTGACTTCGTAGCCGGTGGCGTTGATGACATCCCGCAGCTTTGCCTCGTCCAGAGCCTGTTCCGAGTGGATCACCGTCTGGCCCTTGGTGTGGGAAGAGGCCACTTTTTTTGCCTCCGGAAATGCCTTGCGCACGGCATCGTTGACATGGCTCTCGCACATGCCGCACATCATACCGTCTACCTTTACCACTGTTTCGATCATTGTCTGTTCCCTCCATGATGGTTTCCGCGCGCGTTCGGCGGGCCGCTGCACGTTAGAAAATGCTAACCGCAGCTTTAAACAAAATGCTGTCGGGGGTGCCCCGGCAGCAGTGCGGAGCGTTCCCCTTTTTGGGCCTGCGGCCCGGGCTGCTCAGAAATGCGCGCGCAATGTACAGTTTCATCATATCACACCGGTAGGCAAATTGCAAGCCGTGCGGTGCAAAGGTCAGTATTCGACGCCTTTGCGGGCGGCAATTCCCTTCTGATAGGGGTGGCGGATGCACTTCATCTCGGTCACATAATCGGCGGCGTCCAGCATCCACTGCGGGGCGGCATGGGCCGTGAGCACACATTCCTGCCCGGCGGGACGCTGCAGCACCGCCCGGCGAAGCAGGTCCTTGTCCACCATATCCAGTTCCCAGGCGCTGCCGGCCTCGTCCAGCACCAACAGGTCCGCTTCCTGCGCCATGGCAACGGTCAGGTTCCGGTCCTGCAGGGCCCGCGTGGCGGCCTTTTCGGCGTCGTTCATCTGAAAGACGAATTTCTGCCCGGCCTTGCCCCGGTAGACCGTGGCCCCCAGCTGCTCCAGCAGCGGGATCTCCCCGCTCTTGCCGCCCTTCAGGAACTGCACGATGACCACCTTTTTTCCGCTGCCCAGTGCACGCAGCGCAAGGCCCATGGCGGCGGTGGTCTTGCCCTTGCCGTCGCCGTAATACAAATGTAGCAGTCCCATCTGTTCCATACTGTTCTCCTTATTCGTTCTGTTCCATTTTATCCTATCACGCCCGGCGGCAGAACACAACGTTTCCGGAGAAATTTTCTCTTGACAGACACGGATTTTTTATGATACACTCCATGCAGTTTGTTCTTGCAAACGCACCGTTCCTTCTGGAATGGCGTTTCTTTTTGCTCAAAAGTTAGTTCGTTCTAACATTCGACATCTCACCGGACACAGAAAGGACCTTTGTCATGCATCCTCTCAAAAAAGCGTTTTTTGTTGCCCTCGGCTGCATCAGCCTGGCGCTGGGCACCATCGGCATTGCACTGCCCATTCTGCCCACGGTGCCGTTCTATCTGCTCACGGCCTTCTGCTTTGCCAACAGCTCCGAGCGGCTGCACACCTGGTTCACCCACACGACCGTTTATAAAAAGTACATCGGCAGCTATTTCCGCCGCCGCGGCATGACCCGCAAGGCCAAGGCGCTCCTCATCGGCACGGTAACGGCCATCATGCTCCCCGGGTTCATCCTGATGGACAAGGTGCCCGTGGGCCGCGCCATTATGGCCATTGTCTGGGTGGGGCACATCGTCTACTTCGGTTTCAAGGTGCAGACCATCACCCAGCAGGAAGCGGACGATGCCATGGCACAGGCACTGGAAGAGTAAGCAATCCAACAGCAAAAAATGAAGCCGCTGCGTATTTTTCTGCGCAGCGGCTTCATTTTCTTTCTGGGATAGGATCACTCGTACAGCGGGAAGTCGCGGGTCAGCTTGAGCACACGCTCGCTGATCTCATCCTTCTTCTCGTCGTAGTGCCAGATGCAGTCGGCAATGCAGTCGGCGATGACCTTCATCTCGGCCACGCCCATGCCGCGGGTGGTGACCGCCGGAGTGCCCAGACGCACGCCGGAGGTGACGAACGGGCTGCGGGTCTCGCCGGGGACGGTATTCTTGTTGGCAGTGATGTGCACGCTGTCCAGACGGGCTTCCAGATCCTTGCCGGTGCACTCCTCGTCACGCAGGTCGATGAGCATCAGATGGTTGTCGGTACCGCCGGACACCAGCTTGACGCCGCGTTCCTGCAGAGCTGCGGCCAGAGCCTGAGCGTTCTCCACGATCTTGCGGGCGTACTCCTTGAACTCCGGCTTGAGGGCCTCGCCGAAGCAGACGGCCTTGGCGGCGATGACGTGCTCCAGCGGGCCGCCCTGGGTGCCGGGGAACACGGCCGAGTTGATGCGCTTGGCAATGACCGGGTTGTTGGTCAGGATCAGGCCGCCGCGGGGGCCGCGCAGGGTCTTGTGGGTGGTGGTGGTCACCACATCGGCATAGGGCACCGGGCTCTGGTGCTGGCCGCCGGCCACCAGACCGGCAATATGGGCCATATCCACCATCAGGAATGCACCGTAACCGTGGGCGATCTCAGCGATCTTCTCAAAGTCGATGGCACGGGGGTAAGCGGATGCACCGGCCACGATCAGCTTGGGGCGCACCTTCTTGACCTGCTTTTCCAGCTCGGCGTAGTCGATCACGCCATCGGCATTGACGCCGTAGGAAACAAAGTGGTAGTTCTTGCCGGACATGTTCACGGGGGAGCCATGGGTCAGATGGCCGCCCTGGGACAGATCCATGCCCATGACGGTATCGCCCAGATCCAGCAGGGCGAAGTAGACGGCCAGGTTGGCCTGTGCACCGGAATGGGGCTGGACGTTGGCGTACTTGGCACCGAACAGCTTGCAGGCGCGCTGGATGGCGATGTTCTCCACCTCATCCACATAGATGCAGCCGCCGTAGTAACGCTTGCCGGGCAGGCCCTCGGCGTACTTGTTGGTGAGCACACTGCCCATGGCAGCCATGACGGCGGGCGAGACGATGTTCTCGCTGGCAATGAGCTCGATGTTCTGGCGCTGACGGGTCAGCTCCCGGTTCATGGCAGCCCCCAGCTCCGGGTCTACGGTATTGACCAGGCCGATGGTATCCATCATTTCTTTGTACATTTCAGTTACCTCTCTCTTGATACAGACAGATTGACGTCTTGTTCAAGCACCCGGCTCCTGCACACTGGGCCGCATTGCTTTGTATTATCATAGCAGAAAGCTGCAAAACCTTCAATCCTCTTTTCGCCAAAAGGCTTGCTTTTTTGGACTGAAGTGTTTATTATATTTGTATAAAAATGCATTGTCGATTTTGTGGATTTTTCAGCTTTCCACGATCACAGATGAAACGAGGTGTTTTGTGTGGACATCGCCGAGGAAAAGCAGGCCCAGCGCACATCCGGCAAAGCGGCCCGCCGGGCCCTTTCGCCGGAGCAGCGGGCCGCCGCCAACGCGGCGTTGTGTGCCCGGCTGTGGCAGCTGGACGCCGTGCAGAATGCCCAGACCATCCTGCTGTATGCGGCCTTTGGGGGTGAAGCCGGCCTTGCCGGGTTTGCCGCCGAAGCGGCCCGCCGGGGCAAGGTGCTGGCCTACCCGGTGTGTGGAGAAAACTGCTCCCTCACCGCCGCCGTGCCCGGCCCGGACGGCTGGGAGACAGGGTTGTATGGCATCCGCACGCCGGTACTGGAACGGTCGGTGCTGCTGGAACCGGAACAGCTGGATCTGGTGCTGGTGCCCTGTACTGCCTTTGATGCAGACTGCTTCCGGGTGGGCATGGGCAAAGGCTACTACGACCGCTACCTGCCCCGCTGCACAAAAGCGGCAAAGATCGGCATTGCATTGGAAGTTCAGCGCGTTGCACACGCTGCCGTGGATGAGCACGACCAGCGGCTGGACGCGTTTGTGACAGAGAGGGGTTTGTACACATGGACATGATGAACGAAAGCTGCAGCCGGTTCCTGGCAGAACTGGCCAGCAAAGCACCCACACCGGGCGGCGGCGGTACTGCGGCACTGGTGGGTGCCGCCGGTGTGGCACTGGGCAACATGGTGGGCTGCCTGACGGTGGGCAAAAAGAAGTATGCCGCCGTGGAAGCGGACATTCTGACCCTGAACGAGCGGGCCGGTGCCCTGCGCGCAGAGCTGGAAGCACTGGTGCAGGCGGATGCCGAAGCCTTTGCGCCGCTGGCCGCTGCCTATGGCCTGCCCAAGGACACTCCGGAGCAGGCGGCTCACAAGGCCGCTGTGCAGGAAACCGCACTGGATACTGCCTGTGCCGTGCCGCTGGAAATCATGGGCAAGTGCGCCGAAGGCATTGCACTTGTGGAAGAATATGCAGCCAAGGGCAGCGCGCTGGCCGTGTCCGATGCAGGCTGCGCCGCCGTACTGTGCAAGGCTGCCCTGCAGGCCGCCAGCCTGAACGTGTTCATCAACACAAAGCTGATGACCGACAAAACCCATGCCGCCGCACTGGATGCGCAGGCCGACGCCCTGCTGAGCGAGTATGTCCCGAAGGCGGACGCCGTGTTTACGCAGGTCACAAAGCAACTGCGCGTCTGATTGGGCGATGAGCCGGGAGTTTCTCTGAGGACCGTCCGCTGGGGTGGGACCCTGTTGCCCGTAGGGCAATAGGGCGGGCGATGGAATGGCCCGATTCGTGTCCGAAGAGAAAGCTCCCGGCCCGTCGCAACTACGTCAATCTGAAATGAGAGGAATACAAAATGGCAAGCATCCTGAAGGGCGCGCCCGTAGTGGCCGCCATGAACGAACGCAACGCTGCTCTGTGTGAGCAACTCAAGGCAAAGAGCATCGTGCCCACGCTGGCCGTGGTGCGCGTGGGTGCGCGCGAGGACGATCTTTCCTATGAGCGCGGCGTGATGACACGCTGCGGTAAGGTGGGCGTGGAAGTGAAACAGTATCTGCTCCCCGCCGACGCAGCACAGGACGACCTGCTGAAGGTCATCGCAGAGATCAACGCCGACGATGCCATCCACGGCTGTCTGCTGTTCCGCCCGCTGCCCAAGCAGTTTGATGACCGCACCGTTCGTGCCGCACTGGCTCCGGAAAAAGACATCGACGGCATCACCGACGGTTCCCTGGCCGGTGTGTTCACCAACACCGATCTGGGTTATGCTCCCTGCACCGCGCAGGCCTGCCTGGAGATTTTGAAGCACTACAATGTTCCCCTCTCCGGCAAACGCGCCGTGGTGGTAGGCCGCAGCCTGGTAGTGGGCAAGCCCGCCGCCATGATGCTGGACCGGGAAAATGCCACCGTGACCATCTGCAACTCCCGCACCCAAGACCTGCCCCAGATCTGCCAAGAGGCGGATGTGGTCGTGGTGGCCATGGGCCGGATGGGCGCTGTGGGTGCTGACTGCCTGCGTCCCGGCCAGACCGTGGTGGATGTGGGCATTCATCTGAACGACGAGGGCAAGCTGTGCGGTGACGTGCGCTTTGCCGAGGCGGAGCCTGTCGTGGATGCCATCACCCCCGTGCCGGGCGGTGTGGGCACCGTGACCACCTCGGTGCTGGTGGGCCATGTGGTGCAGGCCGCCGCCAAAAAGGCCGGGCTGTAACAACAATTTTCGGATGCAAAAACAGCGCCTGACGGTTTGAAATTTCCGTCAGGCGCTGCTTTTGTTTTTATGATGGTTTATCAGCCGTGCACCACGAGCAGCAGCAGAGCCGATGCCACGCACTGCAGGATGAGCCAGCGGGCTACGACCTGCTCGTCGCTCCAGCCCTTGTTCTTACGCACATGGTCGTGCAGCGGGGTGCGGGTGTTCTTGAGGATGGAGATGTGCAGGAAGCGCTTCAGGCTGATCTTCAGGATGCCCAGGCTGCCATCTACGATGAACACGATGGCTGCCAACAGGAAAGCGAAGGGGTGGCCGCACTTCAGCGACAGGATGGCGATGAAGAAACCCATGGCGCGGCTGCCGGCATCGCCCATCAGCAGGGTGCTGGGCTTTGCGTTGGACCACAGGTAAGCCAGCAGCGCACCCATGAACACCACACCGGCGGTGCTGTAGTCGGCCAGCTCTTCGTGGTAGGCGATCAGGTAGGTGCCGATGGTCACCACCGCCAGACTGGCGGACAGGCCGTCCACACCGTCGGTGCAGTTGACCACGTTGATGCTGGCCCAGATCAGGATGACGATGAGCAGCAGGTACACCGCATACGGCAGGGTGAAGCTCCACTGCAGGAACTGCACGCCGCAGCCGTTGAAGTTGAGGTAGGTCACACCTGCCACCACGGCGATGACAAAGTCGATGATGCCTTTTTTGTACTCGTTCCAGGCCTTTTCGGCGGCATCGTCAAAGTAGCCGGAGAGCATGGAAGCGATGAGCAGCACGGTGTAGATGACATATTCCACCCGGAACGGCAGGAATGCCAGCGACACCAGCGCGATGCACAGCACGAAGATCAGGCCGGAACCGCGGGCCTTGCCCTTGGACAGGCCGCCATTGACGGCAAATTCACGGCCATGGTCGTGGGGAAGCTTGTTGTGGAACAGCGAATCGGTAAGCGCGGTGAGTGCAAATGCCAGCAGAAACGCTGCGGCATCCACCCCGCGCTGCCCGACGACAGACACCAGAGATTCGATCATATTTCTATTCTCCTCATTTCTTTTGCAATTCATGCCTTGTGTTGTTGAGTGTATCACGCCGCACCCAAAAAATCAATCACCGGGCACAAAAAGGCAGCAGATTGACTTTTGTACCATCCGCCTTTATAATAGGTGTCCGGACTCGTTATCCGTTTTTCTGACCCGTAAGGAGGAATCCATGTCCATTACCCTTGAACAACTCTCGGCCAAAATGCGGCAGGGCGAGCAGGTACCGCTGCAGCAGACGGCCCAGATCGTGCTGACCTTGAGCATCCCGTCCATTCTGCAGCAGATTGTGGTCACGGCCATGGAGTACATCGACGCTGCCATGGTGGGCCATATCGGAGCTTCGGCCACTGCATCCATCGGCATCGTCAGCTCCAGCACCTGGCTGCTGCACGGCATGCTGGCCGGGCTGTATATGTCTTTTTCCATTCAGGTGGCACAGTATCTGGGTGCCGACCGGCAGGAGGATGCCCGGGGCGTGCTGCGGCAGTCCATGCTGTTCAACCTGTTCGTCGGTCTGGCAGCAGCCGCTTTCGGCATCGGCATCAGCCGATATCTGCCCGGCTGGCTAGGGGCCGACCCGGCCCTGCAGGCGGATGCCTCAGCCTATTTTGCCATCTGGTCCGCTGCCCTGCCCTTTACCATGGCCACAGGCACCTACTCCTCCATGCTGCGCTCCACTGGTGACGCCCTGACCCCGGGCCTTATCAGCGTAGCCACCTGCCTGCTGGACATCGTTTTCAATTTCTTTTTGATCAACCCCACCCGTACCATGGTGGTGGCCGGACGCTCCTTTACGGTATGGGGTGCCGGATGGGGGGTGCCGGGAGCTGCTTTGGGCACCGCCCTAGCTACGGCCATTGGCGGCTTGTGCGCCCTGGGCTTTTTGCTGCTGCGAGAGGGTCCTTTGTGCATCCGCAAGCCCGGCTCCTGGAAGATCACCCGGTCCTGCCTGCGGAATCTGTGGCGGGTGGGTGCGCCCCTTTCTGCAGAGCGAGCCGCCCTTTCCTCTGCTCAGGTGCTGCTGATCCGCATCGTGTCCGGGCTGGGCACCACCGCCATTGCGGCCAACAGCCTGGGCGTGAGCGCCGAAAGCCTGTGTTACATGGCAGGCTACGGCGTCCAGGACGCCTCCCTTGCCATGGTAGGCCAGGCCGTGGGCGCCCACCGGCGGGATATGGCCAAGCGCATTGCCTGGCTGTGCACCGGTATGGGCATGGCCATCATGGCGCTGACCGGCGTGGGCCTGTATGTGTTTGCTCCGGCCCTGATGGGCATCTTCACCGCCGACGCCGCCGTCATTGCGCTGGGTGCGCAGGTGTTGCGCATCGAAGCCTTTGCCGAGCCGATGTTCGGGGCCAGCATCGTGGCCAGCGGTGCCATGCAGGGTGCCGGTGACAGCACCGGCTGCTTTGTGCTGAACCTTGTGAGCATGTGGGGCATCCGGCTCACGCTGGCCGTGCTGCTGGCTCCCCGCTTCGGGCTTGTGGGCGTGTGGTTTGCCATGTGCGCCGAGCTGTGCACCCGCGGTGCCCTGTTCCTGCTCCGGCTGGCCCGCGGCAAATGGCTGGACAAGGGCGCGCTGGCCTGATAGATTCTTTTCCATGATAAAACAGCTCCCCGGCCGGGACCGCTGCAATTGGGCAGCCCCAGCCGGGGAGTTGCTGTTTGATTGAGAAGAAAAGAAGAAAGAAAGAAAAGAGAAAAGCAAAAATTACTTGCGGCCGTGCAGGATGGGAGACAGCGGCTTGTAGATCAGCATGCAGAGCACGGCATCCAGCAGGCCCTTGACCAGCGTGAAGGGCATGTTGAAGATGACCAGGCACTTGATCAGGCTGTTGGCCGAAGGCAGAATGGCCTGGTACATGCCAAGAATGGCTTCCAGCGGCATGTGGTAGAACTCCACATAGGCCGGGTAAGTGATGAAGTAGTTGGACGGCACACTGAACACCGCCATGGCTGCGGCACCGGCAAGGGCACCAAGGATGGCCGTTTTGCGGCTCTTGTGGTGCTTGTAGATGAAGCCCGCCACCGCCGAGAACACCGCGCCCAGCATGAAGTTGCACAGCTCACCCACACAAGCGGTGGAGGTGCCCTTGATGACGATGTGGAGCAGGTTCTTCATGAAGCTGATCGCTACGCCGTACACGGGGCCCAGTGCAAAGGCACCCAGCAGGGCCGGCAGGTCGGAAAAGTCCATCTTGACAAAGCTGGGAATGAGCATCGGGATGGGAAACTCGATGAACATCAGGATAAAGGCCACCGCGCTGAGCATGGCGGCAACGGTCAGGTTGTGGGTTGTATTCTTTCGCATAGGTTTTGTCCTCCCCGGGGTTCGCCCCGTTCAAAAAATTGATTGGAAAGCCCTTTTCGCATGGAACTCGGAACGGGTAAGACAAACAGAAAAGCGCCCTGCTGCAACAAAAAACTGCAACAGGGCGCGTAGACACAAACGTTGTCTGCCGTTTCTTGCATCCGGACTATACCGTTGGTCCCGGAGTTGCACCGGGTCAGCACCCTTGCGGGTGGTCGCGGACTTTACCGCCAGTGGGGAATCGCACCCCGCCCTGAAACGAACTTTCTGGCACAAAGTATAGCGTGACAGACCGGTCTTGTCAAGAGGGCAGCACACGATTTGTGCATCTTTTATCGAAGTCATTCTTTTAGGCAGTGTTCCCTGCACGCTCGACGCGCTTGCCCGCATCGCGCAAATATGTTATCATAGCTTTATTGTGTAAAAACACCGGAGGTTTTGTATGATTTTCTCGATCCGTGATCTTTCCTTTGAGCTCGGCTCGGTGCTGCTGGAGGGCTGGCCCGCCTTTGCTGCCCGGGCTGTATGCGCTCTGCTCATTCTGCTTGCAGCATGGCTCGTGCGCCGCTGGCTGACCCACAAGGGCTTCCCCGCCCTGGAGGCACGCAGCTGGCATTTCACCGGCACGCCCATCCTGCTGCGCAGCTTTGCGGTTCCGGTGCAGCGCATGTGCACGGTGGTGGGCATCTATCTGGCTGCGTCCAGCCTGCCGTGGGCCATTCCCGGTGTGCGCAAGCTGTTCCTGATGGCATTCCAGCTGGTCATGACCCTGTTGGTGTGCGAGGGCCTGTATGCAGCTTCTGAGCTGGCCGATCTGGTGCTGGCATCCTGCAGCCCGGAGATCCGCTCCAACAAGACCCTGCTCTCCCTGCTGAACACCACCTACAAGGTACTGGTCATTGCAGTGGGCGTGGCCGCCGGTGCACAGGAGGTGGGCTTCCCCATCGGCAGCATCGTTGCCGGTGCCGGTCTCATCGGCCTGACCATCTCGCTGGCGGCGCAGGAAAGCGCCAGCAACCTGTTCAGCGGCATCGTCATCCTGCTGGACAAACCCTTCTCGGTGGGCGACTGGATCACCGTGGGCGATGTGGAAGGCGAAGTGATCGACATCAACTTCCGCTCCACCCGCATCCGCTCGCCGGACAAAACCGTCAATGTGATCACCAACAGCAAGATCTGCTCTGCCACCGTGCAGAACGCTGCCCTGCGCACCATGCGCCCCTACAAATTCACGCTGGGTGTCACCTACAGCACCACCCGCCCGCAGCTGGAAAAGCTGATGCAGGACCTGCAGGCCATGCTGGATGCAAGCCCCCTCACCAACCACGGCACCAACATCGTGCAGCTGGCCAGCTTCGGAGATTCCAGCATCAACATCCTGATCTCGGCCTACCTGCTGACCAACGTCTACGCCGAGTTTCTGCAGATGCAGAACGACCTGAACCTGAACATCATGGACATCATGCAGGCTGACGGCGTGGATTTTGCCTTCCCCTCCACCAGCGTCTACATCGAAAAGAACTGAGCGCATCCACGCGCAAAAAAGAGCCCGTTTCCGTTTTATCCGGAAGCGGGCTCTTTTGTGTTTGCGGTTATTCGTTCACGGCCGTGCAAGAGCTCCCGGTTCCCGTTGCGAGCATTTCAGCTCTGTGCCAGTCAGACTGAATTTTGTTACGGTATGACTTTTTTACAGTGCCACGTCCAGCGCCATCATCAGGGCAAACCCCAGCACGATGCTCACCACCCCGGCGGGTTCGTCCTGCTCCACGGCCTCCGGGATCATTTCCTGCGCCGTCACGCACACCATGCAGCCCGCCGCCGCACTCATGAGCCAGGGCAGTGCCGCCTGCACCCACCCGGCCAATGCGAATGCCGCCAACGCGCCAAGCGGCTCCACCAGACCGGATGCCGCCCCGGCCCCGAACGCCTGCAGGCGGGTGCGGCCGCTGTGCGCCAGCGGCAGGCTGACGGCGGCCCCTTCCGGGATGTTCTGCAGCCCGATGCCCAGGCTCAACGCCAGCGCACCGCTCACGGCATCCGTTCCCCGCTCAGGGCCAGCGCCGCCGCAAGGCCCACCACCATGCCTTCCGGCAGGTTGTGCAGCGTTACCGCCAGCACCATGCGGCTCTTGCCCCGCTGCAAAAGCTGCCCGGCCATGCTCTCCAGCCGCAGCAGACCTGCCGCCCCCAGCACCAGCCCCGCCGAGGGCGGCACCCATGCCGCGACGCCTAGCTCCCGGGTGCGCTCAATGGCCGGCAGCAACAGGCTCCACACGCTGGCCGCCAGCATGATGCCCGCCGCCATCCCGCTGAGTACCCGCTGGGTGCGCGGTGCCGCCGACCGACGCAGCAGGAACACCCCGGCCGCCCCCAGTGTGGTGCACACCGCCGGGAACAGCAGCACCCCGGCCGCAAAAACGATCTGGTTCAAAACGCATTCCCCCTTTGTCCATTTTATGTTCCGGCAGCGCAAAAGGTGAACGCGCGGCAGAAGAGCCTGCAGGTTTCCCCGCAGGCTCTTCTTCATGCAACAACTACAAAAAGAGGTTTGCGAATGTCAGAACGAGATGTCCTCTTCCCCGTCCTCTGCGGGTTCAGCCCCAAGCGGCACCTTCACTTTGCACACGACGGCATTGGCCAGCACATACTTCACCTTTGCGGTGGCAGTATTGCCGATCTTGTCGTAAAGGCGGCCGGCGCTGCAGCAGTTGCCCACCACCGTGTGGGTGCTGTTGGCCACATAGCCCACCTTGCCAAGGCCCGGCAGCTCGGCACGGATGGCCTCGGCGACGATTTTGCACAAGTACCTTGAGCAGCCCGGTGTTCCCCTGTTCCCACGCTTTGGTTTCATTCCATAGGCCGGACATATTTTACGGGAAGCAGCACGACAAATCGTCACAGAAATGTCATCTCCACTAAGATTCTTTTCCACGAGCTCCAAAGGTGGAATCTTTACGAAAGCAGTTTACCAAAAAGTGTTTGACTTTTGGTGCAAAATTATAACAAAAGCGTAGATTCTCCCGGAATATTGCAATCTTTGTCTAAAAACCTCTTGATTTTTTTGTAAAAAAGACTAGAATATTGCCTTGCAGACAGGCCTCGTACACAAGGCCCTCTGTGGAGATATTTTTTGAGAAACAAGGAGATTATAGATATGAAACTCAAGAATGTTGCTGTTGCTGTTGTTGCTCTGGCTCTGGCTGCCGGTATGACCGCTTGCGGCGGTTCTGCTTCTTCCACCGCTGCTTCTTCTACCTCTGAGGCTGTGTCCTCTTCTGTTGCTGCTTCTTCCGAGGCCGCTTCCAGCGAGGTGGAGACCGAGTCTGCTTCTTCCGAGGCCGCTTCCAGCGAGGTGGAGACCGAGTCTGCTTCTTCTGAGGCTGCATCCAGCGAGGCTGCTGTTTCCGAAGCTGCATCCAGCGAGGCTGCTTCTACCACTGCCGCCTGAGTCTGAACACTCACACAGGTTGCTTGAAATCTTGCAAAAAGCCTCTGCACTGGTTTTCCGGTGCAGAGGCTTTTTCCTGTTCAGTGGTTTTTATCTGATTCCAGCAGGGCACGGATCTGGGCAAGGTCTGCCGCAAAATGGATCCCTGCCTGCCGCTGGGCCGAGGAAAGTCCCTTGCAGATCATCTCGTTCAGCAAGGCTTTCAGGCTGTCGTAGTAGCCGTTGAGATTGTAGAGGATGCAGGGCGCATCCAGCTGCCGGAGCGACGCCATGGACATGACCTCTGCGATCTCTTCCAGCGTCCCGGTGCCGCCGGGAAATGCCACGAATGCATCGCCCAGCTCGATCATCTTCGCCTTGCGCTGGGCCATATTCTCCGTGACGATGAGTTCGGTCAGACCGTTGTGCTGCAGCTCCTGTTCCACAAAGAACCGCGGTTCCACCCCAGTCACCTGCCCGCCGGCGGCTAATACGCTGTCGGCCAGCAGACCCATCAGTCCGCTGCGGGAGCCGCCGTAGACCAGCGCGTTGCCGCTCTGACCGATCCAGCGGCCAAGCTCCTGCACGGCTGTTTTCAGCGCCGGGTCATTGCCCTCGCTGGCTCCCAGATATACTGTGATCTTCATCGGATCGCTCCCTTCCCCGGCGCAGTTTCGGCCGGATGCCCGCTGTTTTTGTTTCAGCATACCACACCCCCGCCCATTGCGCAAGCGGCCGACAGGACAATCCGACAGAAGTCGTCGCCCATCAAAACGGACATTTTCACCCTACAGTCTCCCTACAATGGCACCACAAAATCAGGCATTTTACGGCAGTATCTGGAAGTATCTGACATGACGGCAAAAAGAAAACCCCACGAAGTATCGAATTTTCTTCGATACTTCGTGGAGTTTTTCTGATGCGAGGGAGGGGACTCGAACCCCCAAGGATAAACCACACGCACCTCAAACGTGCGCGTCTGCCAGTTCCGCCACCC
>ENA-UERN01001725-UERN01001725.1-human-gut-metagenome-genome-assembly--contig:-NODE-1725-length-19232-cov-12.649491_pt1 | contig 19232 bp, 13 predicted proteins | sample MGYA00242950_ERZ507950 | MGnify/ENA primary metagenome ERZ507950 (study PRJEB26167, sample SAMN06115515) | human gut metagenome | host: Homo sapiens | place: China:Ningxia | collected 2014-11-26...
GCACAGGCTAAGTCAACCGAGAAGTTATCTTCCGGTTACAAAATCAACCGTGCAGCAGATGATGCAGCAGGACTTACCATTTCCGAGAAGATGAGAAAGCAGATCCGTGGACTGGACAAGGCATCTTCTAATGCACAGGACGGTGTATCTTCTGTACAGACCGCTGAAGGTGCTTTGACAGAAGTTCACAGCATGTTACAGCGTATGAATGAGCTTGCAGTTCAGGCAGCAAACGGAACAAACTCTAAGGATACAGACCGTAAGGCGATCCAGGACGAGATCGACCAGTTAAATACAGAGATCGACCGTGTTGCAGAGACAACCAAATTCAATGAAATTTACCTGTTAAAGGGTGATGACGGTGAGAAGACAATTAATCTTAAGGCACATGATGCCGGATTAAAGGGAACTCTGACCGATAATGGTGATGGAACAGCTACATTCAAAATGGATGCATTGAAGGCTGGAGATAAAGTTTCAATCGGAGGTCAGACGTTTTCCATTGGAGCATCTACACAAGAATTAAAGGACATGTTGACAACTGCTGATATTGATACAAAGCACCAGGACGTTGTGGTAAATGGAGATACTTATAAATATGTGGCTGCAAAAGCAGCAGTTACAACTGGTACAAAGGCAGATGGAAATGCAGCTGGATGGTATAAAGACGGAGTTGTACCAGCGGATACTGGTGCCGGAATTGTAGCAGATGCAGATTATGCGGATGCAGCTGAATTTAGTACAAAGGTAACATCTGGAACTGTTAAAGTAGGTACGACGGAACTGTCCCTTATTGCAGATAAGGATAATGATGGAGTTGATGATAACAACAAAAATGTAATCACTAAAGAAAAAGCATATAGTCTTGCAGCAGCTGAATTATTGAAAGCAAACCAGATTGGTGATACTCAGAATCAGGCAAAGGTGGGTATTGATAAAAACTATACTGCAATGACACTTGCAAATGCAACTAATACAATTGAAATTCATACGGGAACTGCAAAAGTTGCCAACACATTAAGCTTCAGCCTTCACGTAGGTGCAGATGCTGACATGACAAACAAGATCACAGTTGATATTGACACCATGAACTCTGCAAACCTTGGAATCAAGGGCTTAAATGTAACGGACAAGAACGGTACAGCAGCAACCTACGCAATCGACGCTATTTCCGATGCAATCTCTAAGGTTTCTTCCCAGAGATCTGCACTTGGTGCTGTACAGAACAGATTAGAGCACACCATCGACAACCTGGATAACATTTCCGAGAATACATCTTCTGCTGAGTCTCGTATCCGTGATACAGATATGGCAAAAGAGATGGTAAACTACAGCAAGAACAACATTCTTGCACAGGCTGGACAGTCTATGCTCGCACAGGCTAATCAGTCTAATCAGGGTGTACTTTCTCTGTTACAGTAAAAGTAAATATGGTCATTACACATCAAAAGGGACTCTTTGGAGCCCCTTTTGGTGAGTTTATGCTTTCACTGGCATAGAATTTAATGCTTTTTCATATTCTTCTGGAGAATATTTTTTTAAAATTTGTTCTTTGGTTAAACCAAGATCAATCATATTTTGAATTGCATCGATTCTGCCTCTGGCCTCTCCTCTGGCTTCGCCCTGTTCCAGCAATTCTTCAGACCGTAACTTCAAAATTTTACCACCCATAATCTCACCCAATCCTTTCCTGATAGCATTATCCTCTGGGATAATATAATCTGCGATTTTCTCAATTAAAACAATCATATCCATATAAAGATGTGACTTTTGTTCTTTTTCGGACGCGTACTCTAACCTTCGGTTGATCTCCCGGAAATCGTCCAGCAGATGCTTCACCTTTTTCGAATTTGTTCCATTGTGCTTCAAAAAATGTTCATACCGTAAGATATGATACGGAAGCAGAATCAGCAGCCGTTTTTCAAAAATCCGATCCACCGTGTATCTTTTCGCCTGCAAAACCGGAACGCGGTAACGTACTTTCTGACCATCTGCAAACGTTACGATTGCTTCATGATAATCCGGAAGCGAACGGTGATTGCGGATATAAAGCACGCACGATTGAGGAAACGCAATCTCCCAAATTGCATGTTCCCCCAAAGAAGCATGTTCAAGTGCAATCGAAATGTCGTACTCGAACATCCGGATAACCATTGCCCTGTCCTTAGAGGACTGGCATTCCAGATGGTATATATGTCCACCAATCCGGATAATGGAGTCCGTGATCACGGTTCCGTACTTTTCGTAATGTTCGTTTCGCAATTGTTCAAACTGTTCCTCTTCGCTGTAAGAAGTATGGAAAACTTCGTTGATCAGCGGAATGAGAAGCTGCGGCATTTTTTGCGCAATGGTTCGGAATACATCGTCGAAAATCGTGCTGTGTTCTGTTGTGTTTTCTGTGCCGGCATCTGGCAACGAAGTTGTCAAAATGTCAGTGTTCCCCATGTAGTGTCCTACCTTTCCTTTAGTATATATCATAAGCATCTGCTTTTACAATATAGAAAGTATAAAAAACAGAGCTGTTATGACCAGTTCTATGAAATTGTGGTTCTAATGGAAATTTATGAGCGAAATGCTCTCCATGAGTGGTGATTGCGGTACAATGGCGATGTATCGCATAAGTAATTGTGGTATATAATTTTATAAACCCAGTAAAAACAGAATATCGTATTTTCGGACAGAAGTCAAATGATTTATAACAGTAACAGAAAAACAACAATTGCGATACGATTGGAAAATAAATCGTATCACGATTGTTGTTGTAAAATTATTTTCTGGTTTATAGGATCTCCTCAAGCCCATACAATGCCGCACCCAGTGCACCGACAATCTCTGGTTCCTCATAGATATGTAGTTTTTCTCCAAGCTGCTCCTCCAGCACGGCAACGACACCCGGATTCTTGGCAACACCGCCAGTCATCATATATCCCGGATTCAGACCGACACGTTTCAGGAGGGACATTGCTTTCCCGGCAATTGCTTTGTGAATTCCATGTGCAATATCAGCAATCTCTTTGTTCTGTGCGATCAGGGAGATAACTTCCGATTCAGCAAAAACACTGCACATGCTGCTGATTTCAATATTTTCTTTGGACTGCAGGGATACCGGGCCAAGTTCGTCGATACTGATTTCCAGGGAGCGCGCCATCATTTCCAGAAAGCGGCCGGTTCCGGCGGCACATTTATCATTCATGACAAAATCGGCAACTTCTCCATTGTCATTCAGCCGGATGGCTTTGCTATCCTGACCGCCGATATCGAGGATCGTGTGAACGTCCGGGAAGAGAAGATGCGCACCTTTTCCGTGGCAGCTGATTTCGGTTACATTTTTGTCCGCAAATGGAATGCTGACACGACCATAACCCGTGGATACAATCAGGGAAATATCTTCCCGGTCAAGTCCGGCCTTTTTCAGAACGTCTGCCAGTGCGGCATCTGCACTCTGGGAAGATTTGGCTCCGGTGCGGACAACTGAAAATGCTTTGATCTGTCTGTTTTCGTCTAAGATTACGGCGTTTGTAGAGGTAGAGCCGCTGTCAATTCCTAATGTATACACAGTATCACCCTTTCTTTTTATCATTTGTTTTTCCCCGGTCAGGGACAATCCTTTTTTCACTTTCAATTCTTCCATAAAGGCTTCCACACGGGTCCGGACCTGTCCGGCACATTGTCTGGTGGAATCGGTTTCTACCAGCAGAATCGGTAGATCCAGCCGCTGGCGGAAATCCGCATACTCGTAAGAATAAGAGTCACAGAATTTGACGGTATGATATATAATTCCATCCAGGCGGTCGGTAAAACCGTCAAGAAAATGTTCACGGTTCGCTGCTTTTAACATGCGCATGCATGGAATCTGGTTTAGCAGCGCGGCAGCATAGGAATGCAGGACCTGATCCTCTGTAATGGAAAAATCACGTGCAAGTCCGGTGCATGTTAAATCAAACAGCAGATTGGCACCGCGGTCGACAAGCAGCTGACGGATTTCATTGTTGCATCGGGCACCCATGATACCAATATTGAGTTTCTGTCCGTTTCCTTTTTCGGACACTGCGCTGGCAGACATGCGGGTGTTTTCCTGTTTTTTCAGAGCCGCTTTGTTCTGCATCATGGAAACAAAACGTTTCAGATCCAGTGTTTTTCCGGAGAAAGCCTCGTACTCCGTAAGCATTTGTTTTAACTGGCGTTCATAGAGTGCTACTGCAAAATCATTAAATTTGCGGGGAATATCCAGCAAAAAGAAAAATTTATCCGGGAACTGGCTTTTTAATGTGTCATATAGACGCCGGATGCTGTCGCAGCAGGTAGTCAGAATGACACCCTCATAGTCATGTTCCATCACATCTTCCAGCACGGCCTTGGTATAGGAACAGATGTTGGCGTGCATCAGGGTGTCCGCATGGTTAAAATCCGTAACGGATGGTTCTAGACGTGTGATTTCCGTGTCCATGGCTTCAAATAATTCCATGGGGGTATATTTACATACATAACCTAACATGATAAATTCCTCTCTTTATCCAGAATTTCCAGAAAAGCTTCCAGACGGGTTTTGATCTGTCCGTCATGGCTGTTCCGGCGGTCCATGGCATCGCCATCCAGAACGAGCAGTGGAATATCCGCCGCCTTGAGCGCTTCGCGAAGCTGGAATACTCCGCCGGCAGATTGCTTACAGCCCCAGTGGCAGAAGTTAATTACGCCATCGGCATGCATTTCTTTTGCCAGTTTTACGACCATATTTGCTTTTTTTTCGTATGGACCGTTATAGAGATTGTTTAGCATTTTAGTGGCAAGTGCTTCCAGTGGGTGGGTGGTATCCAGTTCGTCCATGTAATCCAGGTTCATTTCGGTACACTGGATCTGGTAATCTCTGTTCAGGTTAAAATAGTGTTTGAGTGTTTCCTGATAAAAAGGAAGCAGATGTACCCACACAATCCGGGTGCCGTCATATTTCGGATATTGTTTGATATCCTCGGCAAAACTGCGGAACAGGTCAAGGGTTTCCGGTGTTCCGATGTTTAAGTGGGTGGCAAAAAGCATGTACATCTGCAGAGTCAGTGTCGATGGATAATAGCGCTCTGCCTGCAGTTTTAAAAACTCTTTGTAATAAGCTTTCGACTGGTTTTCGCGGGCAAGTGTTTCCGACAGGTCATCCATGGACAGACGTTTTCCGGTCAGTGCTTCCAGTTTCTGAATCAGTTCTTTCAGCTGCATGGTCACATATTCCACGGCTTCCGGAGAACAGCTGTCCGGCACATCGATCACATAAGTGTCAAGATCCGTGTGCCGGCTGACATAGCGGAATGTGTTAATATTGCCGTCACAAATCATGGAAGTTGTCACACCGAGTCTGGCAGGTGAAATAATTCCGGAGTCTACGGCACCGATAAAATCTTTGTGATAGGAACAGAGTGTGGAGGCAATTCCCCGGCTTTCTGCGCGGTCGATAAAATAGTCTTCACACGTAAATCCTGAGAGAAACGAGGAAAGACATTCCATGGAAAGCGCACTGAGTCCGAAGCACTGGAAAATTTCCACGGGTGCAAACAGATTGCACCAGACCGTGGATTCCGGGTATTCCAGCGCATGAAGCGTATTTTTTACGCCGAGCGTATTCAACTTCTGATATGCTTTCGGCATTGTTTTTTCTGCAAAATGTTCAGTCCGGAACTGTTCGAGATGTAATCCGATGTCAATCATTTTGCGGGAAACTACCGGGTGGGTGCCGGCATATTTTTTAATATAATTTCCGTAAGTTTTGACGATATTCATAGTATATATCCTTTATTAAACAGGTTCATTTTCAAAAAAATATTATAACCTTGTGTCTGCAAAAAATAAAGTTTTGTGTACTAAAATTTTAGAAAAACCTAAGAATCTAAAATATTGCGTATTATAGGGGGATTGATTATAATAGAAAGTACGGAATTATCTATTATGGAAGGAATCAGGACACATGGGAGCACAGGACAATACGGAAAAGGTACTGCGCAGTCTTCACGTTTTGCTGTCGAAGAGTGAGCCGTATCCGAAAGAGCCGAGTAAAGTTATCATAGATAAGCAGCAGGTGATTGATCTGCTGGCAGAATTAAATACCTGTATTTATCAGATTATGGATGAATACGAGCTGACCATTCGAAGCCGTGACAAGGCAGAGCGCGATTTCCATAAAAAGGGAGATCAGATCATCTGGGATGCAAGCCGTAAGGCAGAGGACATTTATGCGGCATCTGTCATGTATATGGATGAAACGTTAAACCGTATGCAGGATATCATGCAGGAGGCAGACAAAAAGGTCGGTGCCATCTATCAGGAAATTAAAGAACAGATGGAAAAAGAAGAAAAGACATTAAGAACCAACAAGTCCGAACTCAAAGGACAGCTGCAGGATCTGGTTGATACCGAAAAGTACTTAAAGATCATCGAGGAGCGAAACCGCGAGATTGAGAAGGAAAAGATGGAAGGAAGACCGGAGTACGAGCAGGAGAAGCGGGAAGAAAAAGCAATTTACGCAAATCGGCAGACCGATATTAAGATTAACCAGGAATATCTGGATAAGCTTGGACTTTCCGTACCGGAAGAACCGGTAGAAGACCTTGCGGAAGAACCAGTAGAAAAGCCAGTGGAAAAACCAAAGAAGCTGTCGCCGAAGCCGGAGATTCCGGCACCGGTTACGGTAGAAGATGACGATGAAGAGTTAAAGCAGCTGGAAGAACAACTGCGTGTGAATCTGGATGCTGATTATTTTAAGTGGAAAGATGAACAGGAAGCAGCAGAAGAAAAAGAAAAATCCGCCGGCTTTCAGAACAAGATCAAGAACCTGATAGGAGGACATCCGCATGACGATTCTGGTGTGTGATGATGACAAGGAAATTGTAGACGCAATTGAGATTTACCTGATTCAGGAAGGATACCAGGTAGTAAAAGCATATGACGGGGAACAGGCTCTGGATATGCTTCGCACAAAGAAAATTGATCTGATGGTGATCGATGTGATGATGCCGAAACTGGATGGAATCCGTGCGACATTCCAGGCACGTAAAACAAGCAGCATTCCCATTATCATCCTGTCTGCCAAGACAGAAGATGCGGATAAGATTCTGGGGCTGAACGTGGGGGCGGACGATTATGTGACCAAGCCGTTTAATCCGCTGGAACTGGTTGCCCGTGTGAAGTCACAGCTGCGGCGTTATACCACACTTTCGAGCACCCCTTCCGGTGATGCCGTTTATGAAGCCGGCGGCCTGGTTATTAACGATGAATTAAAAAAAGTTACGGTAGATGGGGAAGAGGTCAAACTGACTCCGATCGAATACAACATTCTTCTGCTTCTCATGAAAAATAAAGGAAAAGTATTTTCCATCAGTCAGATTTATGAGGAAATCTGGAATGAAGAAGCAATTGGCGCTGACAATACAGTTGCTGTCCACATCCGGCATATCCGGGAAAAAATCGAAATCAATCCGAAAGAACCGCGGTATCTGAAAGTGGTCTGGGGTGTCGGCTATAAAATCGAAGCGGGGGCGTAGCTGTCTATGAAAGAATTCTCCAGCGGAAAAAAGGGCGCAGCCATTGTCATGCATCAGATGTTCCTGATTATGATGCTTTGCGGAATCTATGGGATCGGATACAATCTGCGCAGACATATCGGAGGGCTGAGGATTCTCAGCCTGTTTATGGTGATCGGCATGGTCGGAAGCTTTGTATTTCTTGCCTATCTGACAGGTGTTGCAGGGCGCCGGTCGGAGGAGGATGCAACCATTTACCTGACCTGGATCGATAAAATTTATACGGATATCCAGATGGTGCTTTTTGTGGCATTCATTTATCTTGTGCTTTTTTTGGGGAGAAATCTCCATGACATCCAGTTTGAACTGTCCGGACTGATGGTAGCAGTCGGAACAGTCGGGTATCTGGTCGATGTTGTATTCCTGCTGTTTTATATGAGCATTGTCCGGCGGGTCAAAAACAATACCCTTCTGACATACAGTCTGATCTATCAGGCAGGAAGCTTCCTTAGACGGGTGTTTATCTCCGGACAGAATCCCAGACTGTGTACGCGTAAGGCGCGCGAAAGATACGAGATCCAGCATGCAATTGAAAAAATTGCGGCAGGGGCACTGGATACAACACTGGATGTGGAGCAGTTTCACGGACAGGAAAGAGGCATTGCAGCTTCTGTGAATAATATCCGTGCAGGGCTGAGCGAAGCCATTCAGGAGCGGATCCGGAATGAACGGATGAAGGCAGACCTGATCACGAATGTTTCCCATGATATCAAAACACCGCTTACTTCCATTGTCAATTATGTGGATCTGCTCAAACGTGAAAACCTGGAAAACGAAAATGCACGTAATTATATCCGGGTTCTGGATGAAAAATCCCAGCGGCTGAAACAGCTGACGGAGGATCTGGTCGAAGCATCAAAGATCAGTTCCGGAAATATCCAGCTGGATATGCAGACCATCGATCTGGTAGAACTACTGTACCAGACGGGTGGTGAGTTCAATGAACGTTTTGAGGCACGGGGGCTGACCATTGTGACGAAACTGCCGCACAATTCGGTGATGATCCGGGCAGACGGACGGCAGCTCTACCGTGCAATTGAAAATCTGTATACCAATGCGGCAAAATATGCACTCGAAAATACCCGGGTTTATGTAGATCTGGAAGTAGAGGAGAACAATGCGGTTTTCCGTATCAAAAATATTTCGAAAAATCCGCTGCCGGAACAGGGAGCGGCGAGGAAAGACCTGACGGAGCGTTTTGTGAGGGGAGAGGAATCCCGCACGACAGAGGGAAGCGGTCTTGGACTGTCCATTGCAAAGAATCTTACACAGCTGATGGGCGGTGAGTTTGCAATCCTGGTAGATGGCGATCTGTTTGCGGCATCCATTACGTTTGCAGTCGTTGCATAAAAATACATTTTATTATATAATTATCATTAACTATGATTTCGAAAACAAGGAGGAAACTATGAAGTTATACGAGAACGGCGCATACCTGGTCAACGGCAGGGATGTTGTCATTAATTCACCGGAAGCGGCATCTGCTGTCCAAGCAAAGACAGGAAAGACTGTTACACCGGAAGATGCAAAGAAACAAACCATTGCATACGGAATTTTAAAGAGTCACAATACATCCGGCAACATGGAAAAACTGCAGATCAAATTTGATAAGCTGACTTCCCACGATATTACATTTGTCGGCATCATCCAGACCGCCAGGGCATCAGGTCTTGAGAAGTTCCCGATTCCTTATGTACTCACTAACTGTCACAACAGTCTGTGTGCAGTCGGTGGAACCATCAACGAAGATGACCATATGTTTGGACTGACATGTGCAAAGAAATACGGCGGAATCTATGTTCCTCCTCATCAGGCAGTTATTCACCAGTTTGCAAGAGAAATGCTTGCAGGCGGCGGAAAGATGATCCTTGGATCAGACTCCCATACCCGTTACGGAGCACTGGGAACCATGGCAATTGGAGAAGGTGGTCCGGAGCTTGTAAAGCAGCTTTTGAATAAAACCTACGATATTGATATGCCGGGAGTTGTCGGCATTTACCTGACAGGTACCCCGCAGAAGGGTGTCGGACCGCAGGATATCGCGCTTGCCATTATCGGTGAAGTATTTGCCAACGGATTTGTAAAAAATAAAGTGATGGAGTTTGTCGGACCGGGCGTATCCAATCTGAGTGTTGATTACCGTATCGGTGTTGATGTTATGACAACAGAGACCACCTGTCTGTCCTCTATCTGGAGAACCGATGACCAGGTGAAGGAATTCTATGAGATTCACGGAAGAACCGGAGATTTCGAGGAACTGAATCCGGGAGAAACTGCATACTATGACAGCTTTATCGAACTTGATTTAAGCGAGATTAAACCAATGATCGCGATGCCGTTCCATCCAAGCAATACATACACGATCGAGGAATTAAATGCAAACCTGATGGATATTCTCGATGACTGTGAGAAGCGTGCACAGGTAAGCTTTGATGGAAAAGTAGACCTTGACTTAAAGAGCAAAGTAAAGAACGGAAGACTGTATGTAGATCAGGGTATCATTGCCGGATGTGCTGGTGGTGGATTTGAAAATATCTGCGATGCAGCAGACATCTTAAAGGGCACTTCCATTGGAGCGGACGAGTTTACGCTGAGTGTTTACCCGGCTTCCACTCCGATTTATATGGAATTGGTTAAGAATGGTGCCGTTGCCAATCTGTTGGAGACAGGTGCCATTGTCAAGACTGCATTCTGCGGACCGTGCTTTGGTGCCGGAGATACACCTGCAAATAATGCATTTTCTATCCGTCATTCTACACGTAACTTCCCGAATCGTGAGGGATCTAAGGTACAGAACGGACAGGTTGCTTCCGTAGCACTGATGGATGCGCGTTCTATCGCTGCAACCGCTGCAAATAAGGGATTCCTTACCGCAGCTACCGATATTGATGTAAACTACAGCAAGCCGAAATACTTCTTTGATAAGACCATTTATGAAAACCGTGTATTTGACAGCAAGGGTGTGGCAGATCCGGACGTAGAGATCCAGTTTGGACCAAATATCAAGGACTGGCCGGCTATGAGCCCGCTTCCGGAGAATCTTGTGCTGAAAGTTGTTTCCGAGATTCACGATCCGGTGACCACAACGGACGAGCTGATTCCTTCCGGAGAGACATCCTCTTTCCGTTCCAACCCACTGGGACTGGCAGAGTTTGCACTTTCCAGAAAGGATCCGGAATATGTTGGACGTGCCAAGGAAGTACAGAAGGCACAGAAGGCTGTCGAGGCAGATACCTGTCCGGGGGATGCACTTCCGGAGATTCATCCGGTTATGGATACCATCCGTGCAACGTTCTCCGATGTCAACCGCTCAAACGTTGGTTTTGGAAGTACGATTTTTGCAGTAAAACCAGGAGACGGTTCTGCGCGTGAGCAGGCGGCTTCCTGCCAGAAGGTACTTGGCGGATGGGCAAACATTGCAAATGAATATGCGACCAAGAGATACCGTTCCAACCTGATTAACTGGGGTATGATTCCGTTTGTTATTGATCAGGGAGACCTTCCGTTCCACAATCTGGATTACCTGTTTGTTCCAAAGATCCGTGAGGCGATCGCAGACGGAAAAACAGAATTTGAGGCATATGTGGTAAAGGATGGTGCTTTAAAGCCATTTACCCTGCGTATGGGAGAACTGACACCGGATGAGAAAGATATTATTCTCAAAGGCTGCCTGATCAATTATTACCGCGGATAGGAGATCTTGTATGACAGACGTGGAAAAACAAAAACAGATGGAACAGATCAAACAGAGTGAGGATGGCATGCGTCAGACGGTTCTTCTGATTAAAATCGGATTGATGGTATTTCTCACCTTTGCCTGTTGTACCGTATTTTTCTTTCTGGTGCTCCGGTACAAGGGGGTTGCAGATACCTGGCATCTGATTACAGGTGCATTGCAGCCGATTATTATCGGACTGGGACTTGCTTATCTGCTTAACCCGGTTATGAAATTTCAGGAGCGGCACTGGCTGCCGTTTCTGAAAAAGAAAATGAAATCAGAAAAATCAGCGGCTAAAGTGGCACGTGGATTGTCCATTGCCGGGGCAATCCTGTTTCTTCTGGTGATTCTGGTACTTTTGATTGCGGCAATTGTTCCTTCGGTGGTATCAAGTGTTACCGGGCTGGTGGAAGCACTGCCTGGTAATGTGGAGAGCCTGATCCGTATGGTGAAAAGCGGAAAACTCGGAGCCTATGGAGTGACAGATACCATCAGTGATATGCTGACAAAGCTGACGGATTATGTGGAAAACTGGGCAACGAACGATCTGCTTCCACAGATGCAGCAATATCTGCTGCAGATTACTTCCGGCGTAATCACGATGGTCAAATCCATATTAAACTTCATCATTGGAATTATTGTTGTTGTTTATGTCTTATCCATTAAAGAAAGCCTGGTGGGACAGGGCAAAAAGATTGTGTATGCGATCTTTAAACCGAAACATGGAAACATTATTATCGAAGTTTTCCACAAGGCAGATGAAGTATTTGGTGGTTTCATCATTGGAAAGATTATAGATTCTGCTATCATCGGAGTAATCTGTTATTTTGGATGTCTGATCCTGCATATTCCGGATACGATACTGGTTGCGGTTATCATTGGAGTAACCAATGTCATTCCGGTGTTTGGACCGTTTATCGGTGCGATTCCGACACTTCTTCTGGTGGTGATCCAGAGTCCGCTGCATGCGTTGTATCTGCTGATATTTATTATCGTTCTGCAGCAGGTGGATGGAAATATTATCGGACCGAAGATTTTAGGTGATTCCACCGGATTATCTGCGTTCTGGGTAATGTTTTCGATTCTGATCGGAGGCGGACTGTTTGGATTTCTGGGAATGCTGCTTGGAGTTCCGGTGTTTGCGATGATTTACTATATTATCCGCAGACTGGTAAACCACAGCATACGAAAGAAAAATCTTACAACCGTAACGGCGGCATATGTGGAGGCGGCCGGTGTGAATGAGGCAACCGGTGCGATCATATATTACGGGGAAAAACAAAAGAAAAAGAGAACTTTAAAAGATTCCGGGAAGAAAGACGAAACAAAGAAAAACCAGTAATTTCAAGGGCTGTACGCGTTTGTGTGCAGCTCTTTTTTTCGGATTATTTTTTGACACTAATTGCCGCCTATGGTATACTTGAAAATAGACAGATAGACCTGTTTGGGGATACTTTAAGGAGATAACAATTGGACAAATACGAATATAATCTGAAGCTTGATCAGATGAAATCCCGCTATGCGGAAGAGAAATATGATGAGGCAGCAGATATTGCAGATACCATCAATTGGAATAAGGTTAAAAATGTAAATGGTCTGGTAAAAGCTGGGGAAGTGTACGAAAAAGTACAGCGTTATGAGGAGAGCCGGGAAGTTTTGCTGATGGCATATGATCGCTCGCCGATCGGAAGAATGATTATTTACCGTCTTGCGGAAGTGGCGGTCAAGATGAAAGATTTTCAGGCGGCACAGGATTATTACGATGAGTTTGTGGAGATTGCGCCTCATGACACCCTTAAATATGTACTTCGCTATGATATACAGAAGGCACAGGGGGCTTCTTATGAAGAACTGATACCGATTCTTGAAGAACTCAAGGAACAGGAATACACGGAAGAGTGGGCATATGAGCTTGCTTATCTGTATCACAAAGCAGGGATGAGTGAGAAGTGTATTGATGCATGTGATGAGCTGGTTCTCTGGTTTGGAGATGGGCCATATGTAGAGCGTGCATTGGAACTGAAAATGCTGTATCAGCCATTGACGAAAACACAGGAAGAAAAGTATCGGTCGTTTTGTCAGGCAAAAGATGACAGAGCAGGTTTGACACACATTGATGTGGAGGAGATGGCGCGTGCCGGGGAGACCGTGCATGATCCGGTCGCAATTCCAAAAGTAGAAGTAAACACAGAACGGTTTAATACCGTCAATCTTCAGGCGGAAATTGCAAAGGGTATGCAGCAGATCATGGATGCAACCGAAAAAGAGACGGTCACGGATACGCTGGACAATATCAATCGTATGGTGGAAGATGTCCCTTATCTGAAAATGCAGATGGAGGAAGAAAAGCCTGAGGCACAGCCGGAACAGAATACACGGCACATTGAGACAGATGAGGAGATTGATGGTTCACTCAAGACAAATTTCAAAGAGTTGTTGGGAGAAGACTCCGATGGTCAGATGAGCATGATGACAAATGAGAAAAACATGATTGAGCATCAGATCACAGGCCAGATGACAATTGAGGAAGTGCTGAGTGAGTGGGAGAAAATGCGCAAGGCTGCGGAAGCTGCATTAGAAGATGCCAGAAAGCGGAAACTCGAATCCGCCAAAGCGCGTGCACTGCAGGAGGCAGGCGATATTATGGACCGCCTGACAGGAGTATTGCCAAAATTGGATGCGGTACTGGCAGAAAAGGCGGATATTGTGGAAGAAACGACGGAAACACCGCCACAGGAACCGGAAAGGGAAACACCGCCGGAAGCGGATGATCCAAAAGAACGAAAGGAAGAAGAGGAAGAGAACAAAAAAGAGGAACAGCCTGCCAGGGATACAGATGCCGAAGAACTTTGGCCAGAGGGAGTATCTTTAGAAGAAATGGTACGTTCCCAGCAGAAAAAAAAGACGGAAGCTGCCGCACAGAAAGCAGCAGAAGAGACATCCGATATGACAGAAGATGACCAAAACTTAAATGAGAATCGTGGTGTAGAAGAAATGGAAACAGAAACAGAAACAAAGAAAAAGGATTTTGAGGAGGTTCCGATCGAGGATCTGCCACAGAAACCAACACTTGCACAGGAGAGGGAAGAAGAGTTTGCTTTTGTAAGAAGAAAAACAGATCGCTCTTCCTGGAAAGGAAAAACAGTACATATTCCACAGGTAGACACACCGGTGGATCTGGGAAAAGAGGAAAAACAGAATATCCCGCTTGTAGAACTGACCGATGAACAGAAAGCGATTTTTTCGTATTTTATGCCGGTGAAGGGCATGGAGGATCAGCTCTGCAAAGCGTTGACAGTTGCTTCGTCCCATCTGAAAAATAAGGAAACTGCATCGAGGGGGAATCTCGTAATTAAAGGCGGACAGGGAAGTGGAAAAACAACACTTGCCACCAGCATGATCAAAGTCCTGCAGCAGGAGACCGGGGTTTTGGATGGAAAGATTGGAAAGATCCATGCGGAAGCATTGAACCAGAAAAATGTCGGCGGGCTGCTGGATAAGGTGGCAGGAGGATGCCTGATTATTGAACAGGCAGGAGATATGGAGAAAAAGACCGTGTCGGAGTTATCCGGATTGCTGGACGCAGATGAGAGTGGTCTTTTCGTTATACTCGAAGACACATCCAAGGGCATCAAGAGATTATTTGCGCAGAATGAAACATTTGCCAAAAAATTCAGTGAACAGATCTCAGTTCCGATTTTTACAAATGATGAGCTGGTCACGTTTGCACGTTCTTATTCCAGGGAACTTGGATACAAAATTGATGATATGGCGGTTCTGGCATTGTATAACCGGATCAGCAATATTCAGAGACTGGATCAGGCGACAACACTGACAGAGGTGAAAGATATTGTGGATGAAGCAATTCACCGGGAGGCACATGGAGGGTTAAAGAAAGCTATCAGTATTCTGACCGCCAGCCGTTATACGGATGATGACAGAATTGTACTAACGGAAAAGGATTTCGAGTAAGATAGATAAGAGAAGACAGGGAGGGTATTTATGAGTAATTTTACAGAGATGGATTGTTACCTGTTTGGACAGGCAACACATTATGATATTTATCGCAAAATGGGTGCTCACAAAATGACAATCGAAGGAGAAGAGGGTGTATGCTTTGATGTCTGGGCACCACATGCAGATCGTGTATATGTGATTGGGGAATTTAATGGATGGAATGAGACCTCTCACGAGATGAAGCGTGTGACACCGGAGACGATGGGGGTATACGAACTGTTCGTACCGGGTGTCCAGATTGGCTGTATGTATAAGTTCCTGATTATCGCACAGGACGGAAAAAAGCTGTACAAAGCAGATCCTTATGCAAACTATGCACAGCTGCGTCCGGAGACCGCTTCCATTGTCACAGATATTTCCAATTTTCTCTGGTCCGATACGGAATGGATGAATGCCAGAAAAAAACTTTCCAAAGAGGAAGTATATGAGCAGCCGATGGCAATTTATGAGGTACATCCGGGTTCCTGGATGCGGCATCCGGGGCGTGAGGATGATGGATTTTATTCTTATCGGGATCTGGCAAAGACCTTGATTCCTTATGTGAAAGACATGGGATATACCCATATCGAGCTGATGGGAATTTCCGAGTATCCATACGATGGTTCCTGGGGATATCAGGTAACGGGGTATTATGCACCGACTTCCCGTTATGGAACACCGGAGGATTTTGCACATCTGGTCAACGAATGCCATAAGAACAAGATTGGCGTGATCCTTGACTGGGTGCCGGCACATTTCCCAAAAGATGCACATGGATTGGCAGAGTTTGATGGTACTGCAACCTATGAATACGCAGACCCGCGCAAAGGAGAGCATCCGGACTGGGGAACCAAAATCTTTGATTACGGAAAGAATGAGGTCAAGAACTTCCTGATCGGAAGTGCGCTGATGTGGATTGAGAATTATCACGTAGACGGACTTCGTGTGGATGCAGTTGCATCCATGCTGTATCTGGATTACGGGAAGGAAGATGGACAGTGGGTTCCGAATATTTATGGTGGAAATAAAAATCTGGAAGCCATTGAGTTTTTCAAGCACATCAATACGCTGATTCTCGGAAGAAATCCGGGTTCTGTGATGATTGCAGAGGAATCAACGGCATGGCCGAAAGTGACGGGTACGGTAGAGGATGACGGACTTAATTTCAGCTACAAGTGGAACATGGGCTGGATGCATGATTTCCTTGACTATATGAAGCTTGACCCGTATTTCCGAAAGGACAATCACAACAAGATGACCTTTGCCATGAGTTACAATGAGAGTGAGAAGTACATTCTGGTATTATCCCATGATGAGGTCGTACACCTGAAATGCTCCATGCTCAACAAGATGCCCGGACTCGAAGGGGATAAGTTTAAAAACCTTATGGCTGGCTATGCATTCATGATGGGACATTCCGGCAAAAAACTTCTGTTTATGGGACAGGAATTCGCGCAGGAGCGTGAGTGGAGCGAGAAGCGCGAACTGGACTGGTTCCTGCTGGATGATCCGAAACACAAACATATGCAGGATTGGGTAAAGGCATTGCTTCATTTGTACCGTAAGAATCCATGCCTGTACGAGCAGGATACGACCTGGGCAGGATTTGAGTGGATGAATGCCAACGACTATGAACGCAGTATTTTCAGCTTTGTGCGAAAGAGTAAGGATGGAAAGAATAACCTGCTCTTCGTGATCAGTTTCACACCAGTAGAGCGTGACGATTATCGGGTAGGTGTGCCGGGCAGACATACCTATAAGCTGGTATTAAACAGTGCAGATCCGCAGTTTGGCGGAAGCGACACAGAGGATACAAAACGTCCGGTTTCCTACAAGGCGGAAAAGAAGCCTTGCGATGGACAGGATTATTCGATCGGATATAAGCTGCCGCCTTACGGAGTAGCAGTATTTAAATTTTAACTAAAAAAGTGGAACCGGGAGTTCATGTTTACAACGTGGATGCCCGGTTTCTTTTTTAATTATTTGATCGTAATACGGGGAATCGTGTTAAATAATGTATAATTTTAGAAATAATTCATGCAATTTAGTGTAAAAACAAATGAAAAATACGTTGATTTTTACATGAATAATTGATATGCCAAAAGTAAACATTTCATGGAGGTGCAGTGATGTATAGAAAAATAATGGATTATTTAAAGGAATGGAAGCATAGTGAACATCGCAAACCTCTTATTCCGTGGGGATATCCGGTTTGTTTTAAGAGCGTTTGTGTTTCCTCAAAGGAGAATGCGGCGCTCCAAGCATATTGAACTGGAATACGATATTAATTTCTGGCAGGACAATAAAATTGTATTTGTAGGCAAATAAAATATTTGTTTTTAAGATAGTAGAAGATATACCTGTATAAAAATTGGCATCTGGAATGTTTTTCCCGTCACTTGTATCCATATTTAATTTGTGTATAGGAAATAAAAAATTTCTTCCAAACTGTTCAAATTCAATTTGATTTTCTGTGATTTTAAAATCTCACTGAAATACTTTCCAAGTTATTTCCTGAAAATGAATTTAACACATATGCTTGGTCGTTATGTTGCATATTATCTAATTCTGCAGCATATACGTTGTTATTGAAAGTAATCATGAATACCATAACTAAAATTATTTTTTTATGTAAAAAATGAAACATGGTCATGTCCTGACACGGTGGGATTTGCGGAACTGCTGTGGCGATTCATGAAATTTTTTCTGGAAGGACTGCGAAAAATAGCTGGTAGAGGAAAACCCGATACATCCGGCAATCTCTTCGATGCTGTGATTGGTTGTGAGCAGCAGGTCACGCGCAGACGCCAGCCGAACTTCGTTCAGGTAAGCGATGGGAGATTTCCCGTACAGCTCTGCAAAACGGTGTGAAAGGTAATATTTTGAGAGACTGCAGTTTTCGGCAAGCGAATCTAGAGAGATCATGCTCTGGTAATTGTGCTCGATAAAGCGTTTTACCTTGTGGCATTCGCGGCTGCTGTTCTGCGCATCCACCACTTCATAGGATACATGGTCTTTCCGGCAGAAATATAAAATTAAAATATCCAGATAATGCTGGCAGATCTCTGCGTAGCGGTCCTGTTTGTTATGCATTTCCCGCAGGATATTTTCAAAACACTGGCGGATAAAAGGCGAGTTTGCAAAAGCCGGGACATGAATGTATTCCGGTTCTTTGTCAGTATTCAGTTTTAATCCTTCCACCCCGAGCACATAATAATCCAGTGGATTTTCCGGATCGGAAAACTCTGTGTGTGTTACCTGTGCACCGATCACGACAAGGCTGTTTGAGGAGACCGGAAGAGATTCATTTTCAATCAGCATGCGTCCGGTGCCGTCTTTAATAAAGAAGATTTCCGTAAAATGATGGCTGTGGGGAAACGAAGTCCAGTCATTTTCAAATTTGGATGCTGATATGGAAAGCAGGCGGAAATGGATTTCCGGCTGTACCTCATTATCCAGATTAAATTTGCGGTTGCTCATGGAAAATACAGTCCTTTCATGTTATAATTGCAATGATTTCCTGGTCAAAATGGAACGATGTTGTACTTAGTATACAATAAAAAAAACAAAATAACAAGATTTTTAAAATAAAGCAAGAATTATAAAATATAGAGCAATATATGGATAGAAAAAAGAGATGGCGTACTATATAATAACAAATGTAGGGAAGGAAACATAAGAACTTATAGTAAAAAATAACAAAAATGGGAGGTTACTATGAAGAAAAAAATTTTATGTACAATGATGAGTATGGTAATGGTAGCATCTTTATTTGCAGGGTGCGGTACAGATTCAGGAACGGAGAATTCTGCGTCAGATAACAGCAAGACAGAAGAAACTGGACAGACAACATCAGATGATCCATATGCAGCTTATGCTGGAACAACAATCAGTGTAGCTGCGATTGAGACAGGTTATGGTTCGCAAATGTGGCAGGAAGTGACAGATGCATTTAC
>ENA-UERN01001736-UERN01001736.1-human-gut-metagenome-genome-assembly--contig:-NODE-1736-length-19097-cov-11.868191_pt1 | contig 19097 bp, 28 predicted proteins | sample MGYA00242950_ERZ507950 | MGnify/ENA primary metagenome ERZ507950 (study PRJEB26167, sample SAMN06115515) | human gut metagenome | host: Homo sapiens | place: China:Ningxia | collected 2014-11-26...
CGGTAGAGTAATTCTGTTCCAATAATAGGAAGGTTACACCCGCCGTGTTCATGCTTTTTAAATTGTCTGATATTAACACAACTTCATCGTAATTGGCAACAAGCGATTTTATTTCCTTACGTTGATAATCCGAAATATTAATGATTTCAGCATCAGAATCAACCGCTCTGATTTGTTGTATCGCCTTTTCAAAAGGCATCTTTAGCCGTGAGTTACTGCATAGATAAATTCTACGTACCTTTGAAAAATTGTTTTTGACTGTTTTCATAATGTTTGTCTTATTGATTAACGCCACAAAGTTAGCGGTAAAAATAGGAATCCCAAGGAAACGTCCTAAAATTCTGGTTCAATAATTAATCATCCTGACTCAACCCCCACCCGGCAACCCAACCTAACTCTCCGAATCCTATATTCATGATAATCATACCGTACACCAATCTGAATAATTTGGTGGTGTCATATTGCCAATCGTCCGTGACAAACCATATAGGAATAAACAAAACGTTAATAAATACGAGTCCTATTATTAACCCCGCTAACGAGTAATTTTTCTTCTTCATAATTCATCAGTTTAAAGAATCATCGGTCATCATATCGTACAACGCCCACAGAACGATACCCGCCACTTCACCGAATACCAATCCAGCGAACGTGTACACGATGATGCCCCAACACGCCGTGAAGAACGGGTATTCGTTAAATATTTCTGACCACGGCGTGTAAAATAGGTGAGTGACAATTATGCCGATTATCATGCAGCTAAACACGATGATTTTCTGAATGTCATCAGGGGTAAGGTGTCTATTTCTCTTTCTCATTATCTAAAACCTATTAAAATGTCCATGCCCTTCACGAAAACGAAGCCTATCACCATGCCGCCTAGAACTAGGATTAATCCAAGGATTAGGAACTGAACCACTTCTATCAATTGTTTGCGAAAATTTTTAGCGTCCATATCACAACAGATGTAATCGAGTTAAACGTTCGTTTGCCGCCGGGGTGTTGTAACTTTCCGGGTGAAATAATCTATCGAAGTCTGGAATCTGTTCTCGTGCGAGTTCAGTGATGAATAGGGAGTTTAATCTGTATGGACAATTCACCGATAGCCACGTTTCCACAATTATCGGTCCGGTAACGGTTCCCATGTGGGGTATCTTGCGATAGTACGTCACGCCAATCGCCTGATATGTTTCCTGAGGAAATGTAAAATTTTCTTGAATTTGATGATTTGTCATGATTCCTAAGATTTAAGTTTGTCGATAAGCGCATCCGCCGTTGATATGGCTACCGATGCTATTTTATCACGGTCATCCTCCACGTCAGCGATCGAACCCGTGTATTCGGTGAGGAATTTGGAGTAAAGTTCCATGGAGAGTTTCACACGTTGATGTTGTAAATAGGAAGGTGTCAACGTGGGGGAATGTTTTGGCGTGCTCGGAGGCAGTCCACGACCGATGATAGAAAGTGAACACCGCTGATACGTGGTGTTGTGATTTGCTATGGTTTCACGTGCCCATTCCTTCTCGTCATCCGCTAGGGTGTGGAATGGACTATTGTAAAGACCGTTGCATCGAGCGATGTTGAACAGGGGTTCGGTAGAGTCTTCCCCATCTTCGAGTATGGAAACCATCCGTCGTAGAGCAATGGTGAGGTCGTCATCCTTGACGTTAGCCACGGTGACCCAATTGATAGTGAGGTGCCCACCGATGAAGGAGTAGTTGATCGTGACCGTGTTGTTATTGTCATAACCGTGACATTCCATGGATTTGTTGACGATGTCACGACCGTAGCTTAGAGAGTTGAATAGGAGGTGCATTGCCATGCCAAGATTGAGTGCTTGATTGTCTGTCATAATCTTTTCTCGTTTTAAGTGTTAGTGCCAACAGGCGATTAAATACAACCCCTATACGCCGTGTCGACGTGGAGGGTTGCAATTTTGGATAGGAAAATCTGTCGATGATATGATATTCTGACGGGAACGATAGTGGTGCGGGGAGGGGTATAGGAGTTCGATAGGAGGGTTCCTATCACGTTCCCAATTACCGATGTGACTTCAGAGTGAATCCGTTATTTCACCGTGGACAAACAGTGTGTCCACGTGTCGACACCCGTGTCATTCTCTTTCTAGACGAAAAGAGGCGTGGAGAGGGGTGTGTAGGAGAAGCGTGTCATCTACCGAGCCGACTTCCAACACCATCCGTGAAATCGGTAAATGACAAATTCGGATCAGGCGGAATTTCTAAAAATTTGAAAATTCGGTTTTAGGATTTATCGACGCTAGGATTCTCCACGTGTAATCATCCGGGGGTGGAGTAGGTTATCACAAAAAGAAAATGTGTTTTGGATACTGATGACATGGGGTAGGGGTATAGGGCTACCATGACATTGACATAGGGGTAGGTTGTCAGGGGTATTGAGGAGGTTCTCTCTAATGTCTACAGAAGATTAGGAGGTTGCTCTCGGGGGTTTTATTCGGGGAGGTTCCTTTCTTTGCCTCCACGAGCCCTTTACGCCGTCTATTGTAGCTTCCGGATTTACACGACGTTCACGATCTCCGGGGGAGGGGGTGGTGTACCCCTCCGTGACACTCTCTCCGATCTGTTAGGGGCTATGTTTGGCGGGTAAAACCGCATCCGTATTTTATCCCTAAACTTACAATTTGTAATCAAAATGACCCGTTTTGCTTATATATTGTAATACCTAGCAATGATTACAATTTGTAACTTTTTGCGGTGGTTTTGCTTACAGTCTGTAAACCGGGCACACGCATTCCACGGGTGCGCCGTGGACACGGCGCACCCACCAACTACACGCAAGCCCGCCCGAAATACCGGATCGTGTCTATGCGCACGTGCGTAGGGTATATTGATCTCACAAACCGGGTATAACTAATGGTTATACCACAGGGGCAACAAGCATGGCACGGGTAGAGGGGCATGGACGGGGGTAACACGTGGAGACTTGTTGGCGGGGCTACGGGGCGGTTGAGTGGGGAAGGATTGGGAGGGTGTTGCGTGCTTGTGCGCTAGTATTGGGAAACACGCCCGCAACAAAACCGCTCAAAATACATCCTTACACCCGTCTATAAACCGTTCCTAGCGGTTAAACCAAACCGCTCGAATAACCCTATCAACCCCGCCCGTAACACCCTATCAACCTCTCAAACTACCCTAAGCCGTACCGCTCGAATACCCCATGCACCTCCCCTCAATACCCGTGTACCCTACCGTACCCCCGTGCTACCCTATACTATTACTAGCCCCTGAATGCGTAGCCCTATCGGGCTGTGAGTTGCCCAAAATGTTTTTATCGGGTACCGCCCAAAATCAATTCCATTCCCTAATATAACCCCCTGTCAGGGGCTACCCCGCATTCGTTTCCACCCTATTCCCCTGTGGGGGCGTGTGGTTACCACGCCCCCTCCACGTCCGTTACCCCTTACTCCTATAACCTTTAGTTATACCCCGATAACCAAAAGTTATACCCCAAAATATTTTTACCCCGGTTGGCTAGGAGCAAAATTAATTCCCGCTCGTTTTGGTATCCACGGCACGTCCCAATATACCCCGCCTACCTGTCACACCTTTTTACCCCAATAACGCCCCCACCGGGCTACACGACCCCTTTACCTGTAATAGGTGGTGCGCCTGTATATGCAGCCTTAACGGCTGCAATAATATTAAGAATAACTTTTTGTTATACCTAATCCGCATAACCAATAACCCCCGGTTATACAATAGCCGCTACCCGGTGGAATTGTTTATAATGGATATAAATAAGCCCTAAAAGTTGAATTAATTGTGCTAACTTATTGTAGTACCAAATAATTGTATTATATTTGTATATGCAAATAACACAACGGGGCTAGCCCCGGTAACAAACAGTAATAACCTTTAAAACTTAAATAAAATGGCAACATACAACACCCTAAACACGTTTAACCCGCAACAAGTTATAAACAACGCAACCGCACCCGTTAAGGGGCAACTACCTACATTTGCCTACGCTTTGCAAACCTTAATCCAACCCGGTATGGCGGTGTATTTTGTGCACGGTAAATGCCCCGTGCCGTACACCCTAATACGGGTAACTCCGAATAGCGTGGTACTGTGCCCGCTCGGGTACCCCGTTACCCCGGCTAATTACGTGCGTAAACGCTTAACGCCTTATTTGCTTAACAGGCGGGTAGATTTGTACGCCACCAAACAAGCGGTAAACACCATTACAACGGCTTTACAAGCGCAATTAGGTACAAACCCCGTGTTCGCCCCGGGGCATGGTGATTTTTCGCCCGCTGCCAATTATATTGTAAACTTTATTTTCCCGTACTTTTGTTGCACGGATGCCGCCGATCTCCGCATGGGAGTACAATTATTGCGGGAGTACTTTGAGGAAACGTACCCGCTCGAGAATACTCTTGTAAAAGCGTTTTCACCCGCTATTAATGCCATTTTCGCACGGGTATTGGAAACCTATTACAGGATAACGCTTGAATAACCGAAATTATTAAGAAAATATCTTAAATTTCATTGCAGATAAAAATAAAAGTTGTACATTTGTAATAACAAACAAGGGGTACAAAGCCCCACCCAAACAAACAATAAACAATTAAAAACTAAACATTATGAAAACACAAGTTGAAAACACCACCGCAAAACAAGTTGAAAACGTAGTTGTAAACGCTTACAGTGTAAACGCTGAAATACTTGAAAACCCAATGAAAACCCCGGCACAATTGTTATTAAAGGAAGTGTTAGCCGTGTACAACACCTTAACCGCCATTAACCCAACCGCCGAGGCACTACCCAAGAATAAACCTAACGTTAAACTAGGGAAAGCCAAATTAGGAACCATGTACGCCGAAATGTGCGCCGCCTACACGGTATTTGTTAAGAGCAACCCCGGTTGCGTTGCAGAACCGCAACCAAAGAAGGCACCGAAAGCCAAAAAGGAAAAAGCCACCACGGGCACGAAACGCCCCGACGCACAAACCCGCCTGACCATGTACACCGCCGAACTGGAACAAAAAACGGCTTACGTTGCAACCGAGGAATACAAGGCGTTAAGCAAGCCCGAAGCTAAAGCGATACGCAAACGCATTGCGAGCCTGAACCGCAAAATTGCACGTGCTAACAAGGCTTTGGGGTTGGTACCCGTTGCCGAAATGCACCCGGCACTACAAACGTATAACCCCGGCGTTGTGGTTGCGGAAACCGTTGAAACAACCGCTTTAGTACCCGTGCAGGCTTAACCGCCTGCACACGGCAAACCCAATGTTTAACCCTTAAAAACAAGCAATTATGAATTACACGGTATTTTGCGCAATGTGCGCCGCACAAATAAAGGTTTACGAAACACAAGTTGAAGTTTTAAACGTTGCCAAACAGGTGATAAAGAGTAAGTTTAACGACAAGGTATTAAACGCACGCTTGCCGAAAGCCATAGAGGGCGAGATAAAGCGTGTGCACCCCACCCAAAATGTAATAATACGGTTAGATTGGGGTAATTATAACGGCGTTGCGCTTACAGTTTATGACGGCGAAAACCGTGCCTACCGCACTAGCGACCCCGACAAAAACGGTTACTACACAACGGGCTACGTTACCGATGACATGGCAAGAGCCGTTATAACCATAGATAAGGACACGCAACGTGTAAACGCCCCCGCGACCGTGGAAAACATTACCGCCACGCAATTGCAATTGCTAAACAAGGTAGATGAAGTACGATGGGATATGCGGCAGTATGACGAGGTACGGCAAGCCGCCGCCAAATTGCAAGCCGAAATAAGCAACTTTAGAAAACAATATAGTTACCGTTTGCGTACCTACGTGCCCGGTTGTAACCTGTAAATTAACCCTATTTCCCACACCCAAAATACAAAAACCATGTTACACAAAAACCAAACCTTAACGATAACCGTGTACGGCAAGCAAGTACAGGTAAAGCAAGTAAACAAAACCGTTGCGAAACGGTTGTACAATGCCGGGCATGAAATACACTTGTTACCGTGCCGAGTAAACATGAATACTTCGTGGGGTTTATTGTACACGACGAATGCAGAGGAATGCGATAACGTGCCGTTTGATAGCATGGTGAACGCATACACGAACTACAATTGCAACACGCAATTAGGAAGGTACCCGCATTATTACGCCGCAACAAACCTGTTATAACCCCTATTTCGGTTCCCCATGATACAAACCGGGTGCGCTGTATAACGCACCCTTTACCCGTGTTTAGGGCTCATGTGGTCTACCACTTTAGCCCCGTACAGGCTTAGTTCCCGTAACCATTTGGCACGGGCACGCACGCCGTCCGGCACGTTGGCGGTGGTGGTTACCACGGTGTAAGTGTTCCCGTCGGCGTGCAAAACGGGGGGTTCAATCGTTCCCGTGTTTTGCAACATACTTAGCCTAATCCGGTTTGCGGGGCTGTTAGGCACGCTTAAAATTGCTCTACATAACATATTGTTACCTTGTTTAGTTACTACATTTGTACCCGTGTAACGTTGCGCACGGGCTAAAAGTTACAATTTCCCGTCCTTAAAATGGGGTCTGTTTTAGGCTCGTGTTGGCATTATTTACGTTTAGCCATACGCAAGTATTACCGTTAGGGGCTAAATGGCTGTACGGGGCTAAAACATGGCAATTTACCCGCTTCCAATACCTAAATTACAACCCCGGTACCGCAAGTCGCTCCGGTTGAATACATATCGCTAACCGATTTTGCTAATGTTTTATTGCAAAGTTCATTGTTATACCGTTTATTTGCCCTATATTTGTAGTGTTAAACAAACAATAACCGCCCACAGGGGCACAAAAACTAAAACACATGAAAGGTAAACCAACAAGTACAATCGACCCCCAAAATTTTGTAGAATTGGAACATGGCAATTACCGTGTTGCGACCGTAATACAAGTTGAAACCGATAAAGTGGTAGTAAAGTGCCATTTTGATAATATTAAATTAGCACTTTATCCCAATGCACCCCACCATAAAAGTATAAAGGAACTCGTCGTTGGTAAAGTGTGCCGGGTGTATAGAATGTCGTTCGATTCTTGTATTTTAATAGATGTAAAAGAATAACTCCATGTACACGAAAGAAATTACATTACAGGAAGCCCAACCGGGCACACGTTACCACCTTGTAGGAGATATTGCTAACGGTTACCGTAACGGCGAACCCGTTGTGAGCCACGAGGAAGTAACCCGTAAAATTACCCGCATAACGGAAACGCACGTTATATGCGAATGCGGGCGGCGTTTTATTATAAATTCTAATTTGCATATTTATGCGTAGTTTATTGCAAATAACAACGGGGAGCGGCACGTGCGCCGCCGCCCTGTTATACGGGCTTTACACTAGCGAAACCTCTCCTTTGCTGTGCGTGCTTACAAGCGTTGCGCTACCCGTTGCACTTTACGTGGAATACAAGCTATTAACCCTTATACCCAAACGAAAATGACAACGCAATACATTGTAAACCATTTTAAGAGAAAAGGCTATTATATAGCACTATGCCTGAATACAGGTGGTAAAGTAATAGTGAAAACCGGACGTGAAACAAAACTGTTTAACAGTTACGCCGCAGCGCACAAGTATTATTTTGGTTATTAACCCTAAAAACGAAAAGCAATGATTTATTACAAGGTAACATTACAGGGTGGAGGTAAGCAAACGTTTATACAAACCACGAAAGGCAAGAAACCCGTGCGAACGTTGATAGCGGGTGAATTATATACCCAAAAAGAAGTGCAACGGTTTAACATACCGTTGCGGTACGTGGTGGCGGAAAACCACCGCCCGAAAGATACTGTTATGCGGTGGGGCGTGCGGTACGGTAAGCGGCTACCGTCAACATACCTATTTCGGGTCGCCAAAATACAAAACCAAACCACATTATTAAAGGAGGAACAAATATGAAAACTTACGCCACCATTTTACAAGCTGTTACAAACACCGATGCGATAGATTTTGCAAAGGGTTATGATTTTAGCGAGGATGAAATAGGGGAAAGCCCCGTTGAACTGCATGATATACGTTATGTTGGAACCGTGGAAGGCGTTGCCATTTATTACAACGTGATTGCTGATTACCACTTTTTTGCACCCGCAACCGCTTAATTCCCATCCCTTAAATACAAATCCATTTTTACACACGTTCAGCCGGGGTTCACGCTCCGGCTTCGTTGTGTTTACACGGTAACACCCTCTATTTCCCATCCCTAATATAGCTTCCCCCATTGTTTACCGAGTTTTAGCCCGTTTAAGGCACGTTAGTAGGAGGGGGTATTGGGTATTACACACGGCATAATAATCCCTTAAAACTGCCTATTTCCCGTCCGCAAAATGGCAAAATAAAACCGCCCCCACGTGGGGGCGGTACACTAACTAATTACCTATTAATTATCTAATATATGAAAACAGTAACTTATACGGTAGGCACGTGCAATAGTTTCATTCGTTCACGCAATATTTGCAGGTAGTGTTCCATGTGTTGTTGTTGGGCTACCATCAATTCAAGCTGTTTAGGGTCTAATTTCGTGTCCTTGGTTAGGTACGTTTTGTCTAGAAACTGTGTGAGTTTTGTTAGCCTGATGTTTAGCTCCCGTTCCTCTACTTGTAACCGTTCCTTGAACGTGGTGGGTTCGGGTTTGTTTTCTAGGACAAGTAAAATATACGTGCTAGTGCAAGCGTGTATTTCCCATCCCGTATTTAGCAACTCCCCTAGTACTTCTTCCAATTCTTGGCTAGAGAAGAAATCTTTGTAATTAATAACCTTTACTTGCTTCATGGGTCTTTTCTATTTTCTGTAATACCTCGTGCACGTCCATAATTTTGTCGGCTAAATCGAGGCGTTTACTGTTAATAATATCCCGTATTTCCTCCAACAATAGGAGCGGGTCAGCATCACTAACCGTGTATAATGCGGGCACGCCCTCCCGGCTAATGGCGTCCCGTTGTATGGTTACACCCACGTGTAACACGGGGGAATTGGCGTAACGTTTTCTGATTAATTCTTCTATCACTGAAGGTATTGGGATTTGCATTTTGCTCATCACGAATTTGGTTTGTTCTTTCGCCACGGTATTCATCCCCTCGTTATTTAATTTTCACTACCTTGTATATCGCTCTCTTGGGAAAATTTACTTGCATACGCTCCGTCGGTATGTTTAACACGGGTACGTCTGGATTGTAACTTATGAATGTTTCAATCGCTGCTATGTCAGCCCCGCAAAACACTCCCCATGTATCTTCATTCTTCATTTCATCTATCTGTTCTTGATACTCCCTTAAATCGTTCGGCATAACCTTGTAAGCATCTGGATTTGGCGGGCACACGAAGGACACGAGGTATTTCTGCCCGCCCATGATTATTTCGTGGGTAGGGAACGCCATCATGTCAGTAATGGTTCCAAGAAAACGTTTCCTAAAGTTTAAACGTTTATTTCTTTGATACACGTGTAACGTTACCCACAACACGAGCAACGTGCCTAAAATGGTCAATAAAATTGTTTCTGTCATAATTCTACCATATTTAATTATTATTACTATGCCATGTATATACGCACCTATATTTCCTCGGTTAGTATTTCCTTATATCTTTTGTCTTCAGCGAGGCGTTCCCACAACAATTGTTTCGCCCTGTGTAGCGAGGCTTTAACGGTGCCCAAGGGCACGTCTAACTCATCGGCTATCTCATCATAGGCGAACCCGTCTATGTACCGTAGGTGAACCATAGTGTAGAAAGGTTCCGGCAATTGTGCGATAACACCTCGCACTAAATCGACACGTTGTCTTTGTATGGCAGCATCCGCCGGGGTACGGTCAGGGTCAGGAATAACTAGCATCGGGCGGTCTTCCCTATCGGGGTCGTCCTGTTCTATACGGCACATCACTACCCGCCCGTGCTTGCGTTTATAATCTATCGCACAGTTTACCCCTATGCGGAATAACCATGTACTAAAGGCGAAATCCGTAGTGTAACGTTTCAGGTTTAGAAAGGCTCTACTAAAAGATTCCATGAGTAAATCGTTGGCGGTTTCCTCATCCCTCACAATTTGTAAAATTGAATACCGCAAGGAATAGCGGTATTTATTGAATAGTTTTTCGTATGCCTTTTGGCTCCCACCGAGTGCCTCTTTTACTAGGGCAGCATCCAACTCTTTAGCATCCATATATTTTATAGTGTTTAGCGTTTATTGCACAAATGTAGTGTTTACTTTGTAAACAGCAAAGAAAATAGGGATTAATCTTCGTCATCTTCCCCGTCAGAATTTTCTTCGCTTCCTATTTGCTTGTGGAACGTGGCATCCGTCATCATTTTGGTCATGGCACTCACCGCCATCATTTCTTCCCATAAATCTTTCTTACTCTTCTTTTCTTCCCAAAACCTATCGAAATCCTCATCAGTTTTACACGGGTAGAGTTTATGTTTTTCAAGATACCCACTGTAAAATATTTCACGCATTCGGCGGCGTTCCTTCAGATAGTTTTGCCTGTGCCATTCGAAGAAGATATTAAATTCTATGTATTCAGTAGGAGTGAGCGACACCTGAATGTCACGACCGTTCTTTGCTTGGTACACTTTTACTTCGTTACGAAATCTGTCATCAACCCCGTACAGGTGAGTGAACACTTGTAAGAATAATTTGTAAACGGAAGTACGAACGTGGAAATGATATACCCGACGGGCTTCACCTTCGTTTAACTCTTCTAGGGTGATGCCGTACCGGGCACATAACCTCTCTAAAAGTTGTTGGGCGGCTTCCTTTTCACCGCTCACGCCCTGTTCCGCTAGGGCTTTCACTTTCTTTATCTTCAATAAGATAGCTTTATCTTGTGTTGCCATAGGAATTCATTGTTTGTTTATTCTGAAATAGGCGTATTCACTCGCCAATCCACCCTTTATAATTCTTCTAACAATAACGTTGTTAGCTTCGCCTTCTGGACAATTGGGGTTGCTACTAGCGAATAAGAAGGTTGCGCCTTCCGGCACGTCAGTACAATAAAATAGAATTATTTTCACGCCGTTACCATCCACGTATTCATACGGATTGGAGATTGGAACCTGCGAGGTGTGAATGTAGGGTTTTACCCCGGTACTAAATTTAAATTCTTGTAAGTGTTCGTTCTGTGTTTCCATCTTGTTTAGTTTTTATTGTTTATGCAAATGTAAGCATTATATTTAAAACCACAAGGAAACATCCGTAAAAATGCGTGCCGAATGTTATTCACCCGGCACGCTTCACTAAACTATAAACTATATGAAAACTACAAACTTCACGCTACATTTTGTTTCTCATGTTGCAAATCTTTTACGTTCATATAAACCATGTAGGGACACTCGTCACGCAAGCCAATCAGGCTCACACCATGATAATGTATCTCTATTAATTCAGCGTCATAACCGGGTACTTCCCAAATCATTAGGGGTTCATCGGGTTCGTTAGGGAACCACGCTTCGATGTCTGTTGGCGTGGTGGGTTTGTGTTGAGGCTTAACCACCCTCAACTCCTCTTCCGTACATTCTAACCGGGTCATTATAAATTGCATCGCTTCCGGATAACAAACGATATCTCCTTTCACTAGGTCTTCAATCTCTTCTTGAGCAAAAATCTTTAAGTCTAACATAATTCTGGATTTCTTATATATTGTTTAACTGTGTTATATCATACGTGGATTAGGGAGGATAGTTAGTCTATCCTCCTATTAATCGAGCATTCCATTTTCTACTAAATTTTGGTGCAACATTTTGGATAATCTTCTTTCTCTTTCCGTAAAACCGTAATATTCGGTATGCCCGTGATCATATTCATCTTTTGAACACCAAAAACACCTCCACCACATTCTAGAATAAGAATCTCCTCCTTTATTCAAACAACACTTTTCTAATTCAACACAGAATGGGTGGGTAGATATATCAGAAAACCGTGTAACCGTTAGCATTACGATTTCTTTACTCTTGCGACCCCTGTAAATGTGGAATACTTCGGCAGTTCTATCATCTCTTTTCTTTCTGATAAGAGGGTATTTTGCGATTACCCGTGTTAATGTCCACTGTGTTTTATCAGTTACATTTACGATAATTTGATCTGGAGTTTTCATTGTCTTATTGTTTATTAGTTTGTATTGCAAATGTAGGGCAAATATTTTAGGTGTGCAAGATATTGCGGATATTTTATTATTCAAAAAGAGGATGAGCCGATTGGCTCATCCATGACAAACAATAAACCCTAAAACTATTATGTGGTAAACACAATACTAATACGTGGGGTGAAAATATTTTGTTACAAGGTTACAAACTTTATTTTGTCATCACCGTATATTATTTGTTTATAAACAATCTAATCATTTTAATTATGAGTATTAATACCGGATTAACTCCTGAAGAACTTGAAAGGAGTGCTAAATTATTGAATGGTTTACTCGCTGACCATTTTACCTTGATGCTCAAGACGTGGCAGTTCCATTGGAACGTGGTAGGAGAATCATTTGGTTCGTATCATGAAGCCATGTTAAAGTTATACGAGGCGGAAATTGAACGAGTTGACGACGTGGCTGAACGTGTACGGGCTTTGGGTCACCGCCCGTTAGGAAGTATGGAAGCCATGTTAAGCCATAACCATATTCCAGAATTTGCCATGACGGAAGCCGTTCCACAAGAAATTGATATGTGGAAACGGATTAGGGATGACTGGGACAGAATGGTGCGTGTTATTCGTGATATTCACGCTCAGATTCCTGAAAATGATTTGGCTACCCTGAATTTTCTGGAAGACATGATAGAATCCATGGAAAAAGAAGCGTGGATGAATCGTTCCTACAACGTTACCCCGGCGGGCAACTAACAAAAGAGGGGGCTTTCGCCCCCTTTATTCTTCGCTATCTTCTGGTTTCTTACCCTTCTTCTTTTCCCCCTGTTCCCGCTTCTTCTTTTCCCTTCGCATTTTGCGCTGTCGTGCAGCCTCTTTTTTGCGACGGGCTTCATCCTTCAGTATGTTTACTTCACCCTCTTCCTTTGCTTGCTTGTGACGAGCGATAGACTCCCCTATCGCCCCCTTTATGTACATACCTTTTTGTTGGCGGTACTTTTTATTAAGGTTGTAGTCGATAGGAAACTCCCCTGTCGGCTCCTCAACGGTTGGGTCTGTGGGTTGCAGCACCACGCCCTCGGTGAGCACGTTTAAACCCGTGTCGTCGGGTGTTACCGGGTTGGCACGTTCGTCCTCCACCCGTTTGGCTTCCTTTATTGCTTTCAACCGTTGAAGCATCTGTTTACGGCGTTCTTCAGCCGTCATAGCTTTAGCTTCTTCCTTCTCTTCCGTCACGTCAGTAATAGGAGTGAATTCATCTATGAACTTCTGGGAAGCCGTTTCTATCTTACCCCAATCGTAACTACGTATAAGGGCACTCGGTAATTCAACCGTGGTTCCATCCATGACGTTACCGTTGAATCCGTTAAATTGCTTGTACCAACTGTTAGCCAACTGTCCTATAAGCACGGCGGGGTTAAGCCCGGCTTTTGCAGCCGTTAGCCCTATCACAAGGGCGTTAACGGATAACTGTGCCATAGCGGAGTTAATGTTACCTTCGGCGTGGAGGGTGGCATTGATGTCTATTCGACCGTCAACGGTCATCTTGATTTCGTTACCCTTGACTTCTTTACGTGCCTGTTCGATGATGCGAATGATAAGATTGGCGAGTTCGGTGTTTCCACCCCCTTGTGCCTTATTCTTCAATTCAGCATCTATCAACAACTTGTTAAGCACTTCCAAACGCCCGGTTTCCGTTGCTATACGAAAATCTTTATTTTGTAGGATGTATTCGGCACGACGGCGACTGATTAAATCACGGTTGTCAACGTAAAACTTTTTCAGTTCTTCTTCGGGAATCTTGATACGGTATTCCTTACCCATCACTTTGGCAACGTCATTCACCGTGTAGAACTTACCAAACAATTCCAGAATCGTACCCGTGTAATCCACAATGTTACGTGCTCGGTGAGTTTTCTTTCCTAACGCCTTGTTCAATTCCAAGACGGCGTTTTGATACGCCCGGTCTAACCGCAGGTATGCCAAACGTTTTCCATTCGCCTTGCGTACCGCTTCCAAATCTCCACCGTGCGTTTTCACGTAGGCACTAACGTTTACCGTTTGTTGGAAGTCTATCTCAATGGTACGTTCATCATCGAAACCTTCATTGATTAGGAGGGTAAAGTAACGCTCCTCACTAAGATCACGTTTCTCTTTTGCCCATTCGCTAGCCAAATAAAGGTCTTTGATCATATCGGTTGACTCCAGAATGTAATCTGGAGCGTCCCGCATGATCCGGTCTTTATCCTCTTGGGTACATACCCTCTTTTCTTTTGTTTCTGCCATATTATTTCATACAGTATATTCCGCAATTCATTAATTGAGTTACAACTTCCCATTCGGGTTTTTCATTCATATCGCTTAACATTCGCATCTCCTTCTCCACCTCTCGTAACGCCTTTATTTTCCCTTCTGGTGTTTGTAGGTACGGTGTGGTATTCCCCGTCTTACCGAAAGGGTACATCAACGAAGTGTGTAGCACGCCATTCTGACACCAGATATTAAAAGAATACTGCGAATATTTCATCAACCGTATTTTATCTGAAAACTCGTCTATTCTTATATCCTTTAATTTACGTTCCAAAGCGTTGATGAAGAATTCTGAAGGAAGCCCGTTAGAAGGGTGTTTCAACAAATACCGTTTCACACGTTTACACCGCCACCGCCTACGATTCTTTTTACAATAAATAACTATATATCCGATAAGTGCAACCAGACCGAATCCGAGTAAATTGTACATTAAATTATTCATGGCGTATTGTATTGTGCCCCGCCGGAACGGGGCTAGTAAAACTATTTCTTCTTACCCTTCTTTTTAGGGGTGGGTTCTGGCTGTTCTTCAGGTTCTTCGGTGCCCGGATTCACAATTACTTCAACGAGTTTGGTTTCCTCTATCTTGTTAATGTCAGCACCGAACGCCCATCCATCAATGTAATGTTGAACGTTTTCCGTGGCTTCTTCAATGGTGTTGGCATCTACCAGAATGTAATAGGAATTCTTGATGTCTTTTCCGCTATCGGAAGTTTCAATGGTTGTAACCTTGGATTTATACAAGATGTTACCCGTGCCTTCCACACTTATATCGGTAATTTTACTCTGAGTGATCTTCACTATCTTAATATCCTCACCCGGAAAATGCTCAGCCATGTGGGTGAGGGCTTTCATTTCTACTTCCGAATAGTTTTCCCCCTGAAACAAACGGGTTTCCTTGATTGTCTTGTATCTGTTACTCTCGGTAACGGTTAATCTTTTTGTTCTTACTTCAAAATTCAGCATAATCTTTTTATTTAGTATTCACCATCTTCATCTTTGTTCTTGGCGAATAAGGTTAAATCTTCTAATACCACGTACCACCATTCTTTACGAGTTGCCACCTTGAACCGGGTGGGAAACTCTGAAAACCGTGGGTAGCATTCTTTCACTACCACTAACGTATTTTCAGGAAAGTGGTGTCCGCTTTCATTGTGGCGGATACGACAAATGTCTCCCGGTCCGATTTGTTTTTGGCTCATGACTTCTTGTCTTTAGGCGGCTCAGCCATAACGCACGAAGTATTTAGGAACTGTATGGCAACGCTCACGGCGTTCTGTAACGCAAGGCGTGTAACCTTAACGGGATCAATCACCCCAATCTCAAACAAATCCACGATGCACATGGAAGAAAAGTCAATCCCCTTGCGCCACTCACTTCCGATTTTGGTTTCTATTACCGCTTCGTATTTATCAGGGTTCACTCCGGCATTCATACACAGTTGACGGAACGGCGCACGTAAAGCCCCAATCACCACTTCAATTCCCACACGTTCATCCTCCGTGGTATTGGTTGTCCAACCTGTTAAATATTGTGCTGCCTGATATGGCATCATACCTCCACCCGGCACGTAGCCCTCATCAATGGCTGCACGTGTGGCGGCTATGGCATCGTCTACTCGGTCTTTGCGTTCCTTCATCTCAACCTCGCTAGTGGCTCCAACGTGTATCACGGCGGCTCCCCCGGTTAACTTGCTAATGCGTTCACGGTACTTCTCTTTATCAAAGGTGTTAGAGGCGTCATCAATCTGGTTCTTGATAGCCTTGACACGGGTTTGAATTTCTTCTTCGGTACCCGCCCCTCCAACTAGGGTGGTTTGAGTAGAGGCGACAACCGCTCTATCACATTCACCCAACCAATCCGTACCTAGTTGTTCAATGGTTTGAGCGGATTCCCCTCCAACCACCTTACCGCCCATCTTCACGGCTAGGTCTTCCAACATATCCTTCTGAACCTGTCCATAGCCGGGGGCTTTAACGAAGCAAGCCTTTAACCCGTTTTCCTTTGCGATGTTCGTTACGAGGAACTTTATGACGTCATTTGAAGCGTCTGGAGCAACGATCAGTAAACTACGTTTAGCGGTGTACACGGTTTGAACCACCGGAAGAATTTCTTGCGGGTAATTGGCTTTCTGCCCTAGTATTAGAACGTATGGATTGTCTAACACGCATTCAATACGTTCTCGATCGGTTACGAAATAGGGATTGACAAGCCCCTTTGACCATTGGAATCCCGTCGTAATATCAACCGTGATCTCAGAAGAGTTATCACCTTCTTCCACGGTGATAATCCCATCGTTGCCCACTTGTTGAATAGCCCCGGTAATTACCTTTCCTATCTCCACGTCCCCATTCGCTGAAATGGTAGCAATTTGCTCTAACCGGGTAAAGTCCGTAGGATCGATTTCATATTTCAAATTGTCAATGAAGGCTACCGCCTCTTCACAAGCACGTTCAATCCCTCGTTTGAATTGTTGTGGATTCTTCACGAGGTGCATCTTTTCCATCCCTAACCGTATGAGGGCTTCCGTTAGAATGGTGGCGGTAGTGGTACCGTCTCCGGCTTCATCACACGTTTTAGCGGCTGCCATCTTAACAAGGGTTGCACCCATGCGAGCCACGGTATCATCCGTATCAAAGGCACGAGCCACCGTTACCCCGTCTTTGGTCACGTGGGGAATGCCATAACCTTTGTCAATGATAACCGTGTGTCCTTTCGGTCCGAGTGTAGAAGCCACGGCACGGGTAATTTGTTTCACCCCTTCATACAAGCCTTCACGGGCTGAATCGTCAAATAATACTTTAATGTCCATTTATTATATCGTTTTAATTAGTCTTGCGTGTTATTATAACGTGGGAACCGGATATCCGGTTCCCTATATTACCAATTTATTTCACTTCTGGGGGGGGGTAAATTCACAGGCACCCCCGGCACAAGCCGTGGCAATCTCACTACCCGCTTCCTTCAACGGTTGTTCCCAAACTATGTTAGAATAGTCCACCTTCTGGAAACGACAAATGTGTTGCCATTTGTGGTATGCGTTCACGTGTTTCAAACAGTAGGCGGTTAACTGCCGATCTCCACCCATGTATTTATCTGCGAAACTGTTGAACCTACGAATCCAATCCAACCGTGCTTCTACCTTGTGACGCAAGTGATCTACCACGCAATTAACATCAGAGAAACACACGCCGTCAATCTCCATTAGGAACTTACCGTTCTTGATATGCTTAACGATGAACTCGCTAATCTCCTTATCAGTTAACTCGAGCAATTTTGGAGCCAATCCCATCGCAGCGTTGCAGGCTTCCCACACGTCCTTGAACACGTCTTTACTATCCACTACTAAACCACTTGAAAGAATCGCACCCGCACCGTAACGTTCAGCCAACTGATGTTCATCAAGAACTTCCGTGTAGGGGGCTTGAGGGTAGTCCAAATCACCGTAGTAGGAAAGGAGGCTCACTCCTCCAAATTCAGTTTTATGTTCCCATAAGAATTCACGTACCTCGTCCCATTCGTGTTCCTTAACGGTACACGTGTTGGAAACGTTCATTCTAAGTTTGGGGTTGTACTGAGTTTGCGGGTGATCGAAGTTGGTTCCGTATTCTATCCAATTGTTCTTGGTTAATAACACCAACTGCAAGAACTCCACGGCGGAAAGGTTTTCTCTCAATAAAGCGTTCTTAGGGAGGGTAACGGGGAACGCCAATACTTTCTCTCGGTCTGGTGCCCATGCGCTAGGTTCAACGCATTCTGGATTGGTTTCTTCCCACGCTTGCAACGCCTGTTCCGTATCGGCGGCTTGCACGTGCCGAATGTAATGGCGTGCGTGACCCGGTGTTATTCCAGATAGAGTTCCTAACAATTGTGAACTATTACCGGACGGCTTCACTACCGTGCAACGTGCCGCCGGGTTAATGCCGATAAGTTTTGCCACTTTCTTGTTAGTTGCCACCACGATTTTAGCCCCTTCACGCTGAACATCCGGGTCAAATAGAATGTTTGGATTCTCACATAACCCCGTGATTCCTACTCCAATAAGGGCATCACGCTCGGCAATCTTCTGTGACCACCGTGACAATACCTTGAAATTCGTGTAACCTGCCTGCAACGTGCATATCACGGCGGCGGCTTCACAGGCTTCATAGAAGTCTGCAACGGATTTTACTTTGCTTCCGTTGATTTCTGCGAGATTGCACTGTTTAGTCAAAACATTATTAAAAGTGCATTGATGTAATTCAGGTTCTTCCACGCAATATGTGTCAAATCTACCTTCTAATTTTGTAACAGATTTGACATATAAATATTTCCCTTGTTGATTAAATTCTAAATCGCTATCACATTTTAATCTATGGCATGGTATTTCAATTGTTTTCTTAATATAAATTTTCCAAACATCTTGTTTTGACATACCAAAATTTGTTTCAACTCCTGACTTTCTAAATAACGAAACGTTACTTTCAATTCCTATTTTTGTCAATAAAAGTTGTAAATCCTTGATTTTATGTTCACACCCATAAATTAAAATTCCATGTGAATGGTTAGAACCATCTGCATCAGCTAGCCCCGCCACGTAATTTAATATTGACTTTCTATCCCATTGAAATACTTTTTCTGGAATACCAATCGCTTGATCTTTTAATTTAAAACATAAATCCCATTCACCATCTTTAAAGTAAACTCTGA
>ENA-UERN01001749-UERN01001749.1-human-gut-metagenome-genome-assembly--contig:-NODE-1749-length-19002-cov-4.335429_pt1 | contig 19002 bp, 18 predicted proteins | sample MGYA00242950_ERZ507950 | MGnify/ENA primary metagenome ERZ507950 (study PRJEB26167, sample SAMN06115515) | human gut metagenome | host: Homo sapiens | place: China:Ningxia | collected 2014-11-26...
ATTGTGTGACCGCTTCCCTTCTCTTCCTCGTCGCCTGCCTTCTCAGAGCCGCGTCTTTCAGAAAGTTTTTTGCCTGCTCAGTCCCTTTTCCACACCCCGAGGCCCCTCTGGCCCCGGGGTGTTTTTGTATATTTTGCATAAAAAAAAAAAAGAAAAACTTCGTTTTTTTGAGGTTTTTCCTATTTTTGTTGACATCAACGAGTAATATCTCTTATGATGGTATTATCAACTCCCCACGGGAGGTGGCGAATACTATCGAACTTCTTAAAAGGAGGAACTGCAATGAAATTAATAAAAAAGCTGCTGGCCATGGCCCTTGCCGGAGTGATGCTGCTCACCATCCTCACCGGCTGCAGCGGTGGAAAAACCGGCGACCGGCTGGTGGAGGGCCAGAATTTTCAGGCACTCCTCCTCGATCATGATCTCTTCGCGGTCGATCGCGTCGTCCTGCTCGATCACGCGGCGGGCGAGCGTTTCATCCGCCTGCTGCGCCGCCTCGACGGCCTGCTGCACCGCGTGTTCCACCTGCGCGGCAAGGTCGCTGACCATCCGCTTCAGCCGGACGATTTCCTGTGCGAGATGTTCTCTCATATCTGTTTTCCTGTCGATAAAGGTTTGGTTATGATGCCAATGCGCATGAATCACCCGAACCGGCCGGTGATGTACTCCTCGGTCTTCTTCTCGGAGGGATTCGTGAAGATTTTCTCGGTCCTGTCGTATTCGACGATCCGGCCCTTGTAGAAGAATGCGGTGTAGTCGCTGATGCGCGACGCCTGCTGCATGTTGTGGGTCACGATCACCACGGTGAATTTCTCGCGCAGTTCCAGCACCAGATCCTCGATCTTCAACGTGGCGACGGGGTCGACCGCGCTGGTGGGTTCGTCCATCAGCAGGATTTCCGGTTCGGCGGCGATCGCGCGGGCGATGCAGAGGCGCTGCTGCTGGCCGCCGGAGAGGGCGAGGCCGGACTTCTTGAGCTTGTCCTTGACCTCGTCCCACAGCGAAGCGCCTTTCAGGGCGGCCTCGACCCGGTCGGCGATCTCACTCCTGGAGAGCTTGAAGTGCAGCCGCATCGGATACGCGACGTTGTCGAAGACCGACATCGGGAACGGCGTCGGCTTCTGGAAGATCATCCCGACCTTGCGGCGCAGTTCGAGCACGTCCACCGCCGGATCGAGGATGTTCCGCCCGTCGATCAGCACCTGCCCGTCGGCGCGCTGGCCGCGGTAAAGTTCGAAGATGCGGTTGTACACCCGCAGATGGGTGGACTTGCCGCAGCCGGAAGGGCCGATCACCGCGGTGATCCGGTTCGCCCGGATGTCGAGATTGTTGTCGAACAGCGACTGGACGGCTTTCGTATAGAAGAAGTTCAAATTCCGTACCGATATTTTGACCGGACTGTGATCCGCTTCAGCGTTCATGATGTTTCTCCTTGAAGATGATTCGGGTTGCGATATTGAGCAGAAGCACCATCGCCGTGACCACCAGCGCCGCACCCCAGCCGGCGGCGTGCTGCTCGTCGAACGGAGAGTTGGTGGAGTATTCCGTGATCAGCACCGGCAGATTCGCGGTCGGCCCCTCAAAGTAGTTTTTCGGCCAGCTGTCGCTCCAGAGCGCGGTGAACAGCAGCGGGGCGGTTTCGCCGCTGACGCGGGCGACCGCGAGCAGAATGCCGGTGATCAGGCCGCTGCGGGCCGAGCGGCAGATGATCTGCAAGGAGGCGCGGGCGCGGCTCGCGCCGAGCGCCAGCGCCGATTCGCGCAGCGCATCCGGGACCATCAAAAGCATATCCTCCGTGGTGCGCATCACCACCGGGAACATCAGGATCGCCAGCGCCACCGAACCGGCGAATCCGGAAAAGCCCCCGCACGGCACCACCAGCACCGCATACACGAAAAGGCCGACCACCACCGACGGCATCCCCATCATCACATTGGCCGAGAAGCGGATCGTGTCGCCGAGCTTCGTACCTTTGCCGAATTCAGCCAGCCAGATGCCGCCGAGAATCGCGGGCGGGATGCCGAGCAACGCCGCGCCGAAGGTGATCGCCAGCGTGCCGAGCAGCGCGTTGGCAATGCCGGAATTCATCGCGCCGTAGGGTTTGGAGCACTCCGTCAGAAAGTCCCAGCTGATCACCGCGACGCCGCGGCGGATCACCGTATACAGAATCCAGACCATCGCGGCGACCGCGACGGTCAGCGCGAGCACCGAAAGCGCCCGCACGACCCGGTCCAGCAGCTTGCGGCGGAAGAGGCCGCGCCGTTTCACAGGAGCAATCGAAGTCATCTTACCGTTCCCCCCGTTTCGAGCCGGTCATCATCAGATAGTATTGCGCCAGCACCTGCACGCCGAGCGCCAGCAGCAGCAGGATCAGCCCGAGCGCGAAGAGCACCGAACGCATGATTCCATCCGCCTCCGCGAAGTTGTTCGCAAGCGTCGCCGCGATCGTGGTGGTGCTGCCGTACAGCGACTCCGGGATTTCGACCACGTTGCCGATCACGAAGAGCACCGCCATGGTTTCGCCCAGCGCCCGGCCGAGGCCGATGAAAACGCCGCCGAGCAGCCCCCGGATGCCGTAACGCATCACGATGTCCTTCGCGGTCTCCCAGCGGGTGCAGCCGATGCCGTAGGCGGATTCGCGCAGCATTCCCGGCGTCATTTTGAACACGTTGCGCATCACCGCCGACATATACGGCAGGATCATCAGCGCGAGGATCAGCGAAGCGGTCAGCAGCCCGAAACCGTTGCCGTCCACGCCGAAGCACGGGATTTTTCCAAGTCCGAGCGTTTCCGACAGGAACGGCTGCACATGATCCTGCATCAGCGGCACCAGGATGAACAGCCCCCACATGCCGTAGATCACGCTCGGAATCGCGGCGAGCAAATCGAGCGCCTGGCTCAGCACTTCGCCGATCCCGGCGGGACAGTCGACCAGATAGAGCGCGGTCACGAAGGCCGGCGGAATCGCCAGCAGCAGCGCGAGCGCGGTCGTGAAAATGGTGCCCGCGATCGCGGGCAGAGCGCCGTATTCGTTCGCCACCGGATCCCACCCGGTCCCGGTGATGAAGTCCGGGCCGAATTCCCGCCAGACCGGAGCCGCGCCCCAGCCGAGCTGGATCAGGAACGCGACAAGCACCAGCGGCAGCAGCACCGCGCTGGCTCCGGCCAGCAGCCGGAACAGCCGGTCCAGCCGGGAAGCCGAGAGTGAAAGTGTGTTCGACATGATTGCGTTACCGGTCTGTGCGTGACGGGGTTGTCAGTATTTCACCGGCCGGCCGTTCGCGCGGATCTCCTCCGCCCACGCGGCCCGGACCTGTCCGATCACGTTTTCAGTCAGCGGCACGTAGTTCAGCCTGGAGGCCGAAACCGCCCCGGCGGTGTAGCACCAGTCGAAGTATTTCAGCAATGCCGCCGCCTTCTCCGCGTCGGGCTGGCTGCGCTGCACGAGGATGTAGGTCACACCGGTGATCGGCCAGCTCTGCGCGCCCGGCTGGTCGGTCAGGACCATGTAGAAACCGGGGGCGTTCTTCCAGTCGGCGTTCGCGGCGGAAGCCTTGAAGGTCTCCGGCGTCGGAGCGACGAAGTTGCCGTCCTTGTTCTTCAGCGCGACCATCGAGAGCTTCGCCTCGACCGCGTAGGTGTATTCGGTGTAACCGATCGAACCGTTGATGCGCGCGACGTTGTTGCAGACGCCCGGATTCTTCTGGCCGCCGATGCCGACCGGCCACTTGACCGCCGGCCCCGCGCCGACCGTGTCGTTCCACTCTTTGGAAATCTTCGACAGGTAGTTCGTGAAGATGAAGCTGGTGCCCGAGCTGTCCGAACGGCGCACCACCGTGATCTTGATCTTCGGCAGCTTCACCCCGGGGTTCAGCGCCGCGATGGCCGGATCGTTCCAGCGCGTGATCCTGCCGAGGAAGATGCCGGCCAGCGTCGGCTGATCGAGCTTCAGCGCGCCGGGTTTCACGCCGCGCAGATTCGCGATCACCACCACGCCCCCGGTCAGCATCGGGAACTGGCACAGATTCGCCTTGTCCAGCTCCTCTTTGGTCAGCGGATTGTCGGAGCCGCCGAAATCGATGGTCCTATCCTTGATCTGGTTGATTCCGGCGCCGGAACCGCTGCTCTGATAGTTGACTTCGATCTTCCCGCCGGTGGACTGGCCGAAGTTGTAGCTCCAGACCCGGTAAACCGGGGCCGGGAACGACGCGCCCGCGCCGTTGATCGAAATATCCGCCCCGGATGCGGCGGCAAGCGGCAACATGGAAAGCAATGCAAGTTTTCCGAACAGGTTCATAATCTTCAGGTGCTCCTTCATTGGTTGTCCCCCGGTTTATTCCGAAACGAATCTCTCTTTCCCGGGGGGTATGCCATATAAGATAGCCGCCGATTGTTAGAAACCTGTTAGAGAAGTATTAAGAGTTAACATATAATATCCGGCGAAATCCCGGTTCAGGAAACTTGTACACGGCGTTCCTTTGTAAAATTCATACCGGATTTCACAAAAAAAGTACAATTTCTTCTATTCGGATATTGACAAACGGGAACTTTTGATCCATAATAAAAGAAACAATCAAAACGTTTTGATTGATATATGAAATCCAGTCGGGATCATGACGAAAAAAACGACAATCATCGATGTGGCGAAGGCGGTCGGAGTTTCTCCGAGCACCGTTTCGCATGCGATCAGCGGCAAGCGCGAAATCAGCACGGCGGTCAAGCAACGGATTTTTGAAAAGATCCGGGAGCTGGACTACCGGCCGAACTTCTTCGCACAGGCGATGAAGAACAGCTCCACCCGGCTGATCGGCATCGTCGCGGACGAGTGCCGCAATCCCGGCCCGGCGCTGCTGATCGACACGCTGACCGCCGAACTGGCCCGCCACTCCTACGAGGCGGTGGTCGGGCTGACCGGGCTGAACCTCGAAAAGGGGCGCGAAATGCTGCGCCGTTTTTCGACCGGACTGGTGGACGGCATCATCAATCTGCTGCCGCAGATCGATTCCAACGAGGCGGAGCTGCTGTGCGGCACGGTTCCGGTGGTCACCCATCTGCGCGACAAGGCCGCCCCGCTGCGGCTCGACTACGAAGGGATGACCCGCGAACTGCTGGAATACCTCTGGAGCAACGGCCACCGCCGGATCGGTTATATCGCATCGCGCACTCGGCTTTACGGACTGCCCGACCCTTCCATCTCAGTCTACGCCGCCTTCATGGAGAGCCGCCGCGAACCGCACACCTCCCGGCTGATCTTCGAAGGGGAGGATTCGATCGAAAGCGGCATTGCCGGAGCCGAAGCGATCTTCAGCCGGGAGCGGGTCAGCGCCATCTTCACCGGCAACGATCAGATGGCGTTCGGCGTCTACCGCTGGGCTTTTGAAAAAAGGCTTTCCATCCCGGAGGAACTTTCGGTGGTCGGCTTCGACGATGTGCCGCAGGCCGCGACAGTCATTCCGCCCCTGACCACCTTCCGCTTCCCGGTGCGGGAGGTCGCGGAACACGCAGTCCGGCTGCTGCTGGCCAAACAGCAGAAAACCTTCCGGCCCGAAGAGAGCCGAACCTTGCATATGCAGATGACAGTCCGCAACTCGGTTGCCGTAAAATCATAACAGGAGATCCACATATGAAACGAATTTTTACATTAATTGAGCTGCTCGTGGTGATAGCGATCATCGCCATACTGGCGGCGATGCTGCTGCCCGCGCTGAACCAGGCTCGTGACAAGGCGCAGGCCATCAAATGCGTCAGCAACCTGAAGCAGATCGGAGTCGCCCATCTCGGATACGCGCAGGACAATCAGGACTGGGCCACCGGCCCGCGCGCCAACCATTTCGGCAACGGGCGCTGGTATTTCGGAGTCATCCCCTATCTCTCCTCCATTGATACGACCATCAACAAGGGAAATTTCAATTTCAACGACGGCGGCGGCGGAGCGGCGGCGGCCGGGCGCATCAACAATGTGCTGAAGTGCCCCAGAGCACGCCGCACCCATGCGTACGACGGCGGCACCTACCGCGCCTTCAACTACGTCTACGATACCGCTTTCGTCGAGGAGTTCAACGGCCGTTCTTCCACTCAGGCAAACGGATGGTCGTTCAAGATCACCAAGCTGAAGCGCCCCACCATTGCGCCGCAACTGACCGACGGCTGGGATAATTTTGAATTTACGACCGCCAATATGTCGACCCGGGTTGACTACCCGCACTCCAACACGACCAACGTGCTGTACTATGACGGCCATTCCGCCCGCGCGCCGATGGCGCCGCTGACCAGTGAATTTGTCCGGGGGATCGAAAAATGAAATTCCGCCGCCTCTTTTGTTCTACCGTACTGCTGCTGGGAGGGATCATAATGAATGCCGCGGTCATCGACGTGACGAAGTTCGGAGCGAAAAACGACGGCTCCGGCGACAACGCCGCCGCGCTGGACGCGGCCGTGCGCGAACTCAAAGCCCGGAACGGCGGCGAGCTTTACTTCCCCTCCGGCGAATACCGGATCACCACCCGGCGGCGTGCCGCGCTGCTGCTGGACGGACTCTCCGACGTCACGGTCCGCTTCGCCCCCGGCGCGGTGCTGCTGATGGACAACCTGCAAAAGGACGGCAAAGGCGGCGGCCACGGCGTCGTGGTCCGCGGCCCCGCCGCCAACATCCGGCTCGAAAACGTCCATGTGAAGTGGGCGGTCAAGGCGAGCTCGCGCAGTTCCGGCGACGCGTTCCGGTTCGAGGGCTTCCCCGACGACGCGAAAACCATCTCCCGCATTTACCTGCTGAACTGCACCGGTGAGAACAGCCCGCAGACCGGCGCGGTGTTCATGGGCTGCTCCGATATTTTCGTGAACAACTTCAGCCCGGTGAACACCTGGGCGGACGGGCTGCACTTCAACGCCTGCCGCCGGGTCAGCGTCGACGGGGTGCGCGGCATCGGCAACGGCGACGACACGCTCGCCTTCGTGACCTACTACGCGGAAAAGTTCACCGGCCAAACCGGCACCGTGTTCTCCTTTCCCGACCTGAACGAGTGGTGCAACTCCGACAGCAACGCGGTCAACATCACTTCGCACGGCGGGCACGCCAACGGGATGCGCCTCTCCGGCGGGTTCAACATCAACATCTCCAATATCGCGGTTTCCGGGAAATGGGCGGGCATCCAGCTCGACGCGGCCCGCGCCACCACGGAGAGCCGCGCGGTCGGCTGGGGCTACTTCGCCTCGCGCAATATCAACATCTCCAACGCCTCGATCCGCGACTGCGACATGGGACTGATCGTGCGCAGTCTGAACATCCTGCCCGACGCCCCCGCCGAAAACTGGGAGTTCGCGCTGAATGTCAACAATTTGAATGTCAGCCGGATCAAAGGGCTCGGCATCGACATCCAGAGCGTCGCCAGCGTGACCCTCTCCAACGTCCGTTCCGACAGCCGGATCAGGCTGCGAAACCTGCGCGGCCGCATCGCTTTCGCCAACCTCTCCCTGACCGGCGCGCCGCTGGAACTGCTCGGCATTCAGGGCAGCAGATTCTTCGGCTACGAGCACAATATGGAGCCGAAACCGGTCGAAGCCGCCTCCCCCGCCGAAGTCGCCGCCGGGAACCTGCACCTGACCGGGCTTGACCTGCGCAACGCCCCGCTGTCGATCGACCGGATCGCCGGGCTGACGCTGACCGACAGCCGCACCGACTCCGCCGTCACGATCCGGACCAGCCGCGACGTGGAGCTGCGCGGCTTCCGCACTGCGGCGGCTCCGGCGGTCTCCGACAGTGAAACCATCCAGCTCAACGGAGTTCTCCTCAAATGAAATTCACCTGCACCCTTCTCTGCGCCTCGCTGCCCGCGGCCACGCTGCTTGCCGGGCTTGACGTCAAAACCTTCGGTGCCGCCGGGGACGGCGTCGCCGACGACTCCGCCGCGCTCCGCAAAGCAGCCGAGCGCCTGAAAGCCGACGGCGGCGGCACCCTCGATTTCCCGGCGGGAACCTACCGGATCGGCACCCGGCGCGGCGGCCCGGTATTCGACGGCGTCAGCAACGTCAGGATCAACTTCGCCCCCGGTGCGGTGCTGCTGATGGACAACCTCGAAGCCGACGGCAACGGCGGCGGCCACGGCCTCACCTTCCGCGCTCCCGCCGAAAACATCGAACTGTACAACGTCAGCATCGTCTGGAAAAACAGGCCCAGACGCCGCAGCATGGGCGACGGCCTGCGCTTCGAGGGGTTCCCGCAGGAGGGCAAAACCCTGCGCAGCATCCGGCTTGAAAACTGCCGGGTCGAAGCCTCCGCCCAGACCGGAGCCGTGCTGATGGGCTGCTCCGACGTGACGGTCAGGAATTTCACGGTCAAAAACAGCTGGGCGGACGGGCTGCACTTCAACGCCTGCCGCAACGTGACGGTCGACGGTGTGACCGGCGAGGAGACCGGCGACGACACACTCGCGTTCGTGACCTATTACGCGCCGGAATTCACCGGCAAAACCGGCACCGTGTTCTCTTTGCCCGATCTCGGCGAATGGAACAATTCCAATTCGAGCGCGGCCAACATCCGTTCCGCCGGGGGCCGCGCCAACGGCATCCGGATCGCGGGAGCGAAAGACCTGAAAATTTCCAATGTCGAAGTCGAAGGCAAAAGCTCCGGCATCATCGTCGACGCCGGAGCCGTCGGAGCGCGCCACAAGTGGCAGTACCTCGCCGGCCGCGGCATCGAAATCCGTGACGTGAAGCTCAGGAACTGCGACACCGGCTTCTACGTCTGGCAGTTCAACGCCGGGCTGGACGATCCCGGATTCGCCGGATTCGATGTGAAGTGCGAAAACTTCACCATCTCCGGCTGCCGCAACGACAGCGTCCACCTGAGCGGCGTCTCCGGTGTCCGGCTGAAGAATTTCCGCACCGACGGCTGCCGCTGGCGGTTCCGCACCTTCCGCGACTGCGCCGTGGAACAAGCGGCGATCGCGGGAGCGCCTTTCCTGCTGATCGGCGACGACGCCCCGGTCAAGCCGGAGGAGTCCGCCCGGCTCGCGGCGAACCGCACCCGGCTGGACGGCGTGGCCCTGACCGGCGGCATGCTGGAAATCCAGAAGTGCCGCGGCCTCGACCTGCGGAAGGTCGACATCACCGGAACTCCGGCCGGAGCCGTCTTCGTGCGCCAGACCTTCGACAGCTCTTTCCGGGAGTTCAAACTGGCCGGAATCAACCGGGAAAACAAACCCGGCACCTTCGCGATCCGGCTGCTGCAGAGCCGCGGCCTGCAGTGGAACCAGGTCGAAGTCACGGCGGCGCACCCGCTTGCCGCCGTGTTTGAAATCGGCGGCGGCAACGCCAAGCTCCGCAGCGGCGATATCACCGTCGAAAACCTCGCCGCCGTTCCTGAACCGACTCCGCCGGTACGGTTTCAGGGCGGACCGTTCGCGCCGGAAAACTGCACCGTTTCATCGCCCTCCTCCGATTAAAATCTGGTCATCCGGGGATGAAAAAACGGTTCCGCGGCAGTATAGTACCGGAACCGTTTTTTTCATGGGAGGATTCTGTGACATGTGGAAATATTACGCGCTGCTCTCCGCCGTGTTCGCGGCGCTGACCGCCATTCTGGCCAAGGTCGGCGTCCGGGATATCGACTCCAACCTCGCCACCGCGATCCGGACCACGGTGATCCTCGCGATCACGTGGGGAATCGTGCTGGCCACCGGCATCGGCGGGAAACTCCGGGAGCTGACCGGACACAATCTGCTCTTTCTGGTCCTCTCCGGCATCGCGACCGGCCTGTCATGGCTCTTCTACTTCAAGGCGCTGCAGACCGGCGACGCCTCCAGAGTCGCGCCGATCGACAAACTCAGCGTCGCGATCACGATCTTCCTCGGCATCGTCGTGCTGCACGAACAGGTCAGCTGGAATGTGATCGTCGGCGGGCTGCTGATCGTCGGCGGTTCGCTGGTGCTCCTGCTTTAGAGCTTCTCCGTTTTTTTCCGGCGGCGCACGATGTCGAAGAACTCGCGCGGCTCGGCAGCGCGCAGCAGGAAGCTTGCGCCGAAGTAGAGGCCGCCGAAAAGAGCCATCAGCGCCACGAAGGCCGGAAACTCCCCGAACCACGGCAACTCCAGCATCCGGCGCAACTGCGGATACAGGAAATACAACCCGACGCCGACCGCTCCGGCCAGCAGCAGCGAACGCAGCCCGGTCAGCAGCATCAGCCGCCCCTGCAGATTGAAGCCCTCCCGGTGCAGCAGCGTGATCAGGATCGTGTTGTTCAGCATCGACGCGAGCACCGTGGAGAGCGCTATGCCGCCCTGTTTCAGCGTCCACATCAGACAGAGGTTCAGGATGATGTTGCACGCGATGGAGACCAGCGAGGAGTAGAGCGGAATCTTCATCATCTTGCGCGCATAGTAGACCGGCAGCACCACCTTGAGCACGCAGAACGACGGAATCCCGGCGCCGTAGAAAATCGCCACATAGCGGGTCGCCTCCAGATCGCTTTCGGTGTAATTGCCGCCGAGGCAGAGCATCCGGATCAGCGGCTGCCAGAAGAGCATCACCAGCACCGCCATCGGAATGCACACGAAGTAGACGTGGCGCAGGCTGAACACCAGATCCTCCGCCAGCTCCTCGCGGCTGCCCCGCGCGGCGGCCTGCGCCATATTGGCCATCAGCACCGAACCGAGCGCGAGCGCGAAAATGCCGATCGGCAGGTCGACGATCCGGTCCACGTTGTTCAGCGCCGGAACCGCCTGCGGCCCGAGCCAGATCGCCAGCATCCGGTCCACCAGAAAACTGATCTGCAGCGCCGCGCCGCCGATCATGCCGGGCAGCACCAGCTTCCAGAGCTGTTTCAGGATCGCGCAGTCCCGAAAGCTCTCCCGCTTCAGCGACGGGAAGCGGCCGTGATACCACAGCAGCAGCAGCATCAACACCAGCTGCAGCGCCCCCGAACCGAGCACCAGAAACGACAGCACATTCAGGAATTGCGGCAATCCGGCGGGCGGAATCGCCCGATAGTATCCCCAGCCCAGCCCGCCGATCAGGAAGAAATTCAGCAGCAGCGCCCCCAGTGCGGGCAGCACGAACTCCTTGCGGGTATTCAACACCGCGCCGACCACGCCGACCAGACAGATGAAGAATGCGTACGGCATCAGCAGCGGCAGGATCGCCAGCACCAGCTGCATGCGCTCCGTCGCAAGCAGCGGAAACATCGCCGCACCGGTTTCGGAGCGGGCGAAAGCGCGCAGCCCGAGCGCCCCTCCGGCGATCAGTGCGACCACCAGCGCGAGAATCAGGCTCAGCACCGCAAAGACCACGCCGAGGTCGCGCCGCACCTTGTCGGGGCCGTGCTCCGCCTCCGCCTGCGCGACCAGCGGAATCAATGCGGTTCCGAGCGCCCCCTCCCCCAGCAGCCGCCGGAAGAGGTTCGGGATCGAAAAGGCGAGAAACCACGCGCTCGCGACGCTGCCGCCGCCGAGCACCCGCGCCTCGAACATCACACGGACCAGTCCGAGCGCCCGGCTCAGCAGCGTCGCGAACGCCACCCCCAGCGAACTTTTCAGGAATCCGGTCTGCCGTGCGTGAGCCATCGCGGAATCAGAACCGGTAAGGCTTCATCAGTTCGATCATCTCGCGGACGGCCTGCTCCATGCCGACCATGATCGCGCGCCCGACGATGGAGTGGCCGATGTTCAGTTCGCACAAATGCGGCACTTCCAGAATGCCGTCGATGTTTTCGTAGTCGATGCCGTGGCCGGCGTTGACCCGGATGCCGAGCTTATGGGCATACTCCGCCGCCTTCTTCAGCCGTTCCAGCTCGGCGGCGCGGGCGGCTCCGGCGGTGTTGGAATAGGTGCCGGTGTGCAACTCCACATAGTCGGCACCGGCCTTCGCGGCCGCGTCGAGCTGAGCAAGGTCGGGATCGATGAAAAGGCTGACCACAATGCCCGCCGCCTTCAGGGTTTCGACCGCCCTGCCGACCTTTTCCAGCTGCCCGGCGACGTCGAGGCCGCCCTCGGTGGTCAGCTCCTGCCGCTTTTCCGGCACCAGACAACTGCTGTGAGGCCTGAGTTCCAGCGCGATGCGGACCATCTCGTCGGTGACCGCCATCTCCATATTCAGCCGCCGCACCTGTTTCGCCAGCAGCGCCAGATCGGCGTCCTGCATATGACGGCGATCCTCGCGCAGGTGCGCGGTGATGCCCCACGCCCCGGCTTTTTCGGCGAGCATGGCGGCCTCCAGCGGCTCCGGCTTCGCGGCCATGCGGGCCTGGCGGACCGTCGCGACATGATCGATATTCACTCCGAGATTCAGCATAATAACAACCCTCCTTCTTCCTCTTCGGGTATTGCAGCTTCCTGTTTTCCCAGCAGCGGAGCGGCCATATTGACCAGACTTTTCAACTGCCGTTCCTCGCCGTTGAACCACGCGGGAGCCAGAATCACCCGCCGCAGCTCCGGCAGCAGCTCGCCGGACTCCTTCAAAACCCGGTTCACCGCCTCAAAATCCACCTGGCGCCGTTCCGCCATCGAAAATTCCAGCCGCCAGAGCTCATTGCAGAACCGCCGCGGCTTCACCGCCTCTTTATTCAGCCGCGCCATCCCCGGTTCCAGCGGATGCAGCTCCAGCGCGAACGCCACCGCGGGGCAGAGACAACTCCGGCGGAATTCGACGAACCGCGACAACTCCGGCTTTCCCGGCTCCGGCGGCAGCCGCAGCGAAAACCGCAGCGTCAGGCGGAACTCCGCCAGAATTCCCCAGCACGCCCGCAGCAGCCGCATCAGCTCCGCGGCATACCGGGCGTCGCCGAACGCCGTTTCCAGATCGAACGACACGCCGATCTCCTGCGCCTTCAACTCCGCCGCCCGGCGGCAGCGCGCCCGGAAGAGCTTCGTGAACTCCAATTGCAGCGCCAGTTTCTGGGTCGGCACCAGCCGCGCCAGCTCCGGCGGCACCAGATCGTGTACCGACAGCGCCAGCCGGTCGGGAGCGAACCGGTTGACCCGGCGGCGCGCCGTGCTGCTGTCGAGCATCTCGCCGGAGAATTCCAGTTCCCGGAACTCCGGCGGCAGATGGTCGGGCAGCGCCAGCAGCGCCCCTTCGCGATCGATGCCGATGCCGAGCCGGACCGTCATAGGAACCCGGCCTCCCGCAGGGTGTCCATCGAAATCGACGACTCCCGGCGCTCCGGCGCACCGGAACGGAATTCCAGCTGCCGGATCACATATTTGCCGATCACGTCGCCTTCGAGATTCACCGTCGAACCCGGCTCCCGTTCGGCCAGCGCGGTATCGCTGCGCGTGACCGGAATCAGGTGCACGGTAAAATGAGTTTCCCCGACTTCCACCACCGTCAGCGACACGCCGTCGATCGCGACGCTGCCCTTTTCGACCACTTCGCGGGCCAGCGATGCGGGCAGCGTCAGCTTCAACTCATAGTCGCCGTCGGCGCGCTTCGAATACGAGATCACCTCGGCGGTCGCGTCGACGTGGCCGGAGACGATATGGCCGCCCAGCCGGTCGCCGAGCCGCAGCGCCCGCTCCATATTGAGCTTCGCACCGACCGGCAGGAGTCCGAGATTGGTCCGCTTCAACGTTTCGGAGAGGGTGTAGAACTCCAGCGTCCCGTCCGGCAGCTCCCGTTCCAACGTCAGGCAGCAGCCGTTCACGGCGACGCTTTCGCCGTACCTCAGCGCCTCCAGCTTCTTCGCCGGACGGATGCGGAGCCGTTCCGCGCCGCGCCCGCAAAGGGTTCCCACTGTTTCGACCAGACCGGTAAACACCTGCTATTCCTCCAAATATCCGGATATCGCGATATCCTCGCCGTAATGGGTGACCTTGACCCGGTGCAGCTGCTGCGCAAGCGCCATCGAATCGGGATTGTCGCCGCCCAGCACCGGACGGCTGTCCCGCCCGCCGAGCAGCTTCGGAGCGATATGGAACTCCACATAATCGACCGCCCACGCCTGCAACGCGGAAGCCGCCAGTTCGCCGCCCCCCTCGATCAGCAGACAGGTGATCTCGCGTTTGCCGAGTTCGTCGAGCAGCCGTCCCCAGTCCTCCTCGCTTTCCAGCCGGACCAGTTCGGCGTTGCCGTCGGGAAAATACTCCTCAAGCTCCTCCTCGTCCATGCTGCGGCTGGCGATCAGCCGCAACGGCTGGCACGGCCAGGAGTCAGGTTCGCGCACGGTCAGCAGCGGACGGTCCTGCCGGACGGTTTCGCCGCCGACCATGATCGCGTCGCTGAGCCGCCGGAGCTGCTGCACCCGCCGCCGCGCGTCGGGGCCGGTGATCCACTTGGATTCGCCGTCGGCGGTCGCGATCTTGCCGTCCAATGTCATCGCCATTTTCAGGATCACGAAGGGGCGGCCGGTGGTGATCCACTTGAAGAACGGCCGGTTGATCTCGCCGCAGGCGGCACGCTCGACGCCGACGGTGACCTGAATGCCCGCCTCTTCGAGCAGCTGGACGCCGCGCCCGGCATGTTTCGGATTCGGGTCCAGCGAACCGATCACCACCCGGCTGATGCCGGCGGCCCTGATCGCATCGGTGCAGGCCGGAGTGCGGCCCACCGTCGAACACGGTTCAAGCGTCACATAGATGGTGGCGCCCTTCGCGTCAAGCCCGTGCTTTTCCACATCGATCAACGCGTTGATTTCGGCATGCGGCTCCCCGGCTTTGCAGTGATAGCCGCGCCCGATGATCTCGCCGTCGCGGACGATCACCGCGCCGACCATCGGATTCGGACTGGTCAGGCCCCATCCCATTCTGGCCAGGGCCAGCGCCTCCAGCATAAACTTCTGGTCACATCTGACAGACTCGCTCATATCCCTCGTTTGGTTCAGTTCCTGTATCGGACGCTTGCCGCGTCACTTGCTCTCTTCGCCGAACAACGCTCCGGCGTAGTATTCCGCACTGAAAGGCTGCAGATCCTCCGGCTGCTCGCCGAAACCGATGAAGAAGGTCGGCAGCTCGAACTCCTGATGCAGCGCCACCACCATGCCGCCCTTGGCGGTGCCGTCCAGCTTGGTCAGCACCAGACCGGTCACGCCGGTGGTCTTCGTAAATTCGCGGGCCTGATTCACCACGTTGCCGCCCAGGCTCGCATCCACGGTCAGCCACACCTCGTGCGGCGCGCCGGGATAGACCTTTTCAATCGAACGGCGGATTTTCGCAAGCTCATCCATCAGCCCCTTCTGGTTGTGCTGCCGCCCGGCGGTGTCGATCAGCAGGAAATCCGCGCCGCGCGCCAGCGCCGCCTGCGTCGCGTCGAACGCCACACTGGCCGGGTCCGCGCCGTGCTTCGCCGAAACCACCTGACAGCCGGTCCGCTCGCCCCACAACTGGAGCTGTTCGACCGCCGCCGCCCGGAAAGTGTCGCAGGCGGCCAGGATCACTTTCTTATTCTCCGCCTTGAGCCGCGCGGCCAGCTTGCCGATCGTGGTGGTCTTGCCGCTGCCGTTCACGCCGACCATCAGGATCACGGTCGGCTTGCCCTCCGGCGCGAAGTTGACCGGGCGGACGCGGGAGTTCAGAATCGTCGTCACCGTCTCCATCGCCACCTTGACCAGATCGGCGTCGGTCGCAATTTCGCCGCGCTCATACCGGTCCCGGATGTCGCCGACGATCCGCAGCGAGGCCGGCACCCCGAAATCCGCCTGGATCAACATCGCTTCGAGGTCGTCGAAGGAGGCCGCGCCGTGCGCCTTGATCCCGGTGAACATCCCGGCGATCGTGCGCGTCACTTTGGTAGTGGTCTTCTCCAGCCCCCGCTTGAAGATGGAAAAAATCGATTTCATCTGCAATCCCCCGTATAAAAATCCGTCACTCCGCCGCAGGCTTCCTTTTATCGCCGCGGGGCGAACGCTTCAAGGTGTCCTTGACACCGTTCAATACACCGTTGATGAAGTTTCCGGCCGCTTCGCCGGAGTAGTCGCGGGCGATCTCCACCGCCTCGTCGATGCTGACCACCGGAGGGACCTCCTCCTCGTACAGCATCTCGGCGACCGCGATCCGCATGATATTGCGGTCGACCACCGAAAGCCGGTCCCACTCCCAGTTCTCCGAACGGGCCTGAATCGTCGCGTCGATCTCCTCTTTGTGGACCGCCACATTGTTGTAAAGCTGCTGCGCGTATTCGCGCCCCTTGCGGGCCAGCCGGTTTTCCTGCAGCGCGTGCTGCTCACGCACCTCCTCGAAGAACTGGCCGAACGTCGCCGCCGAGGGCAGCTCATCGCGCATGTCGCAACGGAACAGATACTGCATCGCCAGCTCGCGCCCCAGCCGCTTCGCATGGGGTTTGAAACCGGCCTGATCGTTAACTTCGTCGTCGAACATATACAGCCTTACCGGATCGCTTTATTCAGGTTGGCCATTTCGATCGCCGCCAGCGCCGCATCCACACCCTTGTTTCCGGCTTTGGTGCCGCTGCGTTCGATCGCCTGTTCGAGGTTCTCGGCGGTGATCATCCCGTAGGTGACCGGCACGCCGAACTCCAGTCCGAGCTGGGCGAGGCACTTCGCGACTTCGGAGTTGATGTATCCGGCATGGGCGGTCGCCCCCTGGATCACCACGCCGAGCGCGAGGATCGCGTCGTACTTTTCGGTCCTGAGCATCTTCTTGATCGCAAACGGGATCTCATAGGAGCCCGGCACGTAGGCGACCGAAACATCGTTCGCGTCGCCGCCGTGGCGCACGATCGCATCCATCGCGCCGTCCAGCAATCTGCTGACGAAGAAGTCGTTGAACCGCGCGCACACGATCCCGAACTTGAGCCCCCGGGCCTCCAGGCTGCCTTCAAACACCGTACCGGCAGATTTGTTATTCGCCATATTCAGTATTCCTTCCCAATCTTATATGTGAATTTCCGTTCTTTCACCGTATCCCCGCCATCCGCACTCAACGCCGGCCCGGCGGATTCCATCATCCGCCGGAGCCGGCATTGCTCCGAATCACAGGAATTATTCCAAACGCTTTTCAGCGCAATTCCACTTTCAGCTCCTTCGCCAGCTTCTCGCGCAGCTTTTCAAAGCGCGAATTGACTTCGGCGTCGGTCAGCGTCCGCTCCGCATTGCGGAAGGTCAACTGGTACGCCATGCTCTTTTTATGCTCCGCCTTGAGCTTGTCGTCGACGAAGATGTCGAAGAGCCGCACCGATTCGAGGTCCGCCGGCTTGCTGCGCCGGATGAATTCGAGGATCGCGCCGTGTTCCAGTTTTTCGTCCGCCACGAACGCGACGTCGCGGCTGGTCGCCGGGAACAGCGAGAACGGCACATAGTAGCTCCGGCCGTGGTCGGCGTTCACGATCACCTCCACGTCGAGCTGCGCCGCGAACACCGGATAGGAGGTCCGCCATCCTCTGGTCAGGTCCGCCGCGAGTTCGCCGAAGTGACCGGCCTTCTTTCCTTCGATCCACACCTCGGCCGCACGGCCGGGACGGAACCGGGCGTCGTCCGCCGCCACGAATTTATAGCGTTTCACATTCGCCAGCTCGAACAGCGACTCCAGCGCCCCCTTGAGGTCGTAGAAGTCGTACTCTTCCTTAAGCTCCGCCGAATACCGTTCCGGCTGCCGCAGGCCCGAAAGCGCCATGCACAGCTCGAACCGCTCCTCCGGGAACAGCTCCGCATTCCCGCAGAACACCTTGCCGACTTCAAACAGCCGCAGGTTCAGATTGCGGCGGGAGATGTTGCGCTCGATCGTGCCGAGCATTTCGCCGAGCAGCCCCGGCCGCAGCACCGCCAGCTCCAGGCTCAGCGGATTCTTCAGCTCGATCAGGTCCTCGCGCCGGAAGCGGCGATCCGCCAGCGCCGAATTCACATTGACCATGCTGTAATGCATACACTCGTAGAAACCGAGGTCGATCACCCGGTCCCGCAGGGTCTGGAGCGCCTGATAGGCGTCCTCGCGGATCGAGCCGCACATCTTCGCGGCGACCGGAATTTCAGGAATCCGGTCCAGCCCGTTGATCCGCGCCACCTCCTCGGCGAGGTCCGCCTCGCGCTCCAGATCGAGCCGGAACAACGGGGCAGTCACGGTGCAGCCTCCGGAAGTCACATCGTCCACTTTCAAATGGAGCTTGCGGAAGATGTCCGCGATCCGCTCGTTGGAGACCTCCGCGCCGATCAGACTGCGGATGCGGTCGAAACGGCACGGGATCACCTTTTCGGCGGGACGGCCGGAGTTCACATCGACCTTTTCGGAAGCCAGTTCGCCGCCGGCGGTCGCCAGGATCAGCTGCACCGCGCGGTCGCTGGCCAGAGAAGCCATGTCGTAATCCACGCCGCGCTCATAACGGTAGCTCGAATCACTGGAAATGCCCAGCTCGCGGCTGGTCGCCCGGATGTTCGACGGGAAGAACACCGCGCTCTCCAGCAGTACGTCGGTGGTCGCTTCGGTCACACCGGAGTATTCGCCGCCCATCACGCCCGCCAGCGCCATCGGCTTGACCGCGTCCGCGATCACCAGATGGCGCTCCTGCAGCGTCAGGGTCTTGCCGTCCAGCGTGGTGATCTGTTCGCCCGGCTTCGCCCGGCGCGCGACCACGCGTTTGCCCTCCAGTTTATCAAGGTCGAACGCGTGCAGCGGCTGCCCCAGCTCCATCAGCACGAAGTTGGTCACGTCGACCACGTTGTTGATCGAACGCAGCCCGATGCTTTCCAGCCGTTCCACCAGCCACTTCGGGCTGGGGCCGACCTTCACGTTTCTGATCACGCGGCCGATATAGCGCCGGCAGAGGTCCGGGGCTTCGACGGTCACCAGGCCGGGAGCCGGGATATCGCACTCCGGCACCGTGATCTCCGGCAGCTTCGCCGGAGTATCCAGCAGACAGGAGACATCGCGCGCCACGCCCCACATCGACAGCCAGTCGGGGCGGTTCGGCGTGACTTCGACCTCGATCCGGGTGTCGCCGGGGAACAGGGTTTCGACCGGCGTGCCGAGCTTCAGCGACGAATCAAGGATCATCAGCCCTTCGTGATTGTCCGAAAGCCCCAGCTCCTTTTCGCTGCACATCATCCCCATCGACTCGACGCCGCGC
>ENA-UERN01001751-UERN01001751.1-human-gut-metagenome-genome-assembly--contig:-NODE-1751-length-18982-cov-2.907643_pt1 | contig 18982 bp, 17 predicted proteins | sample MGYA00242950_ERZ507950 | MGnify/ENA primary metagenome ERZ507950 (study PRJEB26167, sample SAMN06115515) | human gut metagenome | host: Homo sapiens | place: China:Ningxia | collected 2014-11-26...
GAAACCATGTCACGAATAGTATATAATATTCGTGACATCATGAAAGGAGAGCACGGTCGTGGACAATGGATATATGCAGAAAATACGAGCGCGAATTCTTGCTGCTGAGGATGGTGCAGTTTTTGTTGCTCCTGATTTTGCAGATATTGCGGACACCGCAACAATTCGCCAAGGATTGAAGCGGCTTTACCAATCTGGCATTATCCGCAGAATTATCAGAGGCATTTACGAAAAGCCAAAGTACAGCAAACTGCTTGATGAATATGTAGCGGCCGACCCGGACGCTGTTGCAAAGGCATTGGCGCGGAACTACCACTGGACCATTGCCCCATGCGGAAATACGGCCCTGAATTTGCTGGGCCTCTCTACACAGGTAACGGCGGTCTGGTCCTACATCAGCGACGGTCCGTATAAGACCTATGAGTGGAATTCCACCAAGCTGGAATTTAAGCATAGGACCAACAAGGAAATCACTGGCCTGTCTTACATGACGAGTCTGGTGATCCAGGCGCTGAAAACTCTGGGAAGGACCAACGTGACGCCGGAGATCATACAGACGCTTTCTGAAAAGCTGTCCGAGGCTGAAAAGCAAGCCTGTCTGAAAGAGGCAACGGAATCCACGGATTGGGTTTATGATACGATACGAAAAATGTGTGGAGGTGACACACAATGAGGAATGTAGCACGATTGCCGGAAAGTGATCGGCGCGAACTGTTCCGAAATACCGCCGATAAAATGGGCTTGAATGATGCCATCGTAGAAAAAGATTTTTGGGTATGCTTTACGCTGGATTATCTGTTCCACCGCTGCCCCTGGAAAGATGCTATTACCTTCAAAGGCGGCACCAGCCTTTCCAAGGCTTTCAACCTGATCAGCCGCTTTTCCGAAGATATTGATCTGATTCTGGATTGGCGGGTGCTGGGATACGGTAAGGACGAGCCATGGGAAAAACGTTCCAACACCAAACAGGATACGTTCAACAAAGAAGCCAATGCTCGGGCAGAGGTTTTTCTTGCGGAGCAGTTTTGTCCCACCATTCAGGCAGAACTTTCTCAGGAGCTTGGCTGTGAGGCGAATATTTACATAGACGAAAAGGACAAACAGACAGTTACCTTTGCCTATCCGCACCTGTTTACAAATCCCGCTACCTTGCAGGTTATTCGTTTGGAGATCGGTGCGCTGGCCGCTTGGACGCCCGCAAAAATCGCTCAGATCGAGCCCTATGCCGCAACCTATTATCCGAAAGTCTTTGCGCAAAAGAATACGGCCGTTCTGACCGTTGCACCGGAGCGGACTTTCTGGGAAAAGGCAACGATCCTACACCACGAGGCGAACAGACCCGAGAGTTCGGAAATGCCGCAGCGTTATTCCCGGCACTACTATGATCTGTACCGTATGTCCATGACACCTGTGAAAGAAGCTGCCTTTGCCCGGGTGGAATTGCTGAAGACAGTGGTGGACTTCAAGATGAAGTTTTATCCGAGAGCCTGGGCAAAGTATCAGGAAGCTATTCCCGGCACCTTGAAGCTTGTTCCCCCGGAGTATCGCTTTGCAGCATTGGCCGCAGATTACGAAGCAATGAAGGATATGCTCTATGGTGATGTGCCGACCTTTGAGACTGTCATGAGCGCAGTCAGCGAATTAGAAAAAGAAATCAACGCACTGTAACAACCTAATATTATAAAGCCACCGGCTAAGCCGATGGTCTTGACTCGTGAGCCCGGCAGGTAGAAGAAACGTTGTCACTGATAAGGATTTGACCAGAGACGGTAAAAGGAAGTATAATTGGACTGAGAGAAAACAACAGGAGTGACAATATGGTAAAAAATCAAGTACATTCATCTCAGTCAGGAACCTTTGACATCAGTGCAGCAATGCTTCATATCATTGCCATGACATTTATGCTGATGGATCATCTCTGGGCTACGCTCCTTCCGGCTCAGGACTGGCTGACCTGCGTAGGAAGGCTCGCGTTTCCCATCTTTGCATTTATGGCAGTGGAAGGATATTTTCACACGCACAGCTTTAAAAAGTACATTCTCCGGCTGCTGCTGTTTGCGGTGCTGTCGGAGATACCCTTTGATCTGATGTATGGCGGAACCTGGTTCTATCCGTTTCATCAGAATGTGATCTGGACGCTGTTGATAGGACTTTCAGGAATCCATTTGATGGAAAAAACTCGAAAAAAACAGAAGCTTACGATCTTTCTGCCGACGGCGGTTCTGGTCGTGCTGGTTGGAAGTGCACTTGGGACGGTAGGAATGGCAGATTACTATGGTGCCGGTGTATTGACACTGTTTATTTTTTACTTTTTCCGGGGAAGAAAATGGTGGTGTTTTGCCGGACAGATTCTGGCGCTCTATTGGGTCAATGTAGAGCTGCTGGGAGGTCTGATGTACCCCATCCGGCTTTTTGGGATGGACTTTGAACTCTGCCAGCAGGGACTTGCATTGCTTTCACTGCTTCTGATCTGGTTGTATCGTGGACGGCAGGGCTGCCATACGAAAGTCTTCCAGTATAGCTGTTATGCGTTTTATCCGGTCCATATGCTGATTCTTGCATTGGTGCTGAATTATGTAAATCGATAATGATAAGAACTGCGGCTGCAGGGAATACGACCCTGCAGCCATTTGAAATCTTGTGGCACATATAAAAAAGAGCGGTAGGATCGTTTCCTTTATTTTAAATATTCATCCATCCAGTTAATGATCTCCGTCATCCGGTCGATCCTGTTCTCCGGCTTTCCGCCTCTGGACAGCTCATGGTTTTCTCCATGGAACAGGCAAAGCTTCGACGGGCAGCCGTTCCGCTTGATGGCGCTGAACATGGCGAGTCCTTCCGCCATATAGCAGCGGTAGTCCTCATCAGAGTGGATAAAGAGTGTCGGTGTCTTGCAGTTCGGCGCAAACTGGAGCGGAGACTGCTTCCAGAGAAGCTCCACATCGGTCCTCGTGTTGGCTCCCTGGTTGTTTAAGATGAAGGTGTGTCCGATATCGGAGTTGTGCTCAAAGGATACCCAGTTAGAGATGGAACGCTGGGAAGCGGCGGCATGGAACCGGTCTGTATGTCCGATGATCCAGTTTGTCATAAATCCGCCGTAGGAGCCGCCTGTGACACCGAGATGTTCCGGATCGATCATCGGATACCGCTTTAGGACTTCATCCGTGAAATCCATCAGGTTCTGATAGTCCACAGTTCCGTAGATTCCGTTGATATTTCCAAAATCCGTGCCCCGTCCGTCAGATCCTCTCGGATTGCAGAAGAACACGAAATATCCGCGGTTTGCCCACATCTGCATCTCATGATAGTAGACGTCTGAATAAACGGTTCTCGGACCGCCGTGGATAGTTAAGATGCCGGGATAGGACTTTCCTTCCTCGAAACCTGCCGGTTTTAAGACCCATCCGTGGATCTCGTAGCCGTCGCTGGCGGTGAAAGAGAACGCCTCCGGTGTCTGTACGTCATATTCGTCGGTGAGCCAGTCATTCATGTGGGTCACCTGCTCGCCGTCTACAAAGAGTTCCGCAATGTGGAGTCCGTGGAATTCCATGGAGGCGATGTGTCCGCCCGCGAGATCGAAGCTGTCGCAGGAGCTTCCTGCCGTCAGCGGCCCGGAGACGGTGCCGCCCCGGGAGATCTTATAGAGATGGGAAAAATCTCCCACGGTGGAAATATAGTAAAATTCCCCGCCCACAGCCTTAAATGTCTGTCCTGCGCCGAATCTGGAATCGGAGCCCACGGAGGAGCCGCCGATGGAAGATTCATAAGGATGGATCAGCTTCATGGATCCGTCCACGAGATCCATATGGTAGAAGTCACAGTATTTCGTCGTATCCTTATAGGAGTCATCCGTTGCCGCAATGAGTGCAGTCTTTTCGTCTAAGAGGGAGACAACTCCGGTGCGCATGGAATCCGGCGCGATCAAGGTTTTTGTCTCTCCGGTGGAGAGGTTATAAAGATAAACGCCCGGACGAATCCCCATGACACCCTGTTTCCACGGATATGCTTTGTAGAGCAGGAGATTTCCAAGGACAGAATACTGGGAACAGTCGGTCCAGTCGTCCGCCACGTAAGTGAGTTTACCGGATCCCATATCATAGATGGCGTAACGGTTCCTCTTCGCGTTCGTGTATCCCTGACCATTGCCCCAGAACGGAAGCTCGTCGAAGACCTCGTAAGATTTCTTTCTCGTATCTCTGTAATTATCATGACGGATCGTCAGAAGGTAACGTCCATCCGGGAGAAGGCGGATCCCTGTGACAGTAGCCGGAATGGACGTGATGCACTGGGCCTCTCCGCCGGACGGAGAGATCTCATAGAGGAAAGAAGTTCCGTTCTCCTTTTCTTTTTTTAAGGCGGCAGTCCGGGCTGCGGTAAAGATCAGGGTATTCTCCGCGGTCCAGCTCCAGGTCTTCGCGTCACCGCTGCAGGTGACACGGGAGACAGTCTTCTTCCCGAGATCATACAGGTACAGGTCAGACAGATAGCCATTGGTCTCCCGGTCCGGTACGGATACCGTGAAGGCGATCTTCGTTCCATCGGGTGAGAAATGTGGGTTGCTCAAAAAACGGAACTTCAGGAATGTGTCGATCTCAATCTTCTTCATCGTCATGTCCTCCATAATTAATATTTTGTAATAGGAAATCCGAGGAATTCTCTATTATACAAACAGGCACTAATGTGCCAATGATGCGCACTTGCGCAAAAATGCAGGTCAGATGCATCCATCCACAGAATCTGCCGGGCTGACCCCGGAAGATCATAGGCCGGAAGGCACTGGATCGCTATGAAATGAGTATAAATACTCAGAGTGGAATGTGTCAAGGAAAAGTGGAGCAGGGGTATCCGGAAAAAGCGCTTGCCATATCAGAAAAATGATGTTAGAATATTTTAGACTATGTATAATGCGCACGAAAAGATCCTTGGGACTGGTGCACGAGAGATAAAAAAGAGCGAGATGCGAAGAGAAAGGAAGATAAATCGATGTCAGGACATAATAAGTTTTCCAACATCAAACACAAGAAAGAGAAAAACGACGCAGCAAAGGGTAAAATCTTTACCGTAATCGGAAGAGAGATCGCTGTCGCAGTTAAAGAGGGCGGCGCTGATCCGGCTAACAACAGCAAACTGCGTGATGTAATTGCAAAAGCGAAAGCAAACAACATGCCGAACGATACCATCGACCGCGGTATCAAAAAAGCTGCCGGTGACTTAAACTCTGTAAACTACGAGAACTTAACATACGAAGGATACGGCCCGAGCGGTGTAGCGATCATCGTTGACACACTGACTGACAACAAGAACCGTACTGCAGCTAATGTTAGAAGCGCCTTCACAAAGGGCGGCGGAAACGTAGGTGCTCAGGGAAGCGTTTCCTTCATGTTCGACCGCAAGGGCCAGATCGTGATCGACAAAGAAGAGTGTGATATGGATGCCGACGAGCTCATGATGGCTGCACTTGATGCAGGCGCTGAGGATTTCTCCGAGGAAGAGGACAGCTACGAGGTTATCACAGATCCGGACAACTTCAGTGCGGTCCGCGAGGCTCTCGAGAAAGCCGGAATCCCGATGGTAGAGGCTGATATTACTATGATCCCGCAGAACTGGGTAGAACTTACTGACGAGGAAGCGATCAAGAAGATGCAGAGAATCCTTGATCTCCTTGACGAGGATGATGACGTACAGGCTGTATACCACAACTGGGATGAATAAAAAATCGTGATTGTGTATGTTGTGATCCCCTTTCACCAGAATTGTACTGATGAGAGGGGATTTCTTCATGTAACAGGAAAATCGGAGAGCGTGGAACTCTCCGGAGACAGGAGGGAGGAGTCCGTTATGACGGATATGAAGAAAAATATAAAAAGGACAGCAGTGCTTTCTGTGGTGCTGGTCCTGATGTTCGCGATAACCGTATTTGGCGCGGAGCAGACAGAAGAGTATGTGCCGGCGGTCTATGCGACGTTCTGGGCGCTCGTTCCGCCGGTCGTGGCGATCGGGCTGGCACTTATCACAAAAGAGGTGTACAGTTCCCTGTTCATCGGTGTTCTTATGGGTGGAATCCTGTATTCCGGTTTCAGCTTTGAGGGAACGATCACCCATATTTTTGAGGACGGAATGATAAACGTTCTCTCTGACAGCTACAATGTGGGAATCCTGATCTTCCTTGTGATCCTTGGCACGATGGTGTGCCTGATGAACCGGGCCGGCGGGTCGGCAGCATTCGGCCAGTTTGCGGCGGATCATATTAAGGGACGCGTGGGCGCGGAGCTTGCGACGATCCTGCTGGGCTGTCTGATCTTTATCGATGATTATTTTAACTGCCTGACCGTGGGAAGCGTGATGCGCCCTGTGACAGACAAATTTAAAGTCTCAAGAGCAAAGCTCGCGTACCTGATTGACGCGACGGCAGCTCCGATCTGCATTATCGCACCGATCTCTTCCTGGGCGGCCGCGGTTACCGGATTTGTTGAGGGCGAGGACGGATTTTCTATCTTCGTGCGGGCGATCCCATACAACTTTTACGCGATCCTGACGATCGTGATGATGATCGGAATGGTACTTTTACGGACAGAATTCGGTTCTATGAAATTTCATGAGAAGAATGCGCTCAAGGGGGACCTTTATACCACGCCGGGACGTCCGTATGACACGGAGAAACAGCCGGAGGTCTCTGTCAGGGGAACCGTTCTGGATCTTCTGATCCCGATCATATCCCTGATCATTTGCTGCATGGTCGGCATGCTCTATACGGGGGGATTTTTCTCAGGAGAGGATTTTGTGACAGCCTTCTCCCAGAGTGACGCGTCCCTGGGACTTACGATGGGAAGCTTTTTCGGACTTTTGATCACCATCGGTCTCTATCAGGTACGCCGGGTCCTGAAATTCTCTGAGTGCATGGCCTGCATTCCGGAAGGTTTTAAGTCCATGGTCCCGGCGATTATGATCCTGTCCTTCGCATGGACACTGAAGGCGATGACGGACAGCCTCGGCGCAGATGTCTATGTGGCGACGGTGGTTGCGTCCAGCGCCCGTTCCTTCTTAAATTTCCTTCCGGCGATCATCTTCGTTGTGGGCTGCTTCCTGGCTTTCGCGACGGGAACATCCTGGGGAACCTTCGGGATCCTGATCCCGATCGTTGTTGCTGTGTTTGAAAACAGCAACCCGGATCTTATGATCATCTCCATCTCTGCCTGCATGGCAGGAGCTGTCTGCGGTGACCACTGTTCTCCAATCTCCGACACGACGATCATGGCATCCGCCGGAGCCCAGTGTGAACATGTAAACCATGTGACGACCCAGCTTCCGTATGCGGTCACGGCGGCGGTTGTGTCCTTCGTCTCCTACATTATCGCGGGCTTCGTACAGTCCGCATGGATTGCCCTGCCGATCGCCATTGCGCTTATGGTGGCCACAATGTTTGTGATCCGCGCGGTGAATGGAGTGATGAAGGAAGAAGCGTGAGTTCCATGTGGCCACTGAACGTGCCGGATGGCTCCGGTTTTGAAAGGACCTGCGGAATCTGCGGGTCCTTTTCCTGTTCTGTATGTTTCTGACGATATTTTCCGGTTGCTTTTTTGCCGGTTTCTGGTATAATAGTTTTTGTTCCCGGGGTATGGCGTAGCTTGGTAGCGCGCTCGGCTGGGGGCCGAGAGGTCGCAGGTTCAAATCCTGTTGCCCCGATTTTTGATGAGCAGGAGCTGGAATGAACCAGCCCCTGCTTTTGCTTTACCGGTACAGCCAAAAGTTGCAAACAGAAACGGGAATTGCTATAATGAGAACAGTATAATGCCCTGCGGTCCCAATCCGTCGGGGATGAGAAACGGAAAGGTCAGATCATATATGAAACCAATCATTCTTTTATACCATCTGCCGGAAGGCGAGAGACTTGCGAAGATCAAGAGGGCGCTGTTCCCGCTTGGAATGAAGCTGCGGGCTGTGAAAAAGGAAGAGTATCTGGAACCGGTGGGATATCTTGCCGGGGTGAAGGAACTCGTGCCCTGTGGGAAGGTCTATACAGGAGATGACTTTGAAAAAGAGATGATGGTGATGGCGGGACTCACCTCAAAGCAGGTGGACACGGTGATCCTTGCGCTGAGAAAGACGGGGGCCGGAAGGATTGACTACAAGGCAGTCCTTACGCCGACGAACCAGAGCTGGAACGCGCTGACATTATACGGGGAGCTTGCGAAGGAACACGCGAAAATGAACCGGTAGATCACCGGAATCCGGAAAGACTGACGATGAACCTGACTGTTTGACAGTCCATAAAATGGAATGGAGGGATCGGTCCATGAGAGATGAGAAGAAACAGCAAAAAGAAGCTCTGAAGGAAGAAATGCTGAGACTCGGGAACCTTCAGCGGGAATGCAAAGAGGAAAAGATTCCTGTCTATATTACCTTTGACGGTTACGACGGTGCCGGAAAGGGCGTGCAGATCGGCCGGCTCATGCAGGCACTGGATCCGAGAGGCTTTGACGTTTACACCGGAGATAAGGATACCGAGGAGGAAGCGCTCCGTCCGTTCCTCTGGCGGTTTGCGGTCCATGCCCCGGCGGATGGGCGGATCACGATCTATGACACAAGCTGGTACCGGAGGGTTCAGGCGGACCGGTTCGAGGGAAAGCTGAATGAAAAGAAAGCAGATGCCGCGTTTGAGGATATCTGCGCGTTTGAGAGATGCCTGGTGGACGGCGGAACCGTTCTCATCAAATTTTTTCTGGATATTTCAGAGAAGGAACAGGAAAAGCGGTTTAAAAAACTTCTGGAATCAAAGGATACCGCATGGCGCGTCACAGAGAAAGAACTTGCGAGAAATGCCCATTACGGAAAATATAAGAAGCTCAGCGATGAGATGATCAGGAGAACGGATATGCCTTATGCTCCCTGGTACGTGATCGACGCGAAGGAAAAGAGCGGGACGGCGCTAGTGGTCATAAAGACGGTGGCAGATGTTCTGGAAAAGGCGCTTGAGAAAAAACGGGCGGGAAAAGAGGCGGAGATCTTTGAGAAACCGGTTCCGCCTGACAGATATGAAAAAGGGATCCTTGCAAAAGCGGACCTGACAAAGCGCCTTGAGGAGGCGGAATACCGGAAAAAACTGGACAAGCTCCAGAAACGGCTGGAAGTGCTCCACGGAGAACTCTACCGTCTGCGGATCCCGGTGATCCTTGGCTTTGAGGGCTGGGATGCCGCCGGAAAGGGAGGAGCGATCAAACGTCTGACGAGCCATCTTGATCCCCGCGGATATAAGGTCTGCCCGACAGCATCCCCGAACGATGTGGAAAAATCCCATCACTATCTCTGGCGCTTCTGGAATCATGTTCCGAAGGCAGGACACATCGCGATCTTTGACCGCACCTGGTACGGAAGAGTCATGGTGGAGCGGATCGAGGGCTTCTGTTCCGAGGAGGACTGGCACCATGCATATCGGGAGATCAACGAGATGGAAGCACATTTTGTGCACTCCGGGGCTCTTGTCTTAAAATTCTGGCTCCAGATCGACAAGGACGAGCAGGAGCGGCGGTTCAATGACCGGATGAAGAACCCGGAAAAACGGTGGAAGATCACAGACGAGGACTGGAGAAACAGGGAAAAGTGGGATGCTTACGTGCTTGCTGTAAATGAAATGCTGGAAAAGACCTCTACAAAGGATGCCCCCTGGATCGTTGTGGAAGGAAATTCCAAGTGGTATGCGCGAATCAAGGTCCTTGAAACTGTGGCGGATGCCATGGAAAAAAAGATAAAAGAAGTGGAAAAGAACAGAAAAAGATGAGCAAAGTAGTGATTATAGGCGGCGGGGCAGCGGGAATGGCTGCTGCCATCGGCGCCGCGGAGTGCGGACATGATGTCTCCGTTTATGAGAAAAATGAGAAGCTTGGAAAAAAGATCTATATCACGGGAAAAGGACGCTGCAATCTGACGAACGGCTGCGATACGGAGGACCTGTTCAGAAATATGGTCTCCAACGGAAAGTTCCTCTACAGTGCCATCTATGGATTCACAAACTTTGATATCGTGGATCTTGTGGAGGCAAACGGCTGCCCGGTGAAGGAAGAACGGGGAGCAAGAATGTTCCCGGTATCGGACCATGCTTCCGATGTGACGGGGGCCTTGGAGCGGAAGATGAAAACTCTTGGCGTAAAGATCTTCTTAAATGAACCGGTCAGGGATATCGTGATCAGGGACGAAAGGGCGGCAGGGATCATTCTGGAAAAATCTGGAAAGAGTGTGGATGCCGATGCAGTGGTGATCGCCACAGGCGGACTTTCCTATCCGTCAACAGGTTCCACGGGGGACGGGTACCGTTTTGCGAAAGAGGCGGGTCACACGGTGACACCTTTGTCACCGGCGCTTGTTCCGTTCGTGTGTGCAGAAGATGATGTGAAAGAACTTCAGGGACTCTCCTTGAGAAACATCGAGGTGACTGTCTGGAACGGAAAGAAAGTGCTCTGGAAAGAGTTCGGCGAGATGCTGTTTACGCATTTTGGCGTCAGTGGACCTGTCGTTTTGAGTGCCAGCAGCTATGCGGCGAAGATCATCAAAAAAACACCGCTCAGAATGGATATCGACCTGAAACCGGCACTCTCAAAAGAGCAGCTGGATGCGAGAATCCTGCGGGATTTCGATGAGGCGAAAAATAAGCAGTTTAAGAACTCCTTAAATCACCTCTTCCCGGCAAAGCTGATCCCGGTGATGATAAAGAGGAGCGGCATCGATCCGGAAAAACAGGTCAACGAGGTGACTGCGGAGGAGAGAAAACGTCTGGTGGATCTCACAAAAGCGTTTTCCGTGACGCTCACAGGACTCCGCGGGTACAATGAGGCAATCGTGACGCAGGGCGGAGTGAATGTGAAGGAAGTGAATCCATCCACTATGGAATCGAAGAAGCTGCAGGGCCTCTATTTTGCGGGCGAGGTTCTGGATCTGGACGGTGTGACCGGCGGATTTAACCTGCAGATCGCCTGGTCGACCGGAATGCTGGCAGGCAGAAGCGTATAGAGCACCGGACCTGAGAAGCAGCTTTGAACCCGTATGGCTGTAAAGATATGGAACCATCACGAATAAATAAAAAATCTTGGAATAAACTAAGGGGAGAATAACATGTCTTTTAATGTAGCAATAGACGGACCGGCAGGAGCCGGAAAGAGCACCGTGGCAAAGTCTGTGGCAGCTCTGAAGAATTTTATCTATGTGGATACCGGAGCAATGTACCGGGCAATGGCGTTATATTTTCTGCGCCAGGGAATCGATAAGACCGACGAGAACGCCATCAACGCGGTACTTGACAAGGTGGAGATCACGATCCGTTACGAGAACGGTGCGCAGCAGGTGATCTTAAACGGCGAGAATGTATCCGGGCTGATCCGCACCGAAGAGGTCGGAAACATGGCTTCAGCCACATCCGTCTACAAGAAGGTCCGTGAGAAGCTCGTGGAACTCCAGAAAGATCTGGCAAAGAAGGCGGACGTGATCATGGATGGACGCGACATCGGAACCTGTGTCCTGCCGGATGCCGATGTGAAGGTATATCTGACAGCAAGCTCCGCAGTCCGGGCGAAACGCCGCTATCATGAGCTTAAGGAGAAAGGAACAGCCTGCGATCTCGATGAGATCGAGAAGGACATCATCGAACGGGATTACCGGGATATGCACCGGGAGAATTCCCCGTTGAAACAGGCGGATGACGCCGTACTCCTTGACAGCTCCGACATGACGTTAAAAGAGGTCGTGGACACGATCACAGCGATGATCGATAAGAAGCAGGGTGCGTAAGATGGAAGTAACAGTTGCAAAGACAGCAGGCTTCTGCTTTGGTGTGAAGCGTGCCGTGGAAAAAGTATATGATCAGATCGGCAGGACGGAAAAAAGGATCTACACCTACGGTCCAATTATCCATAATGAGCAGGTCGTGGGCGATCTCAGGGAAAAGGGTGTGGAGGTCATCGACTCTTTAGAAGAATTGAAGACGATCCGGAACGCTGTTGTTGTGATCCGCTCCCACGGTGTCGGAAAAAATGTCTACGAGATCTTAAAGGAAAACGATGTGGAAATCGTGGATGCCACATGTCCCTATGTGAAAAAGATCCACCGGATCGTCGAAAAACAGTCAGCAGAAGGAAGAAAAGTTCTGATCATAGGCAGTGAGGACCATCCGGAGGTGCAGGGCATCAAGGGCTGGGGAGATGAGCGGACAGTGGTCATCGAGGACATGGATGATTTTCTTAAGCTGCAGCTTCCGGAAAATGAGAAGCTTTGTATTGTATCCCAGACGACATTTAATTACAAGAAATTTCAAGATATAGTTGAAAAAATTTCTAAAACGAGGTATGATATAACTGTTTTAAATACGATTTGCAATGCAACACAGGAAAGACAAGTGGAAGCGATGAGGATAGCCTCACAGGTGGACGTGATGCTGGTTATCGGCGGGAAACACAGCTCGAATACCCAGAAGCTATACGATATCTGCCGGAAGGAATGTAAAAACACCTATTACATCCAGACTCTGGGCGACTTTAATCCTGAATGTATTAGTTCTGTGCGCAGTGTAGGTATTACGGCCGGGGCGTCAACCCCAAACAATATTATCGAGGAGGTTCATACTAAATGTCAGAATTAAGTTTTGAACAAATGTTAGAAGAATCATTAAAAACAATACGTACAGGAGAGGTTGTCACCGGTAAGGTCATTGACGTAAAAGAAGACGAAATCGTTTTAAATATTGGTTACAAGTCTGATGGCATCATTACCCGCAGTGAATACACAAACGAGTCCAACGTAGACTTAAGAAATCTTGTACATGTTGGTGACGAGATGGAAGCCAAAGTCGTAAAGGTGAACGACGGTGAAGGTCAGGTTGCTCTTTCTTACAAGAGACTGGCTGCAGACAGAGGAAATAAGAGACTTGAGGAAGCATTCGAGAACCATGAAGTTCTTACTGCAAAGGTTTCCCAGGTTCTTGACGGCGGTTTAAGCGTGATCGTGGACGAAGCAAGAATCTTCATCCCGGCAAGCCTTGTATCCGACGTATATGAGAAAGATTTATCCAAATATGCTGATAAAGAGATCGAATTCGTGATCACAGAATTCAATCCGAGAAGAAGAAGAGTCATCGGTGACCGCAAGCAGCTTATCGTTGCTAAGAAGGCTGAGATGCAGAAAGCTCTCTTCGAGAAGATCGCTGTAGGCGACAAGGTAGAAGGAACTGTTAAGAACGTAACTGATTTCGGTGCATTCATCGATCTCGGCGGCGCTGACGGTTTACTTCACATCTCCGAGATGTCCTGGGGCAGAATCGAGAACCCGAAGAAAGTATTCAAGGTTGGCGATAAGGTAACAGCTCTCATCAAAGACATCAACGGTGAGAAGATTGCCCTTTCCATGAAGTTCCCGGAGACAAATCCGTGGGCAAACGCTGCTGAGAAGTACGCAGTAGGTAACGTAGTTACTGGTAAAGTAGCTCGTATGACTGACTTTGGTGCATTCGTTGAGCTTGAGCCGGGCGTAGATGCTCTGCTTCACGTATCCCAGATCTCCAGAGAGCACGTTGCAAAACCGGCTGATGTACTTTCCATCGGTCAGGAGATCACTGCAAAGATCGTTGACTTCAACGAGGCAGACAGAAAGATCAGCTTAAGCATGAAGGCTCTTGAGGCTGACAACGCACAGGAGCAGACAGAGGAGTAATCCGAAGGTGATTCTTAAATAAGAATTTTCGAGGACATCGTTCTTTACGGGCGGTGTCCTTTTTTGCGCAACAGGACACATTCATTTTTATAAACAGTGAGTCAAATTTCATGCCTGCGGGGGTCTGCGGCATTGTCATGCGTCGGAGTTATTTTTCGATGCCGATCGAAACGGATTTCAGAGGCCGCGAAGCCTGCCGCAGAAATGCCGCAAATTATGCCCGCACTACAAAAATGCGTAAGGGATTTGTAATTGAAATCATAGTGTAATCTCAAGGTTTGTATGTTAAGATAACCGTACAAAAGCAAAAGACGGCGGAAGAACCTGAAAAGTTACTGTGAACAGTAACCTTGGAAAATCAGGACGGCCGCAAATCGGTATTTGAAGGAGAACGCTGTAAAACAATGCAGTCCGGCAAAGACCGATACAAGAGAACAGGAGGAATTTTATTATGACGAAAAATATGAAAAGAATGACAGCGCTGGCCTGTGCGGCCATGATGATTGCATCTATGGGGATCACCGGATGCGGCAAGGCGGATGGACAGACAAAGGAGGAGACAAAAACGACAGCCGTTGAGACTCCTGCAGGAACTGAGACATCTGCGACTACGGAAAACGAGGCGGGAAAACTTCCGGACGGTACCGGTCAGGAAAGTGGAGCGGCAGACACGGAGTCTGCGAGTGAGTCTGATCCGATGATGGGAACGATCGTTTCTGTGGAAGATGGACAGCTTACGATGCATCGCCAGGATAATGGATTTGATGAGGATGTTGTAATTACGATCGCAGAGGATACGAAGGTTCTGGATGCAGAGAATGGTTATCCGGTGGAACTCAGTGATCTGAAAGAAGGAAATACCATCAGCGCTTATGTAGACGAGGCAATGACGTTGAGCCTTCCGCCGATTACAAATGGTCTGCTGATCTTAGTACAGGCAGAGGGATATGATTTCCCGAGATACACGAAGGTAAAGGAATTGATGGCTGCAAATACAGAAGGTGAGCGGATCCTCACAGCCGAGAATGGGATCAATTACATGATTACCGCTGAAACAAGACTTCTTCCATATCTGACAAGAAATATTGTCTCCGAGGAAGACCTCACAGAAGGAACCGAGATCCTGATCTGGAACGAGGAGAACGGAAATAAAGCAGAAAAGATCGTCGTGTTCCAGGGTGAGAACGGATACGCAAAATAAATAATGGGATCTTAAGAGAAACCGATCTGTATGAAAGTACTGGACAGCGGGTATACTCTCCTTATGGAAGGAGCGTGAGCCTGTGTCGAAGAAAAAAAGAGAACCGGTGGATCCGGAGCACTTAAAGCCGGAGGACCGGATGAAATTCGAGATCGCGAAGGAGCTGGGGCTGGCGGACAAGGTAATCGCCGGTGGCTGGCGATGCCTTACCGCAAAAGAGAGCGGCAGGATCGGCGGTCTTGTGACAAAAAAGAAGAGAGAAATGTCCGCGAAAACGCAGGATAAGGAGAATCCAGAGGAAAACTGCCATTGAAACAATGGCGGTTTTCTTTTATAATTAGGGAAGAGAGATGCGGCAATTCAACGATATGGAAAAATCAGATCTCGGAAGGGAATCAATTATGAATATATCGCTTATTTGTTTTACGAGAGACGGATTTGAGACGATGAAGCGGATCAATGACACCCTTTCCGGAGCTTCTGAAGCTTTCGCGAATGCGTCCTGTCCGGAACATCGTGATAGGAGCGCAAAGACCGAGGACAGATCCTGTGAGGGGGGTACTCTGTATCAGTCTCTGTGGATCGCCGGGCGGTACGCGCTCCAGCTTGCGGCGACGGATGCCGGAGTGCCTTATCAGGCAGTGCCGGAGGGCGGACTTTCGGAGTGGACGAAGGAGGCTTTTCTGCGGGACGATGCTCTTATTTTTGTGGGTGCCTGTGGGATCGCGGTGCGCTCCATTGCGCCATATGTGCGGGATAAATTTCAGGACCCTGCGGTGGTCTGTGTGGATGAGGCGGGACAGTTTGTGATCCCGCTTCTCTCCGGACATGTGGGCGGAGCGAACCGGCTGGCGGAAATGGTGGCTTCCGGGATCGGAGCAGTGCCGGTGGTGACGACGGCGACGGATGTGGAGAAGAAATTTGCGGTGGACGTGTTCGCAAAGGATCATGGATTTGTGATCACGGACCGGAAACTTGCGAAGGAGATTTCGGCTGATATCCTTGCGGGTGAGCCGGTGGGAGTGTTCTCAGATTTCGGATTTTCAGCGTGGAAGAAGATTCCGGAGGGACTTTTTGAGGATCGGATCTGTAAGCGGAATCTCTGGATTACGGTGTCCGGAAAAGAAAAGAAAGGGATTCCGGAGAACCGCGTCCTGCGCCTGATCCCACGGTGTGTGGCACTTGGAATCGGCTGTAAACGCGGGACACCTGTTGAGAAGATCCGGACTGCGGTGGAAAGTGCGATGGAGCGGAACGGGATCGATCTGCGAAGCGTCTTTGCGGCGGCGAGCATCGACATCAAGAAGCAGGAGCAGGGACTCATCGAATTCGCAAAGGAACTTCAGGTGCCGTTTCTGACATTTTCCAGTGAGGAGTTAAATGGACAGCCGGGGGATTTCCCGGAGTCAGAATTTGTGCGGAAGACCACGGGAACCGGAAATGTCTGTGAGCGGTCCGCAGTGGCTGCGTGCAGGCTGGGCGTGAGAGCTTCTGAGTGCAGGATCCTGATCCATAAGGAAGCGGAGGACGGCGTGACAGTGGCCGCAGCGTATTATATGATCGGAAAGTCCGGAGAAAATGCGGATCGGGAAGAAAAATCGAGAGGATAGAGTAGAAAGAATATGATGATCCTGATAAATGGGGGAAGCTCCAGCGGAAAGTCCGCATTTGCAGAGACCCTGATCGTAGAACAGGCAAAGAAAGAAGAGGTGATGGCGGAAGCCGCCGGAAAATCGATGCGCGGCGGCGCCCGGAAAACGGATCTGCGCCATCAGCCGTCCTTCTATCTTGCAACCATGATCGCCTGGGACGAGGAGTGCAGGGAGCGGATCCGAAAACACCGCAAAATGCGGGAAAAAAAGAATTTTATGACCATCGAGTGCCCTGTGGATCTTTCGAAGGCGGAGGTCCCCGCTGGGAGCCGGTGTCTGTTAGAGTGTGTTTCCAATCTTGCGGCGAACGAGATGTACCGCCGGGACATGGAAGATCCGGAGAATGGCGCGATGGAACGGATATTGGAAGGAATCAGGATGATCAGAAAAAATGCGGACTTTCTGGTGATCGTGACAAATGATGTGTCCGGGGATCAGGGGCCGTACTCGGAGGAGACGGAAGCGTACCGGAAGCTGTTGGGCGGAATCAACTGTACGTTGGCCGGGGAGGCGGATGAAGTGTACGAGGTGATCTGCGGTGAGCCGGTGATGGTGAAGAAAAAGAAGAGGGAAGATACGGAAGTGGAAGAGAGAAGAACGGATCGATCTGTGGATCGTCAGAGAGGGATCAGGCTTTTTGTAGGAGGCGCGTATCAGGGGAAATCAAACCTTGCGATGCGTGAGGCGGTGACGGAAGAAAACCGCTTCATTCTTGTGGCAGACGGCGAACAGTCACCGTTGGAAGACGCGTTTGATTCGGAGGCTGTTCTGAATCTTCATATCTATATTCGAAGGCTGATAGACGCAGTACTGGGTGAGTATGACGCGAAGAGAGAGGATGACAGAGTGTTCTGCGACAGTATCCGCAGTGAAATCAATGAGAGAACTGAAGCTGTGAGGGATCCGGCTGAAAGAACATCTGCCGGAGAAACAAAGATGGTCAGAGTGCAGACGAAAGAAACGGAAGATATCGAGATCCGGATCGAAGAGGTCATGTACCGGTATCTGGATATGATCCTTGAGAAGAATCCCAACGCAGTCATCACCTGCGACGAGATCGGCTGCGGAATCGTTCCCATCGATAAAACAGACCGCCTGTGGCGGGAGATGAGTGGGGACGCCTGCCAGTATCTGGCGGCGCGGGCGGTGAAGGTATGCCGCGTTGTCTGCGGGATCCCGATGGCTTTAAAGGGCGGTGAGACATGATGGAGTACGGACACGGCGGTGATATCTACCGGAACCGGAATGTGGAGCTGGATTTCTCGGTCAACGTAAATCCCTTGGGAATGCCGAATTTTGTCTGGGAGGCAGCCCAGAGGAGCATTGCCTTCTGTACAGGATATCCGGACAGCTCCTGCGAAAACCTGCGGGGACGGTTGTCAGAGCTTACCGGTGTCCCGGAAGATCAGATGATCTTCGGAAACGGGGCGGCGGAATTGATCTTCCGGCTGGTACAGGAGGTACGGCCGAAAAAGGCAGTGATCCCTGCGCCATCTTTCGCGGAGTATGAAACGGCGTTGAGATCCTGTGGGACAGAAATCGCTTTTTTCTATTTAAAAGAGGCGGAATCTTTTTTCTTAAATATATCGGAATTTCTGGATTTTTTGAGAGCAGAGCAGCCGGAGATCATATTTTTATGCACTCCGGCGAATCCCACAGGGGCCATGATCCGTCAGGCAGATCTTTCAAAAATCTTAGACTACTGCAAGAAACATGGGATCCTGCTGGTTCTGGACGAATGCTTTGTGGAATTCCTTGATGAGGAGCGAAGCTGCGGCTGTATCCGCGAATTTCTCGACTGGGAGACCGGAAGACCGGAACATGGCGGAAGCTTATTTCTTCTCCGGGCATTCACAAAGACATATGCCATGGCGGGACTGCGGCTGGGGTATGGATTCTGTACGAGCAGGGAGCTTTTAGAACGGATGGAGGAGAACTGGCAGCCCTGGAGTGTTTCGATCCCGGCGCAGGAGGCGGGATATGCGGCACTTTCGGAAGAACGGATCCCTTTTCTGAAAAAGATGCGGGAGACGGTGGCGAAAGAACGGCAGTATCTTTCTGACGGACTGACGAAAGCAGGCTTCACGGTATTCCACTCGGACGCGAATTTCCTCCTGTTTAAGGATTTCAAGACCGGTCAGGAATCCTGGCTGTACGAATATTTTCTGGAACGGGGGATCCTGATCCGGTCATGCAGGAATTACAGACTGCTTGACAGACGATTCTACAGGATCTGCGTCCGCTCCCATGAAGAAAACCGGGAATTCCTGGAGATATTAAAGGATTACAGGTAGATCATCCGGAGAGGAAACGCAGCCGTTGGAAGAAAACGAAAGATACGTTGGAAAATGACAGAAGGATAAAGAAATTTTCTGTATGTTTATAAGTAAAAATAATATAAAATCGCAAAAAAATTATATGAATTGCCTGTTGCTAAAAT